>Ga0115007_10001890_pt1 | contig 13228 bp, 5 predicted proteins | sample ArcOceMetagenome_2_FD_87166 | JGI IMG/M metagenome (GOLD analysis project Ga0115007, IMG submission 87166) | Marine eukaryotic phytoplankton communities from Arctic Ocean - Arctic Ocean ARC135M Metagenome | ecosystem: Environmental > Aquatic > Marine > Oceanic | place: Arctic Ocean | collected... | reverse complement strand
TTCTTCTTCTTCTTCTTCTTTTTCCAAAATCATTGGCCATGATCATGAGTGTGGGGATCAACACCTACCCTTGTTTGCAGTTAATTGCCTGCTTATTTCTCTTCTTGCTATAGTAATACTAATATAGGAGTTTGCGGACCATTGTTGCGAGTGAGATGTCTGTCAAGTTGATTTGTCCCTCAATTGTTGTCGTGGTTAGTTGCTGGTTTTTCTTTTTGTTCATTTATTTGTTCTGTTTTATACAACTTTTTTGTGTTGTTTTGTGTCCTCAAATTGTTGTTGGTTGTTTTGCTGACAATATTATTATAGACTGTTAAAGCTAGTTGTGAGTGAATCAGTTAGTTAATTAGTATTAAAGTAATGTCTATAATAATTAATAATTATGAGTTATCTATTATTAGGTATTGTATGTTGGTTGTATTATGTATGTGTTTAAAATAAGATTGCATTAGTTGTGATGTGAATAGCTCGCCTGGTTGCAACTGCCATACGGGGCTGTTATCTTTATGTACTAGCTTTTAGACGTGATCTCTTAATAGTGATGCCGGCGCTTAGCGCTTTCCACGGTTACAGTATCTATTTCTACGCAACAGATGCTGCTACAGCTTTAAAATTATTAGTATTTCTACTAATAGTAGTATTTGAATGATCTGTTACTGCAGTAGTACTTCTGCTTCTTCGTACGGGACATGTTGGTGGAAGATCAACTGAGAATAATGATTTTGTTGTTGGTGGAAGATCAAATGATGATAATGAAACACTTCTTGATGGTATTGAATTTCTTCTAGTCCTGCTACTGCGAATAATAGAATCAGATGCTGATGAAGAATTTTCGTAGCTTCTTCTTCTTTCTCTTCGTTCGGTACCACATGTAATGCACGCAGCGTCCCATCGTGAGGATGATGAGGATGAGGATGATGAGGATGATGAGGATGATGAGGATGATGAGGATGAATTATTATTGTGCGAACATGCGGCGAGTAGGAGCTGTTCTTCTTCATTTTCTTCTTCATCATATTCTTCATCATATTCATATTCATATTCATCATCACGATGTTGTGCGGTCATCATCGTAGTGATTCTATCTGTTGTGACAATATTTAAGGCTGTGACTACAATAGCACGAGTACTACTACTGATGATGCCGTATTCGTCTTCGTCTTCGTCATTCTCGCCGCTGCTTTGTCCTCGTCGGAATGATAATGATGGGAGGGAGAGGGAGAGTCGGGCAATTGATTCAAATTCAAATTCTTGCTTCTGATTGCTGCTGCAGTTGTTATCTTCTCTAATAGTAAATAGACTGTTCGGTAAATGAAATGATGATGATCTTGGCATGATGCTGTTGTTATTAGTTTGTGTATCAAATTTTCTTTGTGTTATAGTATTTTTTGGTTCCGTTTCCGTTTGTTTTTGTTTTTGTTTAGTTTCCGTTTTGTGATTCTATTATTTTTGCGAGTACGTACTAGTAGGGCAGCGAGAAGATATATGAATTACTGTATTTTGTACTACTGTACCGATGATCTTGTTGTAAGCGTTGGGAAGAAAAAAAGAAGAAAAAGCATAAACCCGCATTGGGGGTATACGCGATTGCTTGACACCTAAAAATTGTTATCTTGGCACGATATGCTGTATTTTCTACGAAGGAATGTCGTAGAACATAGTACTTGTATCGCAGAAAACGTGTAGTAGCTACAATTTAATTATGGCTCTTTTTGTTGGACGCGTTGGGCTGAGTTAATTTATAAAATCAGTTTCGTTAAATAAAATTTAAAGTGGCATATACTATGGTGTGGCTGTTCAAAATAACAGGCCCAGCAAAACATGAGTCTTGAGCGAGCCAATTTCATTAAATAAATTGAATTTTTGTAGAGATTGAAAGAACAGAACACACCGCCAATTCTTTCCTTTGTGTCTCTTTTAGTCTAAGTACACATCAGATAATTCTTTTCTTTTCTTTTCGCTTCATGCGCCATTTAAAAAGTTCAACAAAGTTTCGCATGATTGCTATATAAAGAATGATTGATCAATAAACTTATATTGAAAGGGATTGAAATTAAATAATGATTTTTTTTTAATTAAGAATCATAGCCGCAGTACGGGTTCAAAAATTCTAAAGAAATCACAGAACCTATCAGAGCATAAAATAAATAAATAGAAGAAAGTATTTTTGAATTCTCAATTGGCGGTGATGTTGAAGACTCAACTTCAACAAATTTTATCATTATTATTTTATTGATTTAACGTGATTTTGAAAAGTTCACGTTTAGAATGACTGGTCATAACACCAAAAGAGAATAATTTTTCTGTATCATTTTATAATAAAGAATAATCGCATTACACACTATATACAATTAATAAAGTCATTGTTCTGTTTGATAGTCGAGGATGTATTGCGTTGTGACCCAATGTAATGAAGAAAGTATGACTGTGTCATACCAATCTTGAAGAGAATGACGTCATTTTTCAAAAATACGAATCAATATAGCCCTGATGTTTCTGAAGGGCTCTAGATTGTATGTGGAATGTGAGCAATAATTAACATGATTTGATAGAAGGGGTATTGTTTTATGACTAATTAACATGATTTTATTTGATAGAATGGTTAATGTTGTATAACTAATTAACATGATTTGATAGAATGGTTATTCTTGTATGACGTATTCCTCTTCTCATAAGCCTTTTTTCTGATGGCCTAGGTGTTCCGGTTCCTGATAGTTATTTAGGTACAAGCAGTTCAATGAGGGCAATGCGAGCAAGTATACGTACAATTAGGTTTGTATTGCCTCAGAAAAAAGCGAAGAATGAGACAGTGTCCATGCACGTGTAGATTTATACTGATCCAAACACTGAAAATAAAAAAATAAAAACTTCTCTCTCTTTTAACACACACACACACACACACAAAACACGTTATTCACTCATACCGGTAATGACCATGATTCATCAATATCTTCTCTCATACTAGAACAAACAAGAAAAACAAATTCCATCCTCAATAGATACCTTCAACAACAATTTAAAAAAAATACAGCAGAGGAATAATCAAAGATAACGAACAGTAACAATATCAATACCGGTAACACCAAGACGTCAGCAATGTCGTTAAAATGGATGTCTCCCTTACCGAAAAGTCTATTCACAATATCCGAAGATGATTCTTCACTTTTTTGCAGCATCAGCAACATCATCAACAACAGCATCAACAACAACAAGAGAAAAAGGTCAGCAAGAAACAGCATCAGCAGCAGCAGCAGTAGCAGCAATTGTGATATCGTATTGGCAGCATACGGTATTGTTACGGAAAAAATGAACGTCGTCGATTCGCGTGAATCACGATGGAATGCTGGTGAGAGCAGCAGTATTAGCAGTAGCAGCAGTACTCGAATTTTGTCGTCGTCATCTTCTTCTTCTTCTACCGTTGGAGGAGGTGGAGGAGACCGTCCACCAACACATCCTGTACGAAGCAAGAAAACAGCTGCTGAGTGACAGCATATCATAGCATAAACCATGTATATACATATACAAGCTAGCTAGGTACCTACGTTGCAATAGGAGTTTTTGAAAAGAACCTAACATAACAGCAATTTTGATATTTATTTATCTTTAAAGAAGCAGCGCTACAAAACCAACCAATTTTGATATTAAGACAACGTAAAAAGAAAGAAAGGGAAGACCCCGACCCATCCCCCAATCCACCCCCCAATAACCCAATTTTTGAGAAGAAGAGATATATACAATACATATACATACAGTACAATTTTAATTTTATTTTTGAGACATAACAAGCACACATTATTTATTATTAGTAGCTAGCTTGAGTACAGTAGTGTGGTATTTATATCGTCATAGTAACAGTAGCTATGTATAGTAACACATACTAGCCTAGCTTAGATATCTGCCATGTGCTGCAACAGCAACAACAAAACAGTGGCAATCCCCAATAATAGTAATACGTACGGCGTAAAACACGCAAGTTATATACATACCTGCAGTACCACCACAGCACTGCGTACTACCCATTTTAGCAAGTTTGTTTTATTCATGCATGCTGGTACACAAGCACCCCTGCCTCATGCTTTTCATTGTTTTTTTTGATCAATGTATGCATCGTACTACCGTAGGAGTGCCCCTTTTTTCTGTGAATTAGATTGTTCTTTTTTTTTTTTTTAAATATCAATTTTTCGTTAATTAAATCCTTTGGAAAGCTCCGGGCGGGAACTATAATTTTGTTTCGACGAATTTTGACATAAATTTTTGTTTTTCAATCTTGATTTTTCAAAGTGTCAACTAGGTAACGCTCGGTATAAAAGCTACGGCTTTAGAACAGTAGAGTTAAATGAGGTTTTAGAAGATTATGAGAGCTATCTATTAGTGTTGTGAAATGGGGAAAAGGGAGATGTTTATGTTTACGTGCATGAGGATAGATTATTCGGTGTATGCAGGATATCTTCAATGGAGTCATTCTAGTCTTTTAGAATGACTTGAAGGTCTGCCCATAGGCTGTAATGATATATAATCTAACATCAACATCACGTCCAACGCGAACAAAGACACATTATTTAGAGTACTGTACAGGAACGTTATTGTACGATAAAGCAATAAAACTTTACTCTTTTTTTGATCTGAGGCTGATGAAAATTACATACATCATTACTTTACTGTACACATAAATATGCAGGAACGCCATTATTTATTATTATTATTATAATCCATTATTTTATTCATCATGAAGTTAAACGTTGCCTTATTGAATGTTGCTCTTATTTCTTCCCACTGCATGACCCTTGCTACTGTTACTGCTGCAACAGGCGGGAACAGAAAGCTAAGCAAAAAAAAGAAGAAAAATAAACTTGAAGGAAAATACTTTGCTGAGTACAACTTTTACTCAGCAGTATATGGTGGAGTAAGACCTTCCTCGGATTATCAAACTTTCACTAAAGTGGAGGGTGCACCAGATATCTATGATTGGCGCGAATGCTTTAGTACTGATGGCGGTATAACCTATACGAAGACAAAGTTTGGTACTGCCGTTCTTCTTGATGGAGTAAATTATCGTATTAACGTATTTGAAGAAGAAGATGATTTATTTGATGGTTTTACAATCGTGGGAAGTATTGAAAAACCTGGTCGTATTCGTTATGGTCTATTCAGTTTTTTTAATACTGGATCCTTCGTTGCCAATGGAGAACGTACCGATGTTGACTTAGGAGACGATGCTTGTCCTGTTTAATAAACGAAACACAAAACATATTATACAGACTACAAGAACGATACAATCATTTTAGCGACAAATCAACGATCAATCCCAAATTAAATATCTACCACTTAGGACAGATATTAAATGCTATTAATACTTTTACTACTAATGACATATCACATACCTTATTATTGTACTTACGCGAAAAATTCTAGTCCAAAATTCTAGTCCTATATCTAAACAGTAGCTTCACCATCCTTAGTAGTAGTACTGTAGAAGAAACAGAAAATAAAAATGAGAATAGTGCTGATAATACTGCTGTCGACAAGACAATTTTATTACTCCAACCAAAGTTCCTATAATCCACCAACAACTTCCTTCCTACTACAGTATAATAACGAATAATAAGACCATAACCAGAATCCTCCTACACAAGAAGAGAAAAAGAAAAAGGACTATGTCGGTCGTGTTATTCGTCGTCGTATTTATTACTATTACTATTATTAGTGATGGTGCATTCTTTTCCTCCCGTCATATTTTTTTGTTTAGAATGACAAAATTGAGATCAATCGTGCTTAAGATTATATATATATATTCATTTACTGCTGAAATTAGTTGTGATGACGATGATGAATGTACGTACTCGGAAACTGGTAGGTCTGCCATTGACAAGAAGGAGAAGATATAACTTGCACACTTGTTGGTGGTAAATTTAGCAGCTCAATGATCACGAAGGAAGCTAAGAAAAGAGACGGTGCATGTATTATTGAATAAATTAACTTTAATTTTGAGAATGGCTTGTGTCCACCACAAGATTGGTTTGAAAGCTGAGATCAGTATAAAGGATGGCAATAAAAACATGTTGATTAGATTTAGTGAAGATGGTGGTAAAACTTTCTAGAATGTAGAGGATCTACACGAAGCATTATAAATCACTGGACGTTGCGATCGTAATTTAATCAGCAATGATATCAGACGCTTTAACTGCCCTACTTCGTTTTAGTGTCGATGATGGTTAAAATTTCCTATGTTCCACGTGAAGCATACAAGATCACTGGACGTCGTGATCGAGATTTAATGAGCATCACTTCAGCCATTTGACGTTAACCGCGAACCATATGTGTTAGTGTTCTTCAGTGTTCTTCGCACTTACAGTATTAGAGTTAGACGAAGATAGTAACGAGAGAAATATTTATAGTAATCTTTTTTTCTTAAATTTATTATTAGATACAATAATAATTACTCCAACCATTTTTATATGTAAGGTTATTTTTTAAACCACCGTCATTCGTTCATAACGAGAGGATCCGATCTTTCCATTATATTTTTATGGAGAGGACACAATGACATGCCAACAACTTGAGCCGGACACATATTCTTCGTTGTCGTTTAAATAAGTTTCTTGCTTGTCGTTTTCTTCATCGTGTTGGAATTCATTATGATTGAAATGCCCCTTGATCAAAGTTGCTATTTTCGACTTTTCCCCTCCGGAACGTTTGCGATTCGAAATATAACTACCCTCGCCACACATCTCACCTGGAAAAGACACGTAAATAAAAAGAAAAACACGTATAAGTAAAAAGTCTGAAGATGGTGGCACAATTTCAATTATTTGATGTCGGACTGCAATGAAACTTACCCTTTTCGAACATACCCACGTAAAGATCTCCACAAGCAAATCGCATAATACCGGCACCATCAGGTTTACGATTACAGATGGGACCAGAATATTCTGCGTGAACGCGAACTTGACGATTTTCGCGAGATATGGTATCGCGAAAGCGAAGGGTAACTGCAGTTTTCATTCTAGACACTCTAGTGGCACAGTTGATTGTCTTTTTGATAAACTTTGCTAATTTCTTCGTCTTCTTCTGTTGTCTTGCATTCTCAGATGAAACTCTTTCGAGTTCTCGTTCAAGATAACGGATCCTAGTTTCGGTTTCTAATTGCACTGCAGCAGCAGCATTCTTGTTCTCGTTTGCGTTGTCATCATATTCATTCTTCGACCTCTCTATACAAAGTTGCAAACTGTTGATCACTACAGCGGCCTTGTCGAGTTGACCCAGTAAGGTTTTATTTTCTCTTTCTGCAGCGATCGCAGTCGTCTTCGCATCTTCGTCTTTTTGAAGATCACTCGCACGCTGCTTCAGGAACAATATCTCGGCGGACAAATCTTCTTCTTGGGTTGATTTCTCTTTCAATTGCATTTGAGATGTGACAGCATCCAGTTCTAGATCTGTGAGTTCTGCTTGCATCTTTTCAAATTCGATCTTCAAAATATTGTGGTCGTTTCGCTCGTTCTCTACGGCATCGTTCACCTTCTGTAGGTCAACGACGGTATCTCTTACTTTACATTCGAGATCCTTACACGAGCTGACCAATATCAGGTTCTCATTCTGCAACGACTTCGCTATGTTTTGCTCGTGGTTCAGATCGCGTTCAAGATGGTGTACAGCTATATCACTTACACTTTGCAAGACAGTAACACGCATTATCTCTTGTTGCGCTCCATCGACTTCACTTTGAAGACATTTTCTCTCAACCTCTATGGATTGCAATTTTTGCATGTACTCGTTGTTTTGAATCAAAAGACGATCCGATTCAATTTTCGTTCTTAACATCTTTTCGTTTGCGTCGTCAACAGCGCCAACTAAGTCAGAATTTTCCCCCTTCGACGTAGCGATGTATCGATCGAACTCTTGTTTCGAAAGAAGTTCATTATTTTGCATCGTTTCAATATCTTTCAGTAAAGATGTCCGTTCCGAATCAAGTTCATCGATACGAATAGAATTACTATCCACAATATTGTCTAATTTCTGCTGTAAATCTAAATTCTTCTTTTCGGTAGCCGTGTATAATTGCAAATCAGAGTCCTTAGCCTGTTTCATTTCTCGCAGCACTGACTTGATATTGTTGTTCTCGTTGATGACGTCATTACGTGATGATTCTACACGTTCAATAACAGAACTGTTCTCTTTCGTCAATGTCGCTTTGGATGCAATTAAGGATTTATTTTCTTCTATTGTTGAAAGCATTCTCTGACGAAGTTCATCTTCGCTATTTCGAGATTCTGAAAGTTCGACTCGTAACTCGATTGTTTCTCTTTCGATGTTGCACAAACTAACCTTCAACTCTTCAGTTGACGACAGAACTAGCGAGTACTTTCTTTTAAGTTCTTCATGTTCGTCATTCGATTGATCTTTCAGAATCTTCAGAATATGTACTTGCTCTTGAGCAGCTTGAGCTTGAGATTCGACATTTGTTAGAAGCAATTGATGTTCATGTAACACAGCAGCGTTGGAAGCAGCAATATCATCCCTCTTACTGGCAGCTTGAGATAGTTCGTTCTTCATCGATTCGACGATTGCTTCTAGATCAGATATCTTGGATTGAAGAGTCGATCCCTTCTCTTCGCTTGATTCTAACTGACATTCTGCATCAACGAGACGATCAGATGCGTATCCGTGCTTCGTTTGAAGATCCAGACGATCCACTTCGAGTGATTCGAGTTTTGTATACATGTCTCCTTTTTCCTTCTTTGAGGCTAACGCTTGCTCGTGAACTACTTCCAGTTGCTTTTTCAGAGCTAAAACGGATACTTCGTGATCGTTTAGTGCCTTCGAGTGAAGAAATGAAGTTCGCTCTTTCTCTGCTACAAACTCACTCTCGGCGTCCTCTTGCTTCCTACGAAGAACCTCAATTTGGTCGTAGGCTGCGTGAGCCTTCGATTCGGTCTCCTTGATCAACACTATATTCAATTCCACGGCACGAGAATGTGCAATGATAAGAGCATGCATCTCTTCGGTAAGTTTCGACTTCTCTAGATTCAGTGATGTCCTCTCATTACGTAGATCAGATATATTGGTATACAGCGTCTGCTCGTGAGCTTCTGCACGCTCTAATCTACTACCGGTGTCTTTCAAATGTTCAAGTGCCTTACCAAACATAGATTTTACCGTGATTAATTCTGCATCAAGTTCATTGATACGGGTCTTCAAATCTTCTTCTACTCTCTTAGATTTTGCTGCTTCAGTTTCCACTTCTTTCAATTTCTCTTGAAAGACTGATGTAGATGCCTGGTGCTCCTTAACTGCAATTGAATGAAGAGACCCGGTTTCTTCTTTCTCTTTTGCATTGGCGTCCTTCATAGCACCATTGTCTTTCTTCAATGATATAACTTCTTCTTGTAGTGCTTGAGTATTTGATTCTACTTCCGATGTTGCCGATTGATAATGACGTAGTTCTAGAGAGTGTGCAGCAACAACGTCTGCCATTTCTCTTATACTATTGGACTGCTCGAGCGTCATCGTATCCTCCGTCATCTGCATATTAAAAAGCTGAGTCTGTAACGAACACTCATTCTCCTTCATCTGTTGGAGTTCACTCTTGGTTTTCGTCAACGAAGCCAATGTCTCTTCGAATGAAAGCTTCAATGAAAAGAGCTCTTCGTCAAGCGTCACGATATGTACTTGTAATTCTTGCTTTTCTTTTTTCGAGACAACCTCGAGTTTTTGCGCTACTTCCAATTTCTCTTGTAAGGCTAGAACCGATATCTCGACGTCATTGATCTTCTTTGAGTGAACAGCCGAGATTGTATCTTTATCTAATTCAGCAGTACGAACAAGATGCTCTCTTTCGTTTTGCAGCTCAATGATTCGGTCTTTCGCTTCCTGAACTTCGTCTTCCTTCTTCTTCAGCAATAGTTGATGATTAGCTATCAAAATGGCGTGCGAAGCAATAACGGCATGCATCTTACTATCAGCTTGAGATTTATCGTTTTTCATCGATTCGATAATTGTCTCTAGGTTAGATATGTCGGATAGAATATCAATCTTTTCGTTTTCTTCTTGATCTAACCGACTCGTTGTCTGTTGTAGTAGGACAGATGTATCGTGACACTTCTCTTCGAGAATACATTGTTTCCTATTGAGATCTTCAATTTCGATCAACAAGTCGTGTTTTTCTTTTTTAGACACCATCAATTGCTTTTGGGTTGCGTCGAGTTGTTTTTGAAGTACTTCAGTCGATGACGTTGTTTCCTTCATCTGTTCAGAATGGAGGACCAAAATTGTCTCCATTTCTATTGCGGAATCATTCTTGATATCCTCTAATTGGTTAGCATGCAAAAAATTATTTTTTTCTTGTACGACACGAGCCTTCATTTCAACAGCATTAATTAATATCTGTTGTTCTGTTATCGTTTCAGCACGAGTAATAGCAATAGCATCAATCTTCGATTGTTCGATACGTTGAATCGATTCCGACGAACGTTTTATTTGATTGTCTAATAATGCTTCAGTACCAGTATAATGAGCAGCATCCTTTTCTTTTAGAGCACGACAATGATCGACTATTAATGACTCGTGTTTCTCTTCTAGATAATATACTTGTTTTAAGATCTTACATTTCTCTTTCTCTTTTTGTTCCAATAGAAAATTTGTTTCTTTCAACGACATCGTGGAATTTTCCAATTGTTCTTCTAAAATGATACGATTCTTTTCATTTTGTTCTATCTGAATTTGAATCATTTCTTCTTGCTGATTCTTGTAATCAATGAAATGTTTTTTGGTTGTTTCTATCTCTTCCTTAAAAGCAATAGTAGACGTATTATATTGTTCAATCGTTTTTGAATGTAAAATATTTGTTATATCTTTTTCAGCAACCATCACAACTTGTTCCTCCTGGAGACATTTAATTTTCGTTGTCGCATTTATGAAATCAATTGAAAGTTTTTCATTTTCTACTTCTTTTTCAACAAGTGCAATCTTTGATAATTCCCAAGACCTATTAGTTTCCTTTAACGTCTTTTCAAGATCAATACGTATACGATTTGATGTATCGACGTCAACTTTTAATTCTTTTTGTCTATCCATTAAATAATTAACATCCTTTTCATATACAATTTTAGATTCAGTTAATTTCAACATCAATCCTGACAGTTGTTCCTTCAACGAATGATGTTCATTCTGTAAAACAATATGTTCCTTATTGGAATTATGTATCTCATCATACAATTTACTTTGTTCCTTTTTAGAATTCGATATTACATTTTCAAGTGATACATATTCTTTTTCAAGTTCTTGTACTTTCAATCGTAATGCTGTATTTTCTTCATCAACAACAACGGCAGCAGCAAGAGATTCTTCATGTTGTTGTTGTTCGCGTTCACGTTGTTCACGTTCTCCACGACGTACGGTTCGTATTTGTTGAACTGCAAATACAGCGTATAATTGTTCAACAGCATTCACAGCATCTTTTACCTCCTTTGTTAATACAATATTATCATTCTTTAATTGTATAACTTTCTTTTGTTCATTCCTAAATTGAATATCAATTTGATCTTTTTCATATGATACTAATATCAATTTTTTGGACGTAACGTCTAATATATCATTCACATCCTCCAAAGATTTTTGTAATTCATATTCTTTATTCGACGATACTTCAATATTCTTATGTAAATCATTACATTCATTTTGAAGTATATTTAATTGATTTTTTGTATCAATTGTATATTCATTATGAATTTTTGATTTAGAATCAAGTTTCGTTTTCGTATCACATTGTATATTTAGCAACAACGCGTATTTCTTACGTGCCCTATCAAGTTGTTGTCCTAATTCTGATCGTACTGTACGTTGTTCTTCTTCCTTTTCCTTTATTATACGCAATTGTTGTTCCTCTTGTTGTAGTTTTTGTTCAACATTTACCTTATTTAATTCTTTAATAGAATTATTTGCAATACTAAGATCGTCATTCAATTGTTTTGATTTCAGATCAAGTTTTGAAACTTTTTCTTCGGATGATTCATAACGATTTGCCAAAGCAGTAATTTGTTCTTCTAAACTTTTACATTCCTTCTGAAGATTCACAATAACAACATTCTCTAATCGATTCTTTTCATTATCTAATGATATAATTTTTTCATTCAATACATTTATTTTCGACTCATGTTGCTGATGCTGCCGTTGCTGCTGCTGTTGTTCACGTTGTTCCTTTTCTTCAACATGCTGCTGCTCTTGTTGTACACGTTGTTTTTCTTCTTTTGCTTCTTCCATGATCATTACCGCAAGATGATCTTTTGTTGTAACTAGCTCTTTCTTTACAAGCTGAAGTTGATCTGTTACCTTTCCAAGATGTTCATGAAGATTTTCCTTTTCATCCTGCAGAGTTTGTAACTTCATTTGTAATCCAACACGTTCCGTACGTAAATGTGTTTCAACTACTTGGTATTGCTGCTTCTGCTTCTGCTGCTGCAACTGCAGTTGATGATCAACAACGGACTGCTGCTGATGCTGCTGCTGCTGTTCCTCTTCTTTCTGTTTTAATAAATCACAACGTGTTGTTACTAATTGTGATTCCAGTAAACGTTGATTCGACAAAGTATCTTCCCATTTACATTTGTATTCATCAATTTCATATTCCAATATCGTATTACGACTATCCAAAAATTGTACACGTTTTTGACTTGATTCCAATTCAACTTTAGTATCTTTTATTTCTGCAATCAATTTCATATTTTCTTCTTCAACTAAATTCAATTTTTCAATTGCATCGTCCAACTTTTGTTCAGCAACGACTATTCGTTGTTGATACATATCAATTTCAATTTCAATTTGATGGTCATTGCTATCACCAGTAGCAGTAGCAGTAGCAGCAGCAGTAACAATACAACTACTACCGTCGTCCCTTTCATCAACATCACCAACATAATGATTATTATTATTGTTGTATTTGTATTTATTGTTGAAGATTAGACGACGTTCGTTATTTACTACTGATTTTTTTTGTTCTGCATTTTGTTGTTGTGATTTTGCTTGTGATTGTGAATCCAATAATTGTTGGCGCAACATTGATATTTCATGATCATGATTCTGAGAAAGTGTATCCAATTGTTTGTTTAAAGTTGCAAGTTCCTCACGTGCATGATAAACTTGTTCTTCTGCTTCTTTAAGACACTTTTGACGCCAATCTAATAATCGTTGACGATGCGTTTCATGATGAGCATCAACATCAATGCTGGTTGGTGGC
>Ga0115007_10001887_pt1 | contig 13234 bp, 6 predicted proteins | sample ArcOceMetagenome_2_FD_87166 | JGI IMG/M metagenome (GOLD analysis project Ga0115007, IMG submission 87166) | Marine eukaryotic phytoplankton communities from Arctic Ocean - Arctic Ocean ARC135M Metagenome | ecosystem: Environmental > Aquatic > Marine > Oceanic | place: Arctic Ocean | collected... | reverse complement strand
CATCTTGTTCGTATTGTGATTCTCAATACGCCGACGTAGCAGGTATGCAAAACAAGTTGTGCTCGACGTGCAGTTTCTGTCAAGTCGGAATCAAAACTTTGGGTTTGGTTACCGGTTAAACAGTTCCTGCCAACTGCATCGTGAATCAATCACGTTTTTAGTATATAAACCTACGAAACTATTCTAAAGCAATTAATTTTAGAATATTCAATAATTAAATTATATCTAGATTTTTTTTCTGTACTGTTTCAATTCTCTCTTTTTTGTGTATGCGCTAGCTACGGATTTTGCCTGTTCGCAAAGATATTTTTAAAAAAAAAACTGGTGTTTGTATTCTTCTGTTGATCCTACTGGTAGATTTAAATTATATTAATGTACTGTTGGAGCTTCGGTCGGATCAACTTGATGTAACCGTATCGAGCCAAGCATCTCTTCGGGCAATTCTTCTGATGTTTTTCCTTCGATGACAAATCCGATATCAACGGCAGTTAAAGAGCTCATATATCGTCTCGTGACGCTAACGGTTTTTTTCGCCACGGTCGAACCACTTGAAACATCTAGGTCGCATATCTGTAAACATTCCATATTTTTTTGATGCGGAACGTATTTATACGTTACTGGCAATCGTTTACCAATCAACGCTGGTTTCCCGGTGACTAAATTTCGTACTATCCACGGTCCTTCGGGAACGATTGCGATAAGTTTAAGTCGATCATTTTTATATTCTGGATCGTCCGATGCAAACCATTCAGCCAATATTCGTTCGGCATTTGTAAAGCCTTTCGTACTTCGTTGCTGTTTGCTGTTATCACCGTTATTATCATCTCCCATTTTCATAAAGGGTACCAGCTTAGGGGGTACTTCGTAGTATTGAATAAGCATCCCCCACGGGAATAAGAATCTAAATGCAAATGTCGGCTTTTTCCTCAGATTTCCACCCAATCCACCCTGTAATCTTTTGAATAAAATTTTGTACGACAACAAGATGGGGTGAGAGTCTACTAGATATTATCCTTGCAACAGGAGAGAGGAAAATAGAATAAAATCGTAATTGTTATACATAAATATATATATATATATATATTATTATTACAATATAACATAATATGTGTTACAAAGTATTACGTACTTAGATATGTCCAGCATGGAATCATTGTTGTCTGTTAAAAACAAATCGCAGCCTCTAGAACTCAGCAAATACTTATTGCATGGGATCTTGTTTTTATCGCCGCTCATATAAGTAGGACCACGAACCTCAAACATTTCGGTCGGAGATTCTGACCAACAATTCTGATTTCTTGTTTGCATGCAAGGAAATCGATGAAGTGTGGGTAAGGCTTGAACTTTATTCTTATTATTATTTGTCCCGTCATCGTTTCTTCTTTTTTCGACCCCGTGATTTCCTGTTTCCGATACTCGTACTAGCTCATCACCGCCATCATCAAAGGGGTCGGAGTTTGATCGACGATGATTTCCGCTACCATTACTGTCACTTTGATTGGAATTGGTACGAGCAATGTCGGCGGTAGGTAAATCTCTATTGCAGTTGCTGCTACCACCACTAGAGAAAGAAGATCGTTCGGCAGATCTTGCACGAGTAGGTCTTGGAGAACCAACAGTCATCATAGTCATTGAGTCGTTCCTACCTTCTTCTTCTTGTGAAGCACGAAGGGCCATCGAGCGTCGTTTTTCAGGCATGATAAATGGATCCGATTTGTTGTTGATTATCAATTCTGTTGCTTTTGCTTTTGCTTTTGCTGTTGCTTTTGCTATTGCTTTTTCTGTTGCTTTTGCTGTTGCTTTTGCTGTTGCTTTTGTTATGATCGTTGACGTCGACGATAATGGTTTATTATTTGATCATTAGATGTATTAGTGAGGAATGACGAGGAACATGCAGGACTACATACTTTTGTCAAATCCATATTGGACATGTTACTTATGCCTGTTATTTTTTTTTTCTTCGCGCAAAATGTAACACATGTTTGCAAAGCTAACTTCCTCCGTGCAACGCAAATTACATACAGGCTATGGCGTCATATTTTCAAGCGATAAGATCGGGGTACTACTCGTACCGTGAAAAAAACAAAATTACAAATTACAGCAATGTGGATCCGAATCCCTAACTATATCACGTGAGTAATTTACGTTGCACGGAGGAAGTAAACTTGCTAGCATTAGTCTTTCATTTGTAGCATTTATTTATTAACACCAACAATCACCACACCACTGCTTTCACATAATCGTTTGCATACACAGTATCAAGATAATAATCCTCTCCAAAATTCTACCATAGAGAAGTTTTGTTGGTGAGCTGGTCTGATTTGTTCGTTCATTCGTTAGCTACTAAAAACTGATAACTAAAAAAAAAAATTGTATATATTTGATTACTGTAGGCCAATGAAATGATAAACAATGAATGATAAGAATTAATACAATATTTACTTAACTATATATTCAATGATATTACAGTCATGTTTGTGTAGTTTTATGGTTCAATTTTTTTCACTAGTGACGTTATTATTTTAATCGCAACAGTAGTCAAAATTCTGTAGCAGTAGTATGTCTTGTCGATGGAGTTGTTTCTGTGCGACGGATTCGAAACAATGAACCAGAATGAGTTACAGCATTTATTTTCGTACGCCTCGTTCTCGTCCGCTACCAAAATCAAGCGATTTATACAAGAATTTCAACCAAGCCGGTCGATTCGAATCGCTATCATCATCTCCGTCATCACCTATATCATCTGTCAAATAGGCAAATCCGTACGAACCAGTAACGACAAGAAAATTCGCTATCCAAATCAATCCAGTATCTTTAGTAACAACCGGCGCCAAGATACTTATAAGGGGTGTACCCAAAAAGGCAATATCCAAGGCTTTCTTTTCAAATCCACGCGGACGTCGTGAACGCAACGAAGGAACGATGAACAGCCACCAAAACCAATACCCCAATACCGTGATGGATATATCCCTATTATTGTTATTATATTGTATGAAGGAAAGGATAAAAAAGAGTGGATATTGAGAATTATTATTCATCGAATCGAATCAAATCAAATCAAATCAAAAAGGATCGATCATTGTGGCGTGAGTAAAATGCAATATCAAAAAACTCTCACTGCATCTACAGTAAGCTATGATCATTTTCAATTCACTCACATGCTGTTGTAATAATACCAATCAAATCCTCCAAATAAACTCGAAGGATTCGTCGCCATGATATAACTCACGCCAAAACTAATAACAGCTTGTCCTACGAACACATTTTTTAACCAGTCACGAAAGACAGAACGACGTTCGATCGATAGTTTGTCTTCTTTTTTCTCAATAGAATTTTTAATAGATTCAATAATTGACTCATCCACAGTGGTTTCCAATTCCTCTCGTAATTGATATAGTTCACGTTCTAAATTGACCACTTTTGCTGGATTTAACAAATCGTCAAGTCCGACCCCAAATTCTTTACGTATTCCAGCGTCGATATTTTGTACGAAAGGATCGTCGGATGTCATCGGTTGTTCGGGATCATCCATATCGGGTGCGACACCGGCCCAGCCAACCTTTTCTAATACCTCCCGAGCTTCATTCTGTACCGATTCGCTGAATATGGAAGAAGTTTTACCGTTCTTATCGTCATCGGTCGTTACTTCTGCGGTGATCGTCGTCGTTGTAACTTCGTCGTCGTCTGTGGTAGCCATGATGGGCTGTAGTTGTTGTCGTCTTTGATGTTCCCGTTGGGGACTTTTCAATACAAATTTCGTTATTATGTTGTTTCGTTCACTGTTACTGTTCGGAACGACGATGCTGTATCCATGTCGCGATTGCGGAACAAACGATGACGACAATGTCACAGATAACAGCACCAATACGGACGGAAAAATATTATGTATAATCATTTTCATTTATTTGTAGCATATACGTTTTGCTTTTATTGCTTGTTGTTTTCTTCTTCTTTTTCTTCTTGCTAACATATAATCGATGATTGATTGCTTGTCCGCTTGTTCGCTTGTCCAAAACTCAAAACTCTTTCTCTCCAAATCGAAAAAAAAACTGAATGAGTGAAAGAGTATCCATCCACGCTTCAACGTGTAACACAGAGCCAATAATGTTCATACGTGGATAAATCTGGTTTTAGTGTGGTTTTTTTAGTCGCGCTTATCAGCAGCAGTTAGAAGGAAAAAAAAAGCGACAACAATTCATTCATGTTCTCACGTACATTCGCGTAAAATTCGAAATTCGAACTCAGTAATATAAAAATACATAAAATGAAAAAAAAATTGGATGAGAGATTTAAAATTAAAAAATCATGATCCTCAGCACCCCGAAGCCATAACCAAAAAAAAACACGTCGAGACCAATCATTCGATCATCACTATTGAAGTGAGATAATAGAGTTTGTCGCTCTAGTATTCCAATTGCTTCACCTGCTGAATGCGTGAACCGGTCAATCACTGCAGAATACAACAAACCTGGTCGATTGAGAGACAAATATATATTTATTATATAAATACGACAGCCATTATTTAAATCTCAATTACTATGTTCGAACGATACATCACAGACGCGTTAACGACGCATTTTGGACATATATTAGAGAATGTCGATTCAGATAAGATGCGCTTATCGGTATGGAATGGCGAATTAATTCTTGAAGACGTCGTCATAAAAACTACCGCTCTTGACACAATTTTAGGAAATTCTAAAAATGCTCCCGTCGAAATCGCTTACGGGCACATTGGTGTATTTCAGGTGAAGATTCCTTGGAGTTTATTGAGTGGATTAATGAGTGGTGATAGCAGCAGTAATAGTGATGGTAGCGTTGCAGAAACACCATCATCAACAATAAACACTACTGCCACCGCTATTTCGGTCGTCCTTACTGACGTCAACATTCTCATTACACCTCGTCAGAAAGTCGATGAGAAGAATAACAGTAGCGACGATGACGGTGGTGGTGTACACGCTACTACTCCAGATACGACATTAGAAACGTGTAGAGCAAGTAAAGAACGGAAGGCCCAATCATTGTTGGACGCAAATTTATTAAAACGTGTCACAGAATCGTCGATTATAGCAGCTGAAGCTCATGAGGTTGCAACATCAGGATCATGGTCGACGTGGGTACGAGAAAAATTAACTCAGTTACTTTCAAATTTATCAATTACTGTCAAAAATATCCATATTCGATACGAGGATCCAGGAACGTCTATGGGATTTGAATGGAATATAGTCTTTCGAAGAAATGACAACAATAATAAGAATAACAACGACAACGACAATAACGAACAACATAACAATCCGTCTCATCGATACAACAATCTGAGTTTGAATTTGAATGATGCAGGTTATAATACACTGAATAGAAGGACATCAAGGGCATCTCTCGGTGGAAAAAATAACTACAGAAATCATCACCAATCCCAACAACGATATCGACCAGCCTTCGCCGTTGGAATTACCTTGAAAGAATTTTCGGTCCAGTCGACTGTGGCTCCGAAAAAGCAGTCGCAATTATCGACCATTAGGACGCCGTCCAATTTATTGGAAGTCGAAGAAAACGACAGGGAAGAACATACAGATGTAATAATAGACGATAAAACGACAACTTCAGTCATATCCGCCGCAAACACGGCATCGTCTGCGAAACCGTCTGTATCTATCGCTGATATTAATACTAATACTTGTGCAGACGACGAATGCTTTACAATCCGACGACAACACAAACGAGCCGCCGCAAAAGACTTAGCTATATATTGGGATAGTACCGCTATACTCATATCCGAACGATCCATACGAAAACGCCAATCGCGTCAGCAACAGCAGGAAAAGGAAAAGGAACATATGGAAGATCATCAAAAACAGCAACATAATATCAAACAGGAATTATTTGAATCTTATCAATCATTTTTCGCGAGTCTCAACGGTGGATCTACTACCACCGTGATCAATGATTCTTCTTCTCATCGGTCACCTTCCTCTCGTCACAAGAAATGGGCGAAACATTCCTACCTGTTAGATCCCGTGTCACCTTCGGTCGACTTGACGTTAGTTTCGAAACTTCCTACTATGAAGTCATCGATGAAACGAACAGAATCACTGGGAACGGAATATTCGAATACAGGGTACGAGAGTGACGATGATTTGTCAGAAGCACCACGTTTATCAGAACCACAAGAACAACAACAACAATCTTCCTCCCAAACGACGAATTCGGTGAAAAATTCTCAATACACCGTACCTCCATCATCGGTTCAGATCGAATTTCCCCCTTGTAAATTCACATTGTCTAGAAACACCCTGGCAGATACCGTTTATTTGAGAAAATCCTTTTCGGTATGGACTGACGCGAGGAAAACGTTCGTTTCGGAATCTGCGTTGCGGCATGTCTTAAAATTGCGACCCTCGAAATCCGCGTTGATAGATCCCGTTGGTTGGTGGAAATACGCATTCGAGGCTACTGTAGTCATGTCCCGAGCGTCTTCGTCGTCAGTTTCAGATAACGACTACGACGAAGAGGAGGAAGGAGTAGAAGATCAAAAGGAAATTATGCCTGATCCAGAAGGAAAACCACGACTACGACGAAAGAAGACGCCATTGACGCGTCGAAAAGGATGGATGGGATTGGTCCAAGCTGTTTCGCGACGACAGAAGTACGTTCGGCTATACGAAGTGTTGTTGGAGCCACCAGTACCAACGTCGAATATAGACGACGACGACAACGACAAGAAGAAGAATCTCTCTTTGTTACAAAAAGCTCGGCAGGAAGAAGCTCATCTAGCGTTGTTGGTAATGGAGGACGGACTCTTGGCTGAAGAAGTGGTCGCATTTCGTATTCATGCGTACGAGTCAATGAAGGCGCAGGAAGAAGAAGATGATGATATTGCTGGCAGTAGACTACAACAACAACAGTCGGAGACTGCTACAAAAACAATACCATTAGACGATGCTATCGGAGACGAAAGCGCAGAAAAATATGTTGGACGGTGGGCGGCGTGGGTCAGAGGAGAAAAGAACCAGTCAAATGATATCACAACGGCCGTGGAGTCAGAGGTAGAAAATGAATCCCCAACCACCAAAAGGGAAGAAGAACACATAATGATCAAGGGAGAAACCGACGAGGAGATTCTTTCGATCGAACATCGTCGATGGATGATGAATGAGATGAAGCAAGCGTTAGATAGAGCGCGGGAAAACATGCAAAGCCAATTCGTGGAAGATTTACATCAACCATCGGTCCCCCGCATGTCTAATAACATCATATTGATTGGAGACATGCCAAACGAATCGAATTCGAATCCAGTTGTTTGGACCGCTCACTTGATTTGTCGTCAGTTTGCTGTTCAAATCAACGATCAACCAACTGGTCATCTCGGACATTATCGCAGTCCCACTCCGGTGATACGAATGTCTACTGCTTGGGTGCAGGATTTTTCGTGGTATCACGATGGCTCATGGGATGTGGACTGTTCTTTGGCATCGATGGAAGTGAAAGATCTGATTTCGGCAAGAGGAAAGGGTTCTTCGTCGAGATACAGTTCGACTTTACTGGGTAGCAACACAAGAGATTCCAGGAAACATGACGATGATTATATACTTATCAATGGGGTGCGGTATATCCGGAACATGTCCGTGACGGTAAATAGGAAATTGCATTGGAACATTCCGAATGAATGGTTACAACCGGAGTCTGGTGATGATAGAGGGTCGACAACTACGGTGCATATTCGAGTATTGCCCATGGAAGTTGTTTATTCCGCATTACCTATAGAAGCAGTAAAACGAGTCTTCTTGGCTGTCAAGACACCCGAAATCGTAGATGATTATCACAAAGTATTAGGAGTTGCAAATTCCTGGAGAGACAAGCAAAAAGAAAAATTGTTGGAGACTCTTGCACATAAAGACAAGAAAATTATCATGGATGTTGATATTGCAGCACCAGAGCTCCTAATACCCGAAGATATATATCGATCCGATAGTCCTATGCTTGCTGTGAACCTTGGTCGATTTCAAGCTTACAACGACGACGAAAGCCTTGACAGCAACAAAACAGACATTTTCGATGATCAATGGAGGGTGCTGGTAAGCAACATCCAGGTGCAGAGTACAAGCATTGCGGCGTACCACTCCCATGCAGTGTCTGGAGCGCAGCTATCTCGCGCTAATAATTTGCGAGAGCAACTGATAGAGGCATTCTCTATTGATTTTGTTGTATCGACGAAGATTGTTAAGGGCTATGATCAGGACACCAATGAGGAATCTTGGATAAGCATCTCTGCGACCTTACCAAGACTTGCATTCAATATTACATCGTCGGCAATTCGTCTCGTATCAAGGCTTCAGCGAAATTTTGCAATGCGTAGGATAGAAATGCAAGATGAAACTACATATTTTGAAGGTACCAGTGCACTTGATAACTTTCCTGAGCTCACAAGTACAAGAAACCATAAGCTACCAAAACAAGAAGCATCTAAATCTATGAGGGAGCATAGTAGTCGTACATCACGTGTATTCAGGTTTGATTTTTCGGCACCTGCCATAACCTTAAAACTTGAGAATGATGTCGATGGCAGGAACAGTAAAAATGAAAGCAGTAATCATTCCACACCCATCATAGACCTTGAATTGAGAAGTATATGTGGTAGATTTTCTCAAGAAATAGTTAGTAACGGGGATTCGATAGTAAAATTTGATGCAAGTTTGCAGTCTCTGGGAGTCATTGACCTGTACCAAAGTGCTGGTAGAGATTTTGTATTGTTAATGTCTTCCATTCCTCAAGATCAATTGATCGAACATATTTCTACAGCCACGGGATACTCTTGGGATGCAGTTCATGCAAATGATGACGCTGATGAGCTTTATGGAACAAGAAAGGATTTGGTTACGCTTGAGTATTCTTCAAGTGTCCTGTACTGTGCCGATTCTGACGACGATAACGAAATAATATCAGCTGATAACCCTGACAAGATCTCTCTCTGGTTTCATGAGTTGTACGTAGAATGGAATCCCGAGACGATTGCGGCGATACATGTGGCTATCAGAACTCCGACAACCGAAGAGATGAATGCTCAAGTATCTTGTTCGGACATTTTGGCGCCACCTCTAGAAGAAGAATCCAGCGTAGAAGATGAATTTTTTGATGCTCTAGAAGAAGAATTTTACGACGTGTCAGATAGTGATAGCTTGCGAGCCCTCTCAGAAATATCTACTTCAAATGACGATCTAGAAGCATTAGGAAATTCATTGAGTAACACATCAACTCAGTACGTAGGTTCTCCGATAATTGTATCATCATTGTCCCCGACTATCGGGGGTGGGATTTTTGATCAAGGACGGTTTTCGTTCTCCCCCGGATCAAGATCATCTTTTATAGGACAGTTCCAAAGTGCTAGGATGGACGAGAGTGCATATTTTGAAGCAGCTGCACTATCTGAATGTCAAATCGATCCTGATCTACCGAGCAAACAAATGAAACCAAGACAAATCGAAATTGTCTTCGAGCTGTCGAAACTTCGAGTTAGTTTCAATAAAGAGGCAAGACATCGCAAGGTCATTGTGGCACAAATGGATGGAACATTTATTTCTTACGCGACAAGGATTACTGGTGGATCGAGAATAACGATGAACCTCGGTAATTTAATCTTTATTGATCCAGCGCATGAGGAGGATGATACTCTGTATGGACAAATTTTGGGTCTTCAAACAAAAACCAACGAACTCCCCGATAATGCTGTTTCTTCCCTTCTTGAAATGGAGGTTATTTTGAATCCAAAAGTGAGAGACTTTTCGTCGTTATTGGACGGCGACAAGTCGGCAACTGTCACAATAGATAAAGAGCAAGGGAGAATGACTGGCAGTAATTGTTGTGTCATTGCCAAGCTGAGTCCGATGAAATTTGTTCTAATAGAACAGCTATGGATGGAATTTATGGACTATTTTTTTCAAGGGATTATTGGAACTGAAGTTTTAGGAGGTCAGACGAAAGAAACATCAGCATATGAACCTTCGAATGTGGTTGAGTTGGATAAGAGCGACTCGAGTGATATATTTGGGTCCGATGCTGAGGGAATCAGTTTCACTCAATTTGATGTATCTTTAGATTCTCCTGTGATTATAGTCCCCGTTACATATTCTTCACCAGAATTTGTTCGCATGGAACTGTCAAAAATACGTTTATCTAACGAGTACGATGGGGAGATACTTAGGGACGCGGCTTTTGGTCATGACGGAGATCCTGATCCTGGTGATCGGATGCAGTGGTTCAATAACTGTAGAGTATCGCTAGATAACTTGCGATTGTTCAGCTGGTCTGGTCGTGAGTTAGGACGCAATCCTGCTGTTGCCTCTGTGTCACTAAGATGGCCCACCGGTCCTTTGGCACAATTGGTCACACCTAAATGGCAAGTTAGTTGCATCTTCGATAGTCTTGATATATCTCTTTGCCGTTCCGACTATGCACTATTACAAAATATAATTTCCTACAATATAGGAGAGGAATCGAGGCATATGGATGAGTGGTCGGTACTGCAAAATATGTCCCCGAATACACTGGATGAATTTATGCAAAAAATAATTGTTCATTATGGATATGATAAGAAGAATGTTGCCCCAACTACTTATGACGTGAAGCTTTCCATACCCTCTCTGGGATTTAGCTTAATGGAGGATGATAGTCAGAACTCTTTGCCTATAGCTATCGCTCGATGCTTAGATCTAAAATGGCAAATGAGAAAAGAATCCGATTTGATCGTGACACAAAGTGTCACATGCGGTATCGACCTTGTGAGGCCTACTAGAGAAAAATCTGGCTTTGAAACGCTGATGACGATATCGAAAAACGATAGTGATTTACACGGAGAAATAGACGATCAAGATCATAGTCAACCTGGCTTTATTTACTCATCAAAAAGCACCCCGACTGGAGATAATGTCAAGACAGTTGAAATTTTTGATCCGCGTATTTACCTTATTGTACCAGCTTGGAGTCGATTTGCAGCTTTCTTTCAGTCATTGGTACCGCCTATTTTTTTGAGCAAAAATGAAATTGGAGCTTCAATTCAAGTTGGCGATAGATGGTATCGTATTGCTGATGATAGTGGTACTCCGTCTGTCGCTAATACCTCGTGTGGAATAGGCAATGTGGGTAGAGAAAGATTCAGCTGGATCACTACGGAACAGATCCCTGTTCTTTCTTCAAGGATATCAACAAAATTGCCAGTAGTCCAAACCCCTACAATCCTCCAATTGAAGATTCTTCTGACATGGCCTCAAATAATCTTATCATCAGTAACCACTGAAGACCATCCGACGCGTGTCATTCTGAGAATGAACCATGTTGATTTCTTACAAACCAACGAAGGGAAGAAATATAGTAAGACTAGATCCCTGTTCCTTCACGATGTTGAGGTCTACACATCTTCACAGAAAATACCAACTCATTCAACTACAAAGAATGAAGATCAAAATTCACTCATTCACCCTTGGAGTATGGCGGGTGTTGCCACAACATGCAATGGGGAGAGCATCGGGGACTGCAACCAGCACACTTACAAGCTAAGCGGTGATGTCTTGCGTGCTCGTGCGGCATATTCAGACATGGCAATTGCGATTGACGTCTTATTAAGTGTCATGCACTCGGCAAAAGAGGAAAACAGTGAACTATCAGAGGAACTACCCCAGCACCCTATTCTCTCCACTAGCTCATTCGATTCTAACGAGTCAACTATGAAAATGGGCACTGATGAGGACACCGAAGACAATGTTTATTGCCTTAAGCCTTCTAACAATATATACGATGTCCAATTTGATGGTTTCGAATTAAAAGTTGCAGATGACAGGTACGTTCACGTTCTAATAATATTTTTGATGAACTCGCATCCAATATATGTTCAAAGGGTTATTTTGTCTTTCAACTCACTTACTTTGCTCCCGCCTCTTGTTTGATCACTCTAGTGGACGTCACTTTTCTGGGTACCAAGATCTTGTCATCCTATCTATTGGAAAAATGTTTTTTTCTCGTCACGAATCCAAGGATGGTACGACTTCCATGAAGCTCTGGATAGATTGCCTCGACATGTTTGATTGCCTACAGCCAGCACACTCTCCTTTTCGAACTGCTGCATCCAGCCATTCAAGAGTTATGGGAATACGAAATTCAATGCAAAGCGAAGGGCGCACGAGTGGTCCAAAGAATGTCGATGTACATGAACACGCTTCAAGAAAGATGTCTTGGAAGGAGTATGGCGCAGTAGATTATGGAAGAAAAAACTTCAAAATGTCTCATTCCTTTCTGAAAAGAATAAATGAAACTTCAGAAGAATGTTCTCACTATTTGTGGGGGGTAGGTGGAGAGGGTCCGACACCAGGCTTAATCGAAATAGCCTGCAAGTTTACGGAGGATGACTACAAAGAATATGATGTGCGATTTCGATCATTTGCTGTTCAGTGGAATCCTTCAACAATAATCGCCGTCCAGCGCTTTCTGGGTCGGCTCAGAAAAGAATCAAAAATTATTTCCGTACAAGTCTTTCACAGCCAGTTTGATGACCTCATTGATGGATCCAAGACTAACGAAGCCGATAAATCTCTGACAAATGCTGATTCTGATATTTCTGGAGGAAATTCAGTGATAAAAGCAAACATCCAGATCGATAGCCTTACAGTTTGCATGAATAAAGAGCATCAGCGTAGGCGACTTCTGGAACTCACATTTTCTTCTTGTAACATCGTTATGCATTCCTCAGAACAAGGGATGACAATCGAAGGGAAACTTGGCGACTTATCTGCGTTTGATAACGACAAATACACTACTAATGGTTCCGACCAAGATTTTATTACCGAAAATAATCGAGCCGTACTTTCAGTATTGACGGATAATGGTACCGAGAACAATGGGCAGTTTCTCTGTATTCAGTACAAAACATTTAGTAAGAAAGCAACGTCTACTTCAAAGGCTAATGTGCCAAAATGGGTAAAATCCAATCTTCCATCTTCTGATGATATTGATGACTTTTTGAGTTTAACTGTAGCAGCAACCCGCTTCACATACCTAAAGGAGCGCACAGAGGAAATATTAGACTATCTTTCTAATGGACTCCCAGGCAAAGGAATGGGTGCGACGTCACGGGCAGCAAAGGGTTTTATCAGTAGACGGATTCAGACTAGGAGCTTTCTTCAACTTCAAGTAATCTCGCCACAGATATATGTACCACAACATGAAATGTCTGACCAGGGGCTTG
>Ga0115007_10001884_pt1 | contig 13238 bp, 13 predicted proteins | sample ArcOceMetagenome_2_FD_87166 | JGI IMG/M metagenome (GOLD analysis project Ga0115007, IMG submission 87166) | Marine eukaryotic phytoplankton communities from Arctic Ocean - Arctic Ocean ARC135M Metagenome | ecosystem: Environmental > Aquatic > Marine > Oceanic | place: Arctic Ocean | collected... | reverse complement strand
TCTTCATCTCATTCAATAACTGTTTATACATTCTTTCGCTCATTATATATTTCTCATTCTTACTTACACATTCTTCACCATTTACACTTCAATTCTTTTTTGTCTGCCGACGGCTTATACAGTTATGCGCCTTCGGCGCAATTATTAATATTTATTTATTAAATATTTTAAAACATTTATTTTACAAAGGGTATTATGAAAAAAAGATCTACTGTATAAACAATTATATAATTTACATATTATTCATAATAATCCTTTTATTATTTTTGTTATATTTAAATGATGACCTTCTATTATATACGATTCTAGCAATATTATCAATACTACCAATAGCAATCCTAACAACATTATTAGCATATATCTCTCGTTATTACTTAATTCATACTCTTTTAACTTCTCATCACCTTTTTCTTGTAGTTTACTTATTAAATCATTCGGGGCTAAATAAGTCATTATCATCATTATAAATCCTAATGACCAACCACGCTTCCAATCCTTAAATGTATGTGACTTATATGCTATTACTCCTGTCGCTCCTATCAGGGCAAAGTAATTTATTAACATCTTTGACATATATCCTTGTGTCGTTCTACTGTCGTATAAATATAACCACACATTCTTTAATGAACCAAATATATCTGGACCTCCATTATAGCTTATCGCTTTCGCTATCATATCTATGTTCGGAAAATACGGTATTAACAACTCTAAACGACCACTTCTAATTATTAACCATGGTACTAATATTACAAACACTACTATAAACAATAATAGTCCAAATATATTTGACCTACTATCTGTTATCCTTTGTGTTAATTTTAGCATCGATATCTCATAATTATTTTGTTCTTCCCTTATGATATTTTTTACATTATAATCATCCATATACATATATTAATATTTTTTTCTAACATTCTATTATAACCTATATCCAATCTACGTCCTACCACACCTCGCCGCTTGTTTTTTAATTTAGTTGTTTTACAAAGTGGTAATCGGAAACATAAAAGAATTGCTAAGCATTTTTTCAAAATAGAACACTACACCCAAAAACGTTTTATTTAAAGTCATGAAAATAAATACTTAACTTGACGTTTACTTTTATAACTAACGCTTCCTATATCTGGTCCTTTTACTAAATTATTACATTTGGTAAAACAGATTTTTAAATTCTTTAAATTTCTATATTTCGTATGTTCTTTACATAATTTTGCCGCGTAGTTTAACCCGTCTTCGGATGGTGAATTATCTTCTATTATTACGTGACATGATGGAAATGAATTTAAATGAAGCCATATATTATCACTTTCAAAATCTATTATATCCCAATTATTTTTAGCGTTTTCTCCTATTATTATTTTAGTATCGTTATAATATTCGATTTTCATTTATATTTATTATATTATAATCAGTATTGTTTAATATAATATAATTTTACTTTTTATACCTTATTTTTTTCAAATGTATACATTACTTGTTATATTCATTAAATAAAATAAATATGACTCCTATTACATGTTCCATCATTATACTTTTTAATATTATTTTCTCTCTTGCTCATATTTTTATATTCTTTAATAGTCATCCAATATGTATGTGTTCTTACTGTGGTATTCATTATACTATTGATTAACATTAATTTATCTTTATACTTTTTACAGATGTTTGTATTAGTTTACATTACATTGGTTGACACCAATCAGAAAAACTTCTTGGAAAACAGTTACATGACATATTTTTATCTGTGGATTCCTTACCACAATATTGACATTGGTAAATTAACTTATGTTTGTTAATTAATTGATGTAATACTCCTTGTTGATACAAAGTCTTTAATTCTGAAAATCCACCAACATGTTTTCCAAAAATAAAAATATTTGGAACACTTGTTTGATTTGTTCGTTGAATTAGTTCTCTATGTATCATTTCTCCTCCATTTATTTTATCTATTTCAATCAATTTAAAATTTATGTTATTTTGTTTTAATAAATCAATCGCTTTATTACAATAACTACATATTGTTTTAGTAAAAACACATATATTATTATTATCTATAAAAAAATCAATCATCTAAATATTATATATAAATTATTATATTATATTTAAACATAACTAAATATTAATATTGGAATTGGTATTACTATTTTTTTTGATAAAATGTTTATTCATATGTCTCTGAATAGTAAAATATGTGATTACAGTATCATCGCATGTGTCCAATAAAATTTTAAGTTTATCATCTGGTCGTATAACTTGTTTATTTTCATCATTTGTCAAAGTATTTTCTTTGATATACTTACAAATAAATTTTGTCACTTCGGTTCTAGCACATTGTGTGCCATGATTCTTACCCATAAAATCACATAACTCATTGGAAATAGGAGATGCTTCAGCAAACCCTGATGGTTTTTTATTACCTCTCGATTCCTTTTTAGAAGCAGTTTTCTTATGTTGCTTAACTTCTTTTTTAACAACTTTTTCAAGTGTCTTTAACTGACTAGTAATTAAAGTAATTTGACTTTTAAAAATAGATAATGTATCTAATATAGATGTAAATTGAGTATCTATTTCTGAATCATCCTTATTTACATTGTTTGATTCAATTATTAAATTATCTGTTTTTAAATCCATTCTTATGTATTACATCCATGTAGTATCTTTAAATATATATTTTATTTATAATATTTAACATAAAAAAATAATTTTATTTTATTTTATTTTATTTTATTTTATTTTATTTTATTTTATTTTATTTTATTTTATTTTATTTTATTTTATTTTATTTTATTTTACATACATACATATAAACACAAATTAATTATTTTTATTTTTATATATAATTACATATTTGCCAACAATTTTCTTACTATATCTTTATGTCCTTTACAAGAAGCATCGTTTAGAGGAGTGCTACCGAAACCATTTGGTACCAATACCTTAGCTCCATTATCCAACAATATATCTACTATTTCAATATTACCTTGATAACATGCCTCATGTAATGGTGTTATTCCATTTAAATCTTTTATATTTATATCAATATCACTTTTTCTTATAACTAAAGTTTTTACAACTTCAATCTGGTTTTTATAACAAGCCCAATGTAATGCTGTCCATCCATATTCATCTTGATAATTAACATCCATATGATATTCATCACGCATAAACACTACCATATTAGGGTCTCCCAAGGCCGAAGCAATATTTAATTTATTTTCTCCTGTTAATAAGTAATATATATTATCATTAGCCAATGATACTGGTGTATTACCATTAATATCCTCTAATTTTATATCAAAATCATATTTTAATAATTCCCAAACGGTTTGCTCACAACCATAATAAACAGCGTAATGTAAAGGAGAACAATTATTATTATCAACCATATGTAAGATAACACCATTAGCTAACAAGTATTTAACTACATCATAGTGTTCGTGAATACAAGCGATATGTAATGGTGTTATATCATCCCTATCACTACTATTTATATTAACGCTATGTTCAAATAATAATTGTACAATTTCAATATGACCATATCTACACGCCCAATATAATAAAGAACGTCCATGTGTATCCGAATGATTGAGAAACGGACGTTCTTCAACAATTAATTTATTTACATAGTCTACATCTCCAATTTTGACTGCTACTTCAATTATTCTTTGATCAGAAAGCATATCTTTAATATCTTCGTTATTTGTAACTTGACTAGCATTACAAGTTCCATATTCATCTAACGTAAATCTATCATATCCATCTTTCATTAATTCCCATACTACATCAATATTTCCTTCATTTGCTGCAAAATGTAGTGCTGTCCATCCTTTAGTATTTGGATTTGTTGATTCTTGAGGAATCGATGACTTTATTTCTGTTTTAGTTTCTTTAACATTTAAATCAGGATTAATATCTTTATAAAATCGTTTTTTATAATGGTCATAAAAATTATTTTTTTTATTTTTTTTATTTTTTTTATTTTTTTTATTTTTTTCACTTTTTAGATTTCTTTTTTCACAAGCGTGTGGTTCATTCCATAAATTAAGAATACTTAATGCGTATAACCGTTTATTATAAATATTCTCAATCTCAGGTGTTTCATCTATTACATAAAATTCAACATCTTCGCCTTTTTTTAAATATTTTGGTTGATTTTTTTTATACATTGTTGTGATTTCACGACGATGTACAAACACTCTACAACCTTCATACTCATAGTTTTGGTGAATTTTAACAATACCATATCCAGATTGTGTATTAAACCACAACACTTTCCCTCCAACTGAGATATAATGCTCAGACATGTATTCCTGTTCTTTTCTTGAATATGACATTCTTACAACTTTAAACTTTTAAAACTTTGACAATTAATTATCTTTATGGTTATTTTTATTAACTGCTTTCAACTATTTGACAAAACAAACTTCAATTTTTTTTATTTTTTAGGTTTTGGTAAAAAAATTAGAAATATAAGGTGTATATGACATTATTTAGAAAAAAACACTCGAAAAACATAAGAATAAAAAAGTGTTTATAATAAAAGAAAAATAACTAAAAAAAATTGATTATAATAAAGGTTTAAAAATATTGTAACAATAATAGTAATAGTAAAATGGTAATTATTTGTAAAGACACCTTCTCAGAAAATGATATTTATAATCAATATTTTAATAAATATCCTTTTGAATTAAGTGATTTTCAAAAATATTCATTAAAAGCAATATTAGAAGGAAATCATATATTAGTAACAGCACACACTGGTAGTGGTAAAACATTACCTGCTGAATTCGCAATTGAACAGTTTGTATCTCTTGGCAAAAAAGTGATATATACCTCGCCTATTAAAGCATTATCAAATCAAAAATTTCACGAATTCACTAAAAAATTCCCAAATATATCCTTTGGTATTTTAACAGGTGATATTAAATTTAACCCAGAAGCAGATGTATTAATCATGACAACTGAAATTTTAAGAAATACATTATTACAAAAAAATATTGTTAAGACAGAACAATCCAATAATGTTTCATTACAATTTGAAATGGATTTTGAGAATGAATTAGCAGCAGTGGTTTTTGATGAAATTCATTATATTAATGATAAAGACAGAGGCAAAATTTGGGAAGAAACTATTATGCTAATTCCGTCACATATTCAATTAATTATGTTATCAGCAACCATTGATAAATCTGAAATATTTGCGAAATGGATTGAAGATGTTAAAACAACCGAACAACATAACAAAATTGTTTATTTAGCTCCAACAAACCATAGAGTGGTTCCACTTAAACATTATTTCTACAATACAATGCCAGACGGTCCGTTTAAAAAGATTAAGGATAAGGAATTTATTAGTTTTATTAATCAATTTCTTCACAAACTGATTCCAGCAAAAGATGATAAAAATAAATTACATAGAGAGAATCATGAAAAAATTAGAAAATTAGAAAAATATATAAGTAAAACTGAGTGTCATATCAAACCCGCATTTGTATTAAACAATATTGTAAAACATCTTAAAAGTAATAATATGTTACCAGCAATATGTTTTGTATTCTCAAGAAAAGGCGTTGAAAGATTGGCTCAAACCATTAATGTATCATTGTTTGAAGAAGATTCTACAATACCATCAACAATGAGATATGAATGCGAACAAATTTTAAGAAAACTACCAAACCATAAAGAATATACTTCAATGCCAGAATTTGAAATGATTATGAAATTATTACTGAAAGGTGTAGCTATTCATCACTCAGGAATTATGCCTATTTATAGAGAGATGATTGAATTATTATTCGCAAAAGGTTATATTAAGTTACTATTTGCTACTGAAACATTTGCTGTAGGAATTAATATGCCTACTAAAACAGTTATATTTACAGGATTTGATAAGTTCAACGGTTCTTCCATGAGAATGTTATACCCACATGAATATACACAGATGTCGGGTCGTGCTGGAAGACGAGGTTTAGATACCATAGGACATGTTATTCATCTTAATAATTTATTTGCTTTACCACTTGCACATGAATATGAAATATTATTAAATGGTAATCCACAATTATTAACTTCCAAATTTAATATTTCGTATAATCTTGTTTTAAATTTCCTTCAAGTTAATGGAAATATATTGGACTTTGCCGGAAAAAGTATGTCAAATGGTGAAATTCAAAAAAATATGAATGCTACAAAAGAGCAAATTGATAATCTTAAAAATGATTTAATTAAAAAAGAAACGAATCCTACGTATGATTATATTATGAAAAATAAAGAGCAATTCGAAACATATGTTAAACTAACAAATGATTTAAAAACAAGTAAACAAAAAACCAGAAAACAAATTCAACGAACATTAGAAAACATTAGTAGTGGAAATAAACAATTTAAAAATCAAATGGAACAATACCAATCTATGTTAGACATTAAAACCCAAATACATAATACCGAATTGTCTTTAGAAAATATGAATAATCATTTTCACGACTCATTCGATAATGTTGTTCAATTTTTAAAATCATTTGATTATATTAATTCAGATAATTATATTAATGAAAAAGGAAATATTGCCACATATATTCAAGAAACACATTGTTTAGCTTTTACTGATTTATTATTAAAATACAATTATTTTGAACATTATAATAGTGATGAAATTACGGCATTACTTAGTTGTTTTGCCAATATCCGAATAAAAGATGATTTAAAAATATACAATATTACAAATTTAACACAGAATCATCAATTTAATTCATTACTACAATCGGTTAAAAATACATATGACAATTATATACAACAACAGCTTAGATACAATATTGAAACCAATGATAGTGTCAATTATATATTTGAAATGGTTGAACCTATTTTAGAATGGTGTTCAAGTTCGGATGAAACTAAATGTAAAAGTATTCTTAATAAATGTCAAATTGAGTACAATGTATTTCCAGGGGAATTTATAAAAGCAATATTAAAAATTAATAACATGGTGAACGAATTAAAAAATATTGCCGAACATATGGGGAATATTGAACTATTACATAAATTATCATTTATTCCTGATAACACTCTTAAATTTATAGCTACAAATCAATCCCTATATATCTAAAAAATATCAAAAAAATATAAATATTTATCTATATTATAATGATAGAAATTATATCTAAAATATCACATTTAAAAAATATTACAAAATTATTATTGGCTTATATTGTTACAAGTATTGTATATGGATATATATATTACAATATTAGAGGTGATGATAATTTTACAGGATTGAATTTTCAATCTACATTTATAGATTGTTTATATTTTTCATTTACAACTACAAGTACAGTTGGTTATGGTGATATAACTCCAAAAAGTCAATTATCCAGAATTATTGTAATGACACATCAATTATTTATTTTATCTGAAATTGTTTATATATTCAAATAATTTATTCTTGTATTAGGTGTAATCTAATTTTTTTTTTCAGTGACGATTCATCACTGAAAATGAAAACGTTAAAATTATATTTTTTATTTTCTTCTAGTTCAAATCTTAGTGTTATTCTTGACACTGTTTTTAAATCGACTAGATAAACTATATACTGATATAATCCATCATTACGCACAATTTTGTCAAATATATATCCGTCGTGTTCCTTAGCACAAATTTCTGGATTATTATTACACATATCTAGTAAGTTACAATCATTTTGTAATTTACGAATAGCACGCATTGTTGTGTTTATATATTCTATATTATCGCACCAATATTTATTAAATTTTTCAAAATCTTCAGAATAGTTTACAAGTAATAAGTCTTTTTGTAAACGACCCATATTTAATAAATCAACTAATCTACGGATTGGAGAAGTACAATGTATATACGATTCTAATTCTAACATCTCATGACATTTTCTATCATGATATAAGTCATATTGACCACATGAACTATTCCATATTTTTAGAAAATTATTTACATTTTCAGGAAGGGATGGATTCTTTTCAATATTATGATTATATTTTACGGACCTATATATTCCATTATTGTATTTTATCATTTCTAACGATGTATAGTAATTCATTAATATCATTAAATAACTCACCATATCATAACTCGTTTTAATTTTAGTAATATATTTATACTTACTACATAATTTATCAACTACATCAAACATTAACTTATGATTTTTATCTTTTTTTAATTCATTGCTTTCATATACATGATTCTTATATACACGAATATAACTATTTTCAAACTTATAACTTACTATTTTATTATTTACAATACTTATATCTAGTGTAAACGCGATTCTTACTACTTTTTCACATAAACTACATAAACAATTTGATAATTGTGACGGTATCATTGGTCTTTTTCTGTCTGGTAAATAAATAGTAGATATTCTTTCAGAGAATGAATCCCATAATTTTAATTCTTCCATCCATAATGGAACGTTAGCTATATAAATACTTAATGTATAACAATTATCTCCATTATCTTTAATACTAAACGCATCATCATAATCACTGGTTTCTTTAGAGTCAATACTATATATTTCTTCATCTGTTCTATCAATCAAATTATATTTTTCAATAATAGAACCTATAAATTCTTGTTCCGTTTTTTCTTTCAAAGCATCATTTGCCTGTTTATTAAATTTTTGTATTGATGCGTATAAACTCTTACAATACAATTGATACTCATAATAATTACATAATATATCTACATCACCTAACACACTTACGATGGTGCCTTGTGGATGTTTCCCATTCCAATTATCAAACTTAAATACTATATATTTATTATCTATATTTTTAGAAAATCCCAACTTTATATTATATGGCACTATAAATTCAGGAAATCTTTTATCATCTGGTATACACTTATACAAATATTTATCTTTATATTTTCCGTAACTTTTACTATTATTTAATACCAATATTCCTGGTATACCTCGACTTGATCTTACACTAGAATGTAATACTTTTATATTATTCGTGTTATTTATTTCAAATATATCACTTGAAAATAATTTTATACTTGATGGTTCTATATCTATTTTTTCAATTTCGTTGAATGAAATTCCATCATATAGTTTCCATTCCTCATATTTTCTATCGTTTATTAATATCTTGTAACAATTCGATGTCATATTAAATAATAATTATTAATATTATTTTTATTATTTAATTCATATCAATTTTACTTTTTATTCTTTTTATTCTTTTTATTCTTCTTTTTCTTCTTTTTCTTCTTTTTCTTCTTTTTCTTCTTTTTCTTTTTCATTCGGAATAATATTATTGATTTCTTTTTTCTTAACAATTTCTCTCTTCACATTTTGAGTTTGAAGAAAATTGATTAATAAATGATTCGAAATAGCTACGTTATTCATATATGTTCTATATTTAAATACAGATAAACTACTATTCTCATTAAATTCAAAACTATACCACCAATAAGCAGGTATAAATATTATCTGTCCTATATTCAATGTTACATCAAGACATTTTAATTTATCAAAATCAGGTTTAAATTGAGATTTAACATTCCATGGATTTACAGGAGACATAAATTCAAAATTGTCATAATCTTTATTTGTATATAAATATTTTGATGATTTTGGAGGTATTAATTTTACTTTTATATTTCCTTGCGTTACTAAAAAGAAATTTCTATAATTCAATTCATATTTTAAAACGGTCTGGGTATTTTTAGATGAGAACATTAAATCATATATACAATTACTTACTGACAATGGTCTTAGAAAATTATCATTATATCGAAATGATTTTACTATACTTGTTTCCTCTAAAAAATCATAATTGTTTTCACTTATATATTGTCCATTAGAATCTTTTCTAAATATATCTAATGCTGTATTTAATGTTAGTGGTAAATATAACTCCGTATTATCATCATATTCTTTTACATTTCTAACTTTTATATCGAACGCTCCAAAATTATTAGCAATATTATCTATATTACAATCTTTTATTAAACTATCTACATTATAATCAAAAATAACTGGTTGTCTTAAGTCGCATATTTCTTCTAATTTATCTTTAGATGGTTGTTCTATCTCATATACTTCTAAATCATCACCCACTTTTAAATGAAATGTTATATGTATGTAAATAAATAAAACAATACAAAATATTAAAACTGTAAATAAAGCCTTCATATTATGTTATTTTTATACTATTATTTTTAATTTTTTACTTATTACATTAATCTAAAGTAGGATTATCCAAATTATAATGTAAATTATCTTCTCTATTATCTATTTCTAATGTCATATTATTATCTTCGTTTATAAATACTGATTTATTATCATTTGTTTCGTATGTTACATCTTCATTTGTTTCGTATGTTACATCTTCATTTGTTTCGTATGTTACATCTTCATTTGTTTCGTATGTTACATCTTCATTTAAATCCATATTCGTATCTTCTGTTATATCATTATTAACACTATCATTCGCTGATGATAACTTTAATTGAGAAACTATACTATACAATGTATGATTCAATCCATTTATAATCATTTGTTGTGATTGAAGAGTATTTTTTAACATTTCTATTTCATTTATTAATTTCTCATCATTCTCGTAAAATGATTTTAAATCTAATTTTTCTTCTAGATTTCCTAAAATCTTTTCGGATATCATATTTATATCAATATTTGGAATAGTATCACTCTTACTATCATTTTTATTAGACATTATTTCACGTAATACATTCCCCATACTACTGATTTTTAATTCATGTTGTTGTAATATTTGTATAGGATTTATGGGAGAATTCTCTGGTTGAGAAGAATTTACAGGAGAATTCTCTGGTTCATAAGGATTTACGGGAGGGTTTGAAACATTCATTGGATGAGGTGGTCCTTTCATTCCTGGTGGAATTCTTTGAGGTGGTGGTCCTTTCATTCCTGGTGGAATTCTTTGTGGTGGTGGTCCTTTCATTCCTGGTGGAATTCTTTGTGGTGGTGGAATTCCTTGTGGTGGTGGAATTCTTTGTGGTGGTGGATGACCTTGTTGTGATGAACTTGTTGATGTTGGTCCTGAACCACCACCTGCTCTTCTTCTTCTTGCTCCTGTTAATGATGAACTTGAACTCATTTTATATAAATATAATTTATACTAAAAAACGTCAATATTATCGCACTTTATTTATTTATTATTCCTAAATAAGTAAAATTTAATATTTGTGTATTATATAATATTTATGCCTTCACGATATAGTAAAAAATATATTAAAAAATCTTCTAAAAAACAACTTCATAAAAAACGAAACCGTAAATCTAAATCCAAAAAATATATTCGTAATCGAAAAACTAAATCCAATAGAAAACATTATGGTGGTAACAATCAGCAAGTTAAATGCTCCATGTGTGAAAATACAACACATATAAATAATACGCTTGTTCCCAGTAAATGTTATAAATTAAATTTAGATAAAGCACATAGAATATGTCACGATTGTTGGTGGAATAATTTTTCTAAAGAAAAAACTGATCATACATGTCCTGGTTGTAATAAAAAATTACCTCTCACTACAACTTCTTATAATTCTAATGATGTTATTGATTTAACCTAATTTTATTGAAATAAAATTTTTTTCCTTTCTTACTCTTTCTTATATTGGTTGTCTTTCTTCTGTTCTTTGTCTTTCTTCTTTTGTTTGTCTTTCTTCTTTTATCCGTATTTCTTCTTTTGTGTGTCTTTCCTCTTTTATTACCTTTGCTTACCTTCTTTCCACCAATATTTATATTTGAATTATATGTAATACCCATATTATCTGGTTTTATCATATCATCATTTTTTTTTATGAATCTATTAATTATAGTATCGAAATTTGTTATTCTATAACCTATTCTCTTTTTTTCTAGTTCATTATCTGTTTGATTTAATTCTTTTTCAGCAATTGTTTTTTGATTGGTAGATCCTTCTATTACTTTATTATTGTGATTTTGTAATTTAATATATTTATTGTATCTCATACAATCTTCTTTATTTTCAAATAATTGTATGCTTCCATTATTTATTTTAGTTATTTTATTTAAATAGGATATATCTGCATTAAAATCTGAAGATATATATGTATCAACTGGCTTAGTCCATTCAAATGTTAATTCAGAATTTTCTTTGGATACATACTTTAATATATGACCTACAAAAATATCAATATATATTTTCCTATTATATTCTTCATCATTTCGTTCTTTCATATATGACCCAGATGCTATATTAAAAAATAACTTTGATTTATTACTTGTCTTTTGAAATTTTATTTCCCCCGCCATTATCAACTCACTATTTCCTATATATTTTATAATTGATGTATGCTTACTCCCTAATTCTTCCACACTATTTGCCTTTATATAGTATAATTTGGTATCATTATTCTCATTACATAATACATAAGTATATACATATGTACCTAATTCTGATTTAGAACCAAAACTATTATTTATATCTTTATCACTTAGTATATCTTCTCTAAGTATATTGTGATAATCATCATCACTTAAACTAATATTATTTAACGTATAGTAATATTCCTTATTTTCTATTATTGTTTTTCCACATGTAGCCCCAATCAAATATGATGACGACTCTTCTCTTGTCATTACTTTTTCTATATTTCCCTTTTTTCTTTTTTCTAAATAACCTATGTTATCACTTACAAGACTTCTTTTTGACATTATATATTTTAATTATATTTTTATTACTATCCTCATCTAAACATTACACTCTACAAAAGATTCTACCGAACTACTATCGTTATTATCTTCTTCTATATTAGCTATATTACACCAACAACAAATATTATACATAAACATAAACATTAAAATATATAAATATTTTTATTAAGCCCGCATCGCCGCTTTAATTTGAGGATGATGTTGGTAATCATGAATTTTAAAATCTTCAATCACATAATCATTAATATTATCTCTTTTGTTTAAAATTTCTAGTGTAGGAAATGGGTATGGAGTTCTTGAAATTTGCTCTGTAACTTGTTCAAAATGATCGTCATAGATGTGAACATTTCCCGCATATAAAATAAATTCATAAGGGATTAAATCACAATGTTTTGCAATTAAATGTACTAGAAAACTGTAGTAAGCTATATTAAATGGTTCGCCTAAAAAAATATCCTGCGATCTGGCCCTGAGACAACAAGTTAATTTATTTCCTTGTGTAACTGAAAATTGAAAAAAACTATAACAACTTGGAAGAACTCCT
>Ga0115007_10001883_pt1 | contig 13239 bp, 9 predicted proteins | sample ArcOceMetagenome_2_FD_87166 | JGI IMG/M metagenome (GOLD analysis project Ga0115007, IMG submission 87166) | Marine eukaryotic phytoplankton communities from Arctic Ocean - Arctic Ocean ARC135M Metagenome | ecosystem: Environmental > Aquatic > Marine > Oceanic | place: Arctic Ocean | collected... | reverse complement strand
CTTACTTGCAAACACAAACTACCGTGCACAAATCCAAGCAGACATTCTTCCCTTTAAGGGTATCCTACTAGGTATTTTCTTTATGGTTGCCGGATCGAGCTTTGATATTAACCTATGTATTAGAGAATTTCCAACTGTGGCTACTGGAGTTCTTGCACTTATTGCTCTTAAAGCAATTACATTATTCTTAGCGACTAGAGTTCCGAGATGGCTGGAACCGAATCGTTTATCAATAAGCGACTCCATCAAGTTATCACTTTTATTAGCCGGGGGAGGAGAATTTGCCTTTGTTGTATTGGCGTTAGCTGAGCGACTGGAGGTGTTACCCCCTGCACTAGGAGGGTTACTGACTGCTATTATTTTAATCACAATGGCAGTGACTCCATTACTTGGAGAATTTGCCGATTCCGCATCACGATCATTCGACGATTTTGAAGAAGGAAAAACCATAAATAAGGAAAGCGAGGTTGAAATAAAGAACGAAGGAACTGAGATAGCAGACGACTGTATCATTGTGTGCGGCTATGGTGAGATTGGCCAAACCGTTGTGAAAGTATTGGGTGAAGAGTATGATGCGATTCGTCGTATCGCATCTCCTGAAGAGTGCGATGATGACGGATGCACAATTGATTCCCGACCCCGTATTATTGCATTTGATAACAACCCCAAATACACCGATAATATATTAATCCCAACAGCGAGTTCACTCGTTCTTTTTGGGGACGGGTCGAATCCAGCAGTACTTTTGTCAAGTGGCGTGAAAGATCCAGAAGCTATTTTTATTTCATATGATAACTCAGGACTAGTCTCATCGACAACTGCGAGGCTCCGTGCGTCATTTCCTGATACCAAAATATATGCCAGAGCACAATCAAGATCCGAAGCTGAGGCGCTCAAGTTACTGGGAGCATCGGAGGTTGTGATAGAATCGGATGAGCTACCCCGATCCGCCGCAGCGCTAGTATGGGGCAAACGACTTTGGGAAACACCGATAGCTCTGGCTAACTCAGACGACAGGACTTCTCTTAGACAAGCAGCTGCTACAGCTTCTGGCGTATCATTGGAACTTATAGATGATTTACTAGAGCTTTACCATTGCGTTGATATTGATGCATCAGGCCTTATAGACGCAAATGAGCTGGTAAGTTTCATTCGTAAAAGTAATTCTGGTGTTGCTTCTGATGAAGAAATAGAGACGATGGAGCAATGGGTTGTGGGCATAGTAACGGCCCCGATTGACCCCGTAGGCTTCTGTCGAGTATACGCAAGGTCTCCTGCACTTATTAAGCGTGCACTAAATGATGCATGCTTGCTAATTTAAAATAGTAAAATGCGTTAATAATTGATACAACACAAAAAAGATGGTTGTCCAACCCTATTATTGTGAACTTGGAACTACTTTTACTACTTGCTAAAAAGAAGAAATCAATAGAATTAAGATATAAAACTTCTAAATTGTATCATATTACTATTCAACTACCGTTTTTCGTGTCGAATATAAACAAGAGCTAAGATGCCCATCGTAGCAAAGAAGATCAACAATCCTGTTAAAAATGCTATACATGCACCAAGACTATTCATAATTGGTCCATTTTCTAAACCATAAAATTCTAATACAGTTTTTGTTGTACCATCAATAGCATCAACAAATATAGGCATTTCACCTACGATAGTATCACGATAATTATCAATCATAAATGCACCAAATGCATACCTCATAAAACTTGTCCAACTAAACCACACCCATCCAACTGGTATCTTTGAAAATGGTATGAAATATCCACCAAAAAATAAGCAAATTGTTACGTACAATGGAAGGATAGAACAAGCTACATCACTGTAGGTACAAAAGGAAAGAAAGGAATACGAATAAGTTAAATTGATTATCAGTCAACAAGGAAGGAACGTTAAAACGATTCACCATGTACATTTAAGAAAAGCAAGCAGTATAACTTACATAGAAGGAACAGCTGCCGAGACAGCATATGCTAAGATTACTCCAATCAATGTAGTTAAATATTGGATCAAAAAGAAGATACCGAAATGACCAGTTAATCTCACTCCATAGAATACGAGAAGAGAAAATAATAAACTGGAAAAGATAGCAATGATAGCTTCTTCGATGAATTTCGAACAATAGTATGTTATAGGTCTATAACATCCATCGTCCAGCTCTCGATAAAAGAGTTTCCTTTCAATATTCAGCGCAGGAACAAATGCAGAAGCACCGAATCCAGCAAGCGCAACATTTAGAAATAGAAGAGACGCAATAGCCGCAATCGATTCTGTATCTGTTTTCTCACCAAGACCAAAATACAACGTCAAAAGTACCAATGCATATACAAACTTTTCGGCAAAGCGTGTTGAAACAAATCCAACATCTTTATAATGAGCAACCATACGGAACTTCAGTAACGTCATTAATTTTCGAAATTCAGATGGAGGTTGACGTAATTTCTTTTGATTTATAATAGGTCCCTCTTTAAGAATTTCTGTTATACTTTTACGACTTTGAGCAGCAAGTTGACTCATTTCTGATGATTTGTATAGATCCGAGAACCTAGACATTCTTCTATTTTGTTGATTATCGGTTGTTGTCATTGCTTCATCATCAACATCATCTTGAGATTTGTTGTGGTTGTGGTTGTTATGATTCTTGCGATGTTCGTCTTTGATACTATCAAAATCACTAGTCAAGTCTACCAACCATTCAGGAAGAGATGCATCTGGATCACGTGCAAAACCATGATGTTCAAAGTAAGTTTGTGCTTTGTCGACAGGACCCTCATAGATTGTTTCCCCACTATGGATCATATATAATTCATCAAATTGTGAAAAGGCATGTCCTGTTGGACTATGTATCGTTGCAACGATCGTAGTTCCTTGATTCTTTGCTAATTCGTGAAGTAATTCTATAACTTCATTTGCAGTTCGACTATCCAATCCTGGAGAGAGATAGAGAAAATGAATGAAACCGATACGAAAAGAAAAAAGGAGTAAGCGACAGTAATTCTTGGAAGAGAAGAAATAGCAACAACGAAGAGAGAGGCCCTCAGTAGAAACGAACAGTTTCAGATTGTTTCTTACCACTGGTAGGCTCATCAAGGAAGAGAACAGGTGGACGAGTTATAAGAGCCAATCCAATGTTAACACGTTTAGCTTGTCCACCTGATATGCCACGAGACAAAGGACTTCCAATCACAGTATTTCGACAAGATTCTAAATTCAACATTTTAATCATTTCAGCAACCCAAGCCTCCCGTTCTTCGGACGTTGTCTTAACAGAAAGTTTAAGTTCAGCCGTATATAGTAGCCTTTTTATCATGATTAATTAATGTAAAAGAAAAACCGAAATTGTTAGCAACACACTCTTGACTCTTCTTGCCATAGATTACATACAACATACTCATATCAATAGTCAAACTGCTTTGCATACAATACAATTTCAAAGAGAAAACTTACATTTGTTGTACGGTCAGCTCACCAACGAGAGTATCAAATTGTTCAACGTATCCCACAGTGAATCTATAATCGTCTTGTGTAGGAGGATTGCCATTGAAAAATACTTTTCCTTCTAGAATACCTGAATTTTTTCTACCTGCCAATGTATCTAATAAAGTACTCTTGCCGCTACCACTTGGTCCCATAATCATTGTTAGCTTTTCAGGTTCAAATGATCCATTCAAATCGTTTAGAATCGTTAAAGTCGAAGGAGATTTCTCATTGTCGACGTTCTTCTTACCAGTATTTTTGATCTTCACTCTGTACGTTAAACCCTCAAATGAAACTCCAACTTTATTTTCAATTTTGTTGCATCCCTTTAGGGTCTCCGCTGTTGAAGTACACATCATAGCAGTATCTGTTGTTATGGGACAATACTGACAATACAGTATTATGACGATGATGTGATGTTGATATGGAGTCCATATGGAGTAAGTATTTTTCTGCTTCCGAAAGGCGAATCTATATTGCTATTAATATCGGCGAATATTTGAATGAATCACTCTCATTTTTATCCGCGCATCCGCGCCGCCAATAACAACACACAATAAACGTGACAGACACGCACGATTGGAAATCCGGAACTCCCAAAACGCATATATCGTCATTTGTATATATCTTATATCTTATTTCTTCATTACTATATATACTGCTATAGTACCAATAAAGTGTAATATTATCTACTGTATGTATCATTTTCCGGCGGATCAAATGTAGTATTAATTACCAGCACTCTTCTATTTTCATGCGAAAAAAGGAAAAAAGCACAGTCAAAATCTATAGATGCGAGGCGAGCGAATGCTGATTTCACTGAATAATTTTCTTTTCTTTCTATATAGTACCCAAATAGTATCTAAATTATATATGTATAGTTCTGACCTACCCCTTCATATCCAAACACTTATACATATAGTACGATGATATAGAACGGTATGGAGCGAACGGTTCATGTAAGTCTTTGATTTTATCTGCATCTTTCTTTTGACAAAGTCCACCTTTCTTTGCGCTTCCTTTTACATTCCATAATTTCGAAGTACCGTTCCTAACCGCTAGATCACCAATGGGTAGTATATTCGATCGATGACATTGGAATAGTAAAAACATATCAACGGACCAAGGACCTAATCCTTTAATGTCAAGCAGCCGAGATCGTATCTCATCATCATTATTATTTGCTGAATTACTACTGTTCTCATCGTTGCCGAGCAGGAATTCATCCGATAAAGTTCCGTTTTGAAAGTTACGAGCTATTTCGACTATACAATTACACTTAGCTTTTGATAAACCAGCAGGTGCACGCAAATCAGTTTCCATATCACCTTCTCGAATAATGGATAAAATACCTTCAGGAGTTAAAGTCGACATCGTATTATTATCATCATCATCCTTCTCCGCACCACCCCCACTACCACCAACTACACTCAACAGTCGACTATAAATCGTTTTTGCTGCTGCACCAGCAAGTTGCTGACCCGAAACGATCCTGCATAGGTCACGAAAGGAGCGGTATTTATCTTTACTATTTAGAGTTGAAGAATAATCGGAAGAAACATAAACGGAACAGTTCGGATCTTCATCACCACCACTACCACCATCTACAGACGAAATCTTATTTATTTTTTGGAGATGATCAATGTAAAATGATGGTGGACCATACTTCTTGATAGCAGGTGCCAATATTCCACCGGACACAGAGGCACAGTGTGTCAAGCCATCGATTAGACACCAACCACCTAAAGTATTTGTGTTAATATTATTACTTCTATTTTGTGGCGAAATAACAACCGTATCATAATCGTCATCATCTATTCCAATACAAGAAAAGACAAGCTTTTGAATATCTTCTCTACACAACGGATTGTTGTCACTACCGGTTGACAAGGGCGATGAAGGGAAGGCGATCTTTCGATTACAACGACTACTACTTGTACTATTGTAAGTACAAGAAGATACGTTCGATTTGATTTTTTTTCTCTTGGGTGAAGGTGTAACTAAACCACTCAAACGCTTGCTATTCGCAGTCGCGGCCGCTGCCGCATGCACAGAAGCCCTAGTAGCTCGTGTCATGATACGATGTGATATGTTCTTTCGAGACTAATAGTTGCCTTTCGTTACTTTGTAGAGTGCAATCTTTACTCACGAATCACGAAACAACATACCTTATTAGGCCCGTTGTACTCGTTGGGTAATTCGCTGTAATTTCGACTACGTAATAACACGAATGAAAAAAAGAGAGTAAAATAAAATAAATCAAAATTACAGTGCTAAAAGAACAAGCAGTACGTCGTAATTTACACACAGTACTTAAGTCTATTCTCGCTAAAAGTGAAACAATAAAGCCCTTAAATAAATTCAACCCCAGGTACTATAGCGCGTAGTCGTAAAAATGCGTTAAATTTTATGCTGTTTCAACTCGAAAATATGAATTTTTTTTCCGTTCGAGATAATAATAATAGGAGAGGAAAACGATGTAAGCAAAAGATTACAAGTAGTACTACCGTATCGTCAACCACAATAACTGAATACCAAGAACTTGAAACAGAAATTTCAAAGCAAGATACATCATCATCATCATCATCATCATGTTTACTAAACTTTCAACCTATTATATCGTAGCCCTCGCTGGTTTCGCTATCGTTACCGCTACGACCGCTACGACCGCTACGACTGAAATTAATAATAACAATGATAGAAGCGAAGATTTAAATTCAAAAGTACAAATCGAACTTTACTATATGCCTCAATGCCCCGGATGTCGTCAGCTTATTACGACGTCGTTTAGTGATGCATTTAACACACCCGGATTTTCTGATATGGCCGATGTTACATTCGTTTCCTACGGGAATGTTCGTGCGACGAAGGGATCCTTACGTATCTTCGATAATGTCATAGAGTCATGTGCGCTCGATAAAATTGATCATCAGGATGTACAATTCCAATACATTGAGTGTATTGATCACAGTGACAGTACTAAAGATGCTTCCAAAGTTGATATGGAATGTGCTCACATAATTGGTCTCTTTCAGGATACTATAAGAGAGATCGAAATATGCGCTGCAACAGCTGAGGGACATGTCCTCGCACACAATATGGTACTAAAGTCGGATTCCGTTAGTCCAGCAATCTCGTACTATCCATGGGTTCATGTCAATGGTATCCATGAATTCGACGCCGAAAACGAAGTATGGAAAAGTCTATTCCAGTACGTTTGCAAATCATACACTGGACAAAATAAGAGTCCACATTGTCCCGGTGAAGGTGAGGATGATTTACTTGCCGAACAGTTGTAGAACCTGTCAAGTAAAACTATTTACCTCTTCTTCTAGGGTAAGAATGTCCAGGTAAACAAACGGGAGATAAATAATGATAAATCATCCAATTTAGTAGACGGATTAGTTTTCTCTACAGCTTGGGGGAAGAATAATGGACTACTATCATACCTTTCGCTCAAGCTCTAGTCATCCATTTGGAAGATACATATTGTAATACTGTAACAGTAATAATAAATTCCGTATACCACCATCATCGCAATATTCACGCTAATAGTAGCTTCTTACGTCAGAAAAGTAAATGTGTGTTGTCATTAGTTCCTAGAAAAATGAAATTTTTTCGTACCCCACCAACTTTGAATCTACTTTTAATTAGCTGTAAAATTAAAGAAAAAGAAACAGTTACCTTTTTAGTGAAATATTCTTTTATGTGTAAAGATTTGTCAAATATAGGACATCCAATATAAATTATCTTTAAGCAAAACTAAAATACAACAAACTGATAATTCGAAGAAAAAGAAGAAGAAAAAAGAAGAATAGCAAGTATATTATTTCTACAGGAATATTATTTCATCGTATTACTTCTTCTTGTTTTCTGTTTTCATTGCATCCTTTACAAAGTCAAATGATTTGTCATCTTGTTTTTGTGGTTGATCCATAAACGCAAATGTCGATTTGGAAGCAGCTGGATTTTGCATGACGTGTCCCGGCATATTCATAAACATTTGAGGATTAGTAGATCCACGTTTTTGCTGTTGCAGTGCCATCTGCATTTGTGCCATTTGCACCTGCTGTTGCATCATCATTTGTTGGTACATCATCGCCTGCATTTGTTCTGGAGATACTTGCATCATTTGCTTCTGAGAGTTGGGTGTAATATTTTTGAGTGGATCAAATGAATCTCTTTGAATAGCCGCGACAGGTGCAGGAGTTACACTATCCGTCGATCCAGCAGAATTCATGAATCCAAAAGCTGACCCCGCTGCTGCTGCTACTGGTGTGGAAGCAGGCTCTATTGTGGTGTCCCCCTTCAATGATAAATTGTTAAACATATTAGACGTGTCTTTTATTTCAGCGGCAGGAGGAGCGGCAGTTTCTGAATTCATGAACCCAAATGATGATTTTTGCTCTGTCGGAGTAGATGCTGTTGTTGCTACCGAAGTTTCCGCCATGAAATCAAGCAAATTGTCACCGCTCGATGGAGCTGGAGGTGCCGCTGCAGGCGATGCCGCGACTATATTTAAACCACCAAATAAGGATCCATTTGCAGTCGGTGGTTTCGGAGGAGATTGTTGCGGAGGAGCGGGTGCTGATGCCGCGGGAGGAGGTGGAGCAACTTCATCGCCAAAGTCAAAGTCCAATAAGTTGACAACGGGCTGTGGTGGCGGCGGCGGGGCAGCGGGTGCGGCGGCAGGTGCTGCTACTGCTGCTCTCAATGGCGGGGCAGCAGCTCCTCCAACCGGTGTCGCCACTCCCAATGAATTTAACACGCGTTTGGCTGGATCTCGAATGGCAGCTCGGTTGTGAAGAGCTAATGGGGCAAATTCACTATTACAAGCATGTAGAAAGTCGGCGTATGGATTATTTGGCGCGTCGGGTCGTTTCCCATTTTGAATACACGTATCCATGACCCAAAGTGCCTTCGCACGGATGATCCAGGGTTGTCCTTCTTCCAAACAATCTAGGAGAACTGGACATACTAAATCTGGGTCAAGACTCGATACTACGCGCGCAAATTGAACAAGTTTGTCCGGTGGTGGTTCTGGTTTCATCCCACCCGGTGGACATAGTTCCATTACAAGTTGTCGTTCATACGAACCATCCGATACCGCTACTCCTCCCCCACTACTAACGACACCACCAGGAGCACTATTAACCGTGATGGATGGCGTCACTTGATGAGCATACGGATTGCCTCCTGCTGATGGAGTTCCAGCAGAGGCCCAACTTCCACCTACACCACTCGAAGCGCCACCCGCTTGCGCCCATCCATAACTGTTACCAGCATCTCTTGATTTATAATACGCCGAATCATTGGCATAATTTGGAGGAGGCGCTGTAGCACCTGGACCTCGATTGGATGCCATGGACCACTCTCCATTGGTTTGGTTCATTAATTCCGATCGACCCGGTGGCGGTCTATTGAACTGTTGATTTTTCGTATCGTTATTTGTCAAAATTGACACAAAAAGTAAGACTGATGAGAGGAAATCACGATATGATTTTTTTTTGAAACAATTCATTCTTTTCTCATAACTATTATGAGGCGACTTATGTAAATGCGACTTTTCCTAAGTCTCTACATCAACCCAATAAACGAAAAAAACACACTGTTGTTCTACATATGAATCATCGAAACCAAACTTACCGCTCCTGTTTGTGGTCCCGAATATGAGCCACCTGGACGAGGCATAGCTCCCTGATTATTACTTAGTTGTACGGTATGATTTCGTGCCAATGGATCCTTTATCATTCCTATAACTGTCGACCTGGCTTCACTAACAAGTGTATTCACCGACATATTAGCCATACTCTGTTCTGGTTCCAATCGCGGATCTTTGAACATAGGATTACCGATTCCCTCCATACGTCGTGGACCACCACCACCACCAGGAGGGGCACCACCATATCCTCCTCCTGCCCCAGCAGGATTACCGTAACTACCGGAAACCGATGATGCGAATGAACCACTACCACCACCCATCGATGGATCGGACGCCGATGTATCCGAATAGACACAATCTAATGCCTCCTTGGCAGCCTTTCGGACTTTATCGTAGGGCTCGTCGCCTCGAACTGGATCTGGTGGACCTCGAAATTGTGTAGCATCCTTGATGGCGGACATGGCATTTGGATCTTGTGATAAGCATCTTTTGAATTGTCCACGCAAATACGGTGAAACGGCAGTTTTGGAAATGACCTTTAAACATTTAAATTTAACATTGGAATTGTTTTTAGATGCCAATCGTCCCGTTAGATACTTTGCAATGTCTGCACATGTTTGTGGATTACCGGCAGCATTCTTGGCTATATCAAGATACATATATCCCGGAGTGGGAGCATCAGAATTTTCCGTAGCACGAGCTAATAATTGACGATCCATAATAATAATTTCGGAATAAAGTATGTGATTATTCTACCGTACAGATTGAAGATGTAGTTGATTGAGAGTAATAAAATGAATATTTTATCTCGTTTGCCGTTCTCGGAATATCCTTTGCTCTTTATTCGGTTCCTGGTCTTTGTGTCGACTTTGGTTGTCGTGTTTGTTTTGATTCATTCTCGTCGTAACAAGTCGTTGCGTTTTGGAGGCTAATAACTAGCCGTTAAAAATCTACTAAGATTTAAGCGAGAAAGCTGATCCTCGCTTGCGTGTTTAGTTTATTGGAAGATCATGGCTTTCTCGAGATACGTAGAACCCCCCCCACAAAAATAAATAAAAAATAGCCCAAACAGAATTACTGAAGTAGTCTCATTTAAATTTGATTTTATAGAGTATGATACTAGCATACATTTTTTTTTTAAATTTTACATGTACCGTCGTATTGTTATCTAGATATTAGCTGATACTAGAATCATCATTCTAACGGCTCATGCAGCTTTATTTGCAATGAATATATAGGCTACACACTAACTGTCGTTCTTTTTCTACTACATACACTAATATTTTTATCGTATTCGATACCGTATACTGTAACAACAAGATGGATTATCTCACGTTAATAATGATTAATTTTGTACCGAAGCAGGTTTTTTTTCATTCGCCGGATCAGTAGATACATTAGTAGATGACGAGACTGGTATTGTTGCTGTCATCGTCGAGTGCATATTGACAACAGTGCTTAAGGTCGGTAAAGTCGATGGAATATTTGTAGAATCTATGGCCCCGACCCCGATGCTCTTAGTGGGTTCAAATTTATCAGGCAAAGCTGGTACAATAACATTCGATTCTCCAACTTTCTTCACCAAACCCTCCAACCCCGCCAATTGAGATTCGAGAAATCTTGAGTGACAATCCAACCGTTCTCTCATTCGAATCAATTGTTCAACTTTTCCTCTACGGCAATAATCAAGCAAAACATTCATATGATTTTCAGGTATTATATCAGAACCAAAACGTCTGCATATTTGCATACACTCTCTAGCTCCAGGCTTACGACGAGGAGATTTGGTGGTGGTAAGTCCCACCTTCTCCACTTTAACATCATCGGAAACGGGGAGAGCCTTAACAGCCGCTTCCAAAGCTGCAGGGTCCAATAGAGGTGTACTTGGATAATTAGAAACCGTATTAGACGACGACCTAGGTAGTTCATGAGCTACTGCAGGGGATGGTCTGGGATAAACGTTTATGGGGTCGATAGTTTTGGCAGGTACCACCAGGGGCTGATTAGTCCCTGATAGAAGAGATGGTGGTGATTGTGTCTGATGGGCTGCCCCTGGATCAGTGATGGCCGAAGCCCTAGCTGTAAGAGGATCATTAATTTGTTCTCCGGCAGTCACGTTGGTAAGATTATAGGCATCTTCTGTAGCTGTTTCAGGAGGCGGCCACATGGCAGGGACAGGCGACTGTAATACGGGTTTCATTCGAACAGGTGCAACAGGAGATAGATCAACCATTTCATCCTCCTTGTCTTGTATCTTAGGTATTTTGCGAGATTTTGCGGATTTGGACTCGCTAATACTAGAAGCAGGTGTGATTTGAATGGTTGCGCTATCCTCTTTATTCTTAACGATTTTTTGCTTTTTGCGAGGTTCAGATTCTGGGAACTTGTTACGATGCATTTGGGCCTCTTGAGATTTCGGTGTTAGACTTTCTCCAAACCTACCTCGAAGATGCTGTTCCCCTTCATCGATTTCATCATGAAATGAAGCTCGTTTAACGGTCCGACCACTAATTCGACTCACCTTGACATTTTCTTGCCTTGGAGCTTCAGATTCCGTTTCAACACGTAAATCCTTTATAGTATCAGGGGAGGAAGTAGTTATAGTAGTAACAGTAAGAATAGATGGCTTAGGCTTGGGACCTCTCTTCTTACCCGGAACAGCCTCGACGCTGCCAGTAATTGCCGATGGCTCGGGATTACTTTCTACTTTCCGTGGCCTTCCCCTTTTTCGAGGTGGACCCGCGATCGCTGGTAATTTCAATGCCTTTGTTGTGGTCAATTCCTTTCGTGGACGTCCGCGTTTTCTTCCAGGGACAGCAGGGGTTGACTTGGTTGTTGACTTCGCTTTGGGTTTGGGTCCACGTTTACCAGGAGTTGAAGCAGGAATTTTATCTTTATTTTTTGGTGGACGTCCTCTGGGCTTTTTCCCTTCCACTTTAATTTTTGTTGCTGATTTTTTTAGTTTTGATGTCTTCACTATTGATGTAGATTTTGGCGTCTTCACTGTTTGTGTAGATTTTGGGGTCTTCGTTGTTGATGATGCAGACATATCTTTTCTACTTGGCGAGTTGCGTGCAGGAGAAGAGTCGGACTGAATAATACTATCAGTAGCATAAGTGCTAATGACTGTTCTTGATTTTCGAGGAGAGTCAAGATCAGCTACTGCTTTCTTTTTCTTCTCACAGTTGGGACAGAACCAAACTTGGGTCAGGGGTACTGTTGTCAGTCCAAGGCAATGTGTGTGATACTCTTCGTCGCATTTATCGCACAGTAGCAATGAGGCTTTGTCATGTTTTCCAAAGCAACGTCGACAGCCACAAAATACACAAATAGGAATATTGGGATCATCACGACAGAAATTACACCAGATAGTAGTGGAAGCCTTTTTCTTATCATCAACAACAACTCCATCGACACAAACTATGACTTTTTCATCATTTTGAACTTCCTGTTGAACTTGGATGTCATCATTATCCTTCTTGTGAACGTTACGGTCTCCCTCAATTCTATTATCAGTCTCGACTTCCATCTTTATTATGTTATCTGTTTCTTTCTTAGATTCCTCTTTTTTACTCTTATTATCATCGACGTTGTCGTTATCTTGATAATCGCCATCACCATCATCATCATCATCATCATCGTCGTTGTCGTCGTCGTCCACAACGCCATCATCATCGCCATCATCATCGCTATCCTCATTGCTGTCATCATCATCATCATCATCATCATTATCGTCGTCATTGATCTTTACTCCATCAATTTTTTCATCCGATTTCCATCGAGAATCTGCACATAATTGTGGTTGGTACAACGCAGGTTGCTTTCGACTACGTCTTCCCTTAACCAAATGACTTTTTGTGCAGTGTGGTGTATAAGAATCTGCTATTTTGTACAAAGCTAAATTATTACGCTTTTTTTTATTATCAGAAGAACTTGTTGTAGAAGCAATCGATTCAGAATCTTCTTCTTTTGTTGTTGCTTCTGCTTGTGCTCCTAGCAACGTGGTGGTGCTAATCTTAGTCGAATTTTGTTTATCCTCATTCTTGTCTTTTTTTTTTTTTTTTTTTTTATTTTTGTTGTTTTTT
>Ga0115007_10001882_pt1 | contig 13242 bp, 10 predicted proteins | sample ArcOceMetagenome_2_FD_87166 | JGI IMG/M metagenome (GOLD analysis project Ga0115007, IMG submission 87166) | Marine eukaryotic phytoplankton communities from Arctic Ocean - Arctic Ocean ARC135M Metagenome | ecosystem: Environmental > Aquatic > Marine > Oceanic | place: Arctic Ocean | collected... | reverse complement strand
CTTTTTAATTCTTACGTACAAACTAAGGCAACCTCCAAGTATATTAATAGTTATTACAACTTCCTTAACACGCGTGTAGGTTTTAATAAACGTAATTACATCCAAAGATTATCATATTTATATATATCTTCAGTTAAGAACTCACTCATACAATCGGTACCTTACATCACCAAAAAAAAAACGAAGTTTATCCGTAGAAATAAAGTGCGTACATTGAAAAAAAACACAATAAACCAAAAAAACAAAGATTTTATAACACCTATAGTAGGGAAGAGTTCTACAAGTTTACTCTTCTCGCCCTTAACCCGCTTACATATACCTACCCAAAACTTACAATTTATAAAGCCAAATTATCGTAAAAAAAATGTTAGTTATAAATATATTAATTCATATAAATCCTTTAAAACTTCCAGAAAACTTAATATTAACTTTAAACTAAATTTCAACATAAGAACAGACTATGACAAATCTCGTAGATCTATAAGTAAGTTAATAAGGATATATTTCACAAACCGTGCGTTACGTTTCTATAAGAAAAAATTTTGATTGAAGAAATATGTCCCATCAGTGTCGTATAGTTACAACGTTTTATATAGTCCACTCGTTAAAGCAAACACCTCTCAACTTAATTACCAACAAAAAAATCCTTTAACTTATAAATTAAAGGTTCTAACATCTGAGTATACTCAAGTATTTGAATCACCACTTCAGATACCCGCTAAAGCGATAAAATCCTTCATTTGAAAAAATAACGGATTTAACATAATATCTAAAGTTTTACGTAAAAATCAATTCCCACATAAGCTCAAATCTCAATTTAAAAAAAAACTCTTTTCTTTTGTATACCCAGGTCAATCAAAGAAAAATGTCTTAATAAGACGTAAAAAACAAGTACTTACTAGACTACTAAGTAAGTCTGTAAAATTAATCTCATCCCTTGATAAATTTTCATATAGATTATTTTACCAATTATTTACTACAGAGCAGTTCATGCTAAAGAAAAAAAACATGTTACAAAAAAGCATCAACCATTCAGTACTAACTTACAATGATAATTTACGTAATGTTTATTATTCCTTTGATTACAACACTAAGGGTATCGATGTTAGTGATTTATACATACACTCAGAAGTAAGAATACCTCGAGTACGTTTTAAACCAGGTTACCAACGTATTTGACGTCAGGTTAGGTGAGCTTTAAAAATCTCATTGAATGTAAAGTTTCAGTATCAACACCAGTTAACTAAATATTTAACGAAATTTTACCATTTATCATCTCAGTATTTACTAAGTTACTCTGAATCTACTTTAGATAAAATAGTGGTCTACTCTCAATTACTCCCTGACGTATCAACCGTAGAACTTTTCAGTTCGCACGGTTTCATCTATGTAAACGGTAAAGTATCAACGGACACTAACACTATTTTAATAAAAAACGACTTCCTACAACTAGTAGTATCTTTATGGTATTATGTTATAACACGTTGATTTCTAAACTGGACAAACGCAAGAATACGTAAGTTTAAGCGATTAGTTTACCGTAAAAATAAACCACTTCAGTATAAAATAATGAAAAATAAAAAGCAACAAAGTTATTATACGCCCAATTGGATATACCAAACAAGGTATGACAATACTGATATCAAACCTTACTTAGAAGTAGACTTTTTTACTCTCTCCACATTTATACTAACTGACACATATATTCAGTATTATCATAAAGTTGATGATATGCCTGATCTACGTAATTCCACTTACATATTATATAACTGGAAATATATTACCTAATAACTTATGAAATCATCAATCTTCAATTTTTGACAACCACCATTTCCTCAAAATTCTTATACTGAAAGAAAAATAAAAAGTTTCGTTTTAAATTTTGGTCCTCAACACCCCGCTGCTCATGGAGTTTTACGTCTAGTTGTACAACTTAGTGGTGAACTCGTAGAAAGAGCTGATCCACATGTAGGTTTTTTACATCGTGGTACCGAGAAGCTAATAGAGAAACGTACTTATTTAAAATCAATACCTTACTTTGATAGACTAGATTATGTGTCTATGATGACCCAAGAACATGCTTTTTGTTTAGCCGTCGAATCTTTATTAAAGACTACCTCCCACACTGCTTTATATGTACAGATAAGAGTTTTATTTGACGAGCTTACCCGTATCATGAATCATTTACTAGCTTTGTCATGTCACTCTTTAGATGTAGGTAATATGTCTCCATTATTCTGAGCTTTTGAAGAACGAGAGCGTTTAATGGAGTTTTATGAGCGTGTATCTGGTGCCAGAATGCATGCAGCTTTTTATAGACCTAATGACTTAGACTGAACAGGTCTAAACCATCAGTTTTTTTTAGATGTTGCTTTATTTGCTCGAGACTGTTTTAAGTCTTTAACAGAAATATTTGCTATACTTACTACAAATAGTATATGAAAAACTAGACTAATAGGTGTCGGTAGTATAAATATAAACGATGCCGTTGCTTATTCAGCTTCAGGTCCCGTAATTAGAAGTGTTGGTATAAAAAAGGATATGAGGTTTTATAAATCTGAAACTTATGCTTCTTACTGGTTTTTATCTATTCATAGTTTTTTAGGAAAGCGTGGAGATAGTTACGATAGATTTTTAATTAGAGTACGTGAGATGTATGAAAGTGTAAACATTGTCTTTCAAATCCTAAGTAATTTAACTAATAATACATCATTCACTAACTCTTCTCAGAAAGTAAATACTTTCTCATTTTTTGATTTCTTACATCAAGTTAAGAAAAATCAATTAAACAAAACAACTAAATATACTTCCATGGAAACACTAATAAACCATTTTAAAACTTATAGTGAAGGTATAAGAATTCCTAAAGGTTTTACTTATAATGCTGTTGAAGCACCAAAAGGTGAGTTCGGTGTTTCTATAATATCCGATGGAACTTCTAAACCTTATAGATGTAAAATACGTACACCTGCGTACCACCATATGCATATTATGCCACGTATGGTACAAGGTCACTATTTAGCCGACTTAGTTACTGTCTTAGGTTCCCAAGATATTGTATTTGGGGATGTTGATCGTTAATTTACATATATATACATTATGGATCGTCATGAATTATGAAAAAATATAGATAACCTTAAACGTCACCTATTTTTAAAAAATGAAGTTAAACAATTACTTTTTAAATCAGTAAAGAAAAATAAATTTGTACCATATACTCAAAGATACCAAGCACTATATTATCAGTCTACATTCCATAAAAATAAATCTCTTAATAAAGTTCGTAACCGCTGTGTCATATCAGGTCGTGTTTGGAGTGTAAACAAAAAAACACGTTACGGACGATTTACTTTAAGGTCAGAGTCTTATAAATCAGTTATACCCGGTTTTCAACGTGCGAGTTGATAAAATTAATATAGGTTTTTTTAATATAAAAAATCTATTTGATACACGTTCAATACCTTATCAACGACCTTTCTTTATTACTACTAACAGAATTCGTATACCCAACTTTATGTTTATTAGATTTTTGTATTACTAAAAATCTTTACTTTTTATCATTCGCTCATCTTCTAGTTGAATTTGCAGAAGGTTTTGGAATTACTATTCTAATTAGCGGATTAATTCTTAGTGGATTTACAGTAACTTCAGTTGTTTTACGTTTTAGCCAAAACAATAAAACAAGCAATTTTAAATTAATTAACCCATATACTCTTTTATGTTCTTATTTATTCAAAAACCTATAATGTATTTATAAATTATGTGAATTTACGACTACCTAATCTCAGCTAATATTCTTGATATCATACAAGACTCTCTTTTCTACATACAATACCAATACCCTCAATTATTTAATTTTATTGAATCCCTCTTTGTATCATTATATTCTACTCTCATAACTATGTTTATGTTCTTATATAATTCCTTATGAGTTATGTTCAATATGAAATATCTAAATTCTGCCATTTTTAACATGGGTATAAAATTTATATTGTTAATTGCTTTACTAGTTTTTGTACGTGGAGGTATTCCAAGATACAGATTCGATTTTTTAACAAAAATAGGATGAATTAAATTCTTAAGTTTAATACTTTCTATATTTCTCTCCTCAATGCTCTTAATATTCTTATTTTAATCAATTTATTATTGACTACTGAACATATATTACATTTATTTAAAAATATAACCTGAATTCAATATTTAGTAAAATTGTCCCATAAACTTTATATCAATACACAATTTTATTTAGTATACATTTCACCTTTAAATCTTTTTGGTGGCATACTTACAAAATGAACAACAGTTAATTACTCAGAAGGTTATTGATTTATGCTTTCAAATAAGTGACAACAACAGTGTTAACACTTTCACATTATATACTATGAGTACTAGCTTAATCGGTAAAGCACTAGCCTTTGATCCTAGCGAGTACAGGTTCGAGCCCTGTGTACTCAAATACATGCATGTATACTCCCCATCTTATGTTCAAAATCATGTACATTTTGCCTTAGCGCAACGAAATCCACAAAGTAAAATAACTTATACCCGCAAAACAATAATGATCATCCAAATGCTATCTGAAATAGGCTGTGTACATAGATTTATAATTACGAATAATAAACAGTTAAAGCACAGTAATTATACTATTTGACTAACTATATTTTTATATAATAACACACCCTTTTTTAAATCGTTTAGGTTACTTTCGACACCTTCAAAACGTTACACTATCTCATATAAAGCACTTCGTATTCTATCTACCTCGGTAGGGGCATCCACTATTATATTAAGTACATCTACTGGTTTAGTAACCCACACAGATGCATTAAAAAAACGTATCGGTGGTTTATTATTATTTATTCTAAGTTAGAATTGTATATTATAGGTTTCCCATTTCTTTATAAATGTTATATTCAATTTGACTACACATATACAATTCTTATGTAAACACAGTAAAAACATTTACTAATTTATATACTTCCTTCTCCAGTAATCAATTCAGTATAATAAAGCTATACTCTTTTTTAGTTACTAAAACTCAAAAAACTGCACTAACCCGTAATACAATAAGTTTAACATCCTCTACATCCAGTAGCGTTGATAAATTTATGTTTACTCAATGGTTTGCACTGGGTCGTGATGTACTAATAAATTTTCACCAAACATATTTAACCCATCAATTAAATCAAATTTTTGTACGTTTTTTTGGTGTAGGTTTATTTTATTTATATTATTCAACATTCATCATGTACATAGATGCTTGTTTAACAGATGATGAACCCATTTGAGAACCTATTGAATGAAGTTTAGTACAAACATGAATTTTATTTTTATTTACATTCGCTTGAATTGCTGAAAATCTTATAGTAAGTCGTTATGGAAGCTATACAGGTCGTGATAAAAGAGTTTGATTTGCTTGATATAAAACTTTCTGATTAATGGAGTTATACTACATTATCAATTTTGGAGCCGCTATTATACTGGTAATTGTACCATTTTATTATGAACTCAATTACAATTTATCTTTTGTTGTATCTTGATGACATTGGTATACTAGGTTATTTTTCTTTAAGTTTATATCTGTTTACTCAATCATATTAATGTACGCTATTATACTTCAATTTAGTGTACGTTGGTTATTTTGAAAAAAATCTTTAGTACATATAATCATAATTAATATTTTTTTAGGATACTTACTTTATACACATTTTATTATGGCTTTTTTTGGTTATTTCACAAACCCTACATGGTATCAACAATCTAGACCAATCGATTATATACAGTTAAGTCATGAACCATCTCGTTGAGGTTGAGGTACTGCTAAGAAAGATCACTTCACTTACCATAACGTAAAAACTGTATTCTGATTTAAAAATGATGGTCCCTATGCTTCAGCATTTTTACTATCCCATTTATATGTTTTTTTATCTCTCTTCTTCTTATATATATACTGAATAACTCTATTTAGAAGAGTTTACTCGATGAGTGAAGTTCCTTTAACTTTTACAACTTACTGTGTCTCATCATTAAAACAATTTTTTTACTTATTCTTAATGATATACGCTTTTATATTTTTTAGTTACGGTTCCCACTACTTACGTTACCCTATAGAGTATTCTTTTGCTATAAACACACCTAATTGATTATCTAATTTCTTGACTATATTAATGGACTACTATACACTATTTATTTAATATACATTATGAAAACTTTTAACGCTTTTAACGAAATTAACTGAGTATCTACATATAAATCATCAAACCAAATGTGATTAACTGACTCTTTAAACTGAGAAAAAACCTCAAGTTTAATTACTATGGACTGAAGTTTACCAAGCTTCATTACTCAATCCTCCTTTGTAAATAAACATGTACTTTTTGATACAGTTATAAAATTCTCGCACTTAGATGTATTACTTTTATACACTAACACACTTACAACACTACCAAGTACATTATACTTACATGTTATGAATGATTCTTTTTTACAACTTACTACATGTTTTTTACCCTTGTCAACACTTTTACACTCCGAATATCAAGAGACTTTAAGTACTACCTTTTTAATTGCACCTGAGTTATCAACACTATTTAATGACTATATTACTACTTATTATTTTAATAATGTTTTAAACTATTCAGTTGTATCAGTATTTGACTCTTATACAAACAATTTAAATTTCTTCTACGGTGAAGGTATTGTTTATTATCTTTTATTTATTGTTTATATATGATACATAGTTTACTGTTTTTTAACAAATTTACTTTTAAAATGAACAACTCCCATGGGTTTTCATTTTGTTAGATTTTATTACTATTTTTATTCTATGGCTAAAGACATGCGTTTACAATTCGAAACTGTACTACAAACAATTGTATTTGTAGCTTTATATTGATCTGTAGTTATTTTAACATTTGATGATGATCAAGAAGAAGCAATTGAATTTTTAGATACAAGTATTTTCTACTTTTTTTCTATAGTTTTTATATATTTTATATACAAACACTCTATTCATTATTTCGCTTTCCTTGCAAATTCTGAAGGTGGAGGTCGTACCTCAAAATTCGTAGCTTTACAGTTTAAATCTGATTTCTTAAATACATTTTCAGTTGTTATTAGATTTTATGCATTATTCTTTAGAGTAAATGTATATGATTTTATCGAAGATGTTTTAGATACTTACTATATTTTTATAGGTGATTTTGACGACGATGAATATTTAAACGAACTATTTTTATCTTTACATGGAACTCTACTTTTCACATTAGATAATCAAGACGATCGTTCTTTCTTATTAGAAGATGAAAATGATTTCGCAAATGATTTATTCTATACTTACTTTGTTTTATGAGGTAAGTTCGTATTTTTCTTTGTGTATCTTCTTGAAATTGTCCCAAGAATTGCTTTAGGTTTCTTTATTTTCTACTTAGTAATTTTTGAAATTCATGGAGTTAACCAATCTTATAAAGAAGATGTATATTTCACAAATAAAAGACTTAACCTGTAATATATATTATGGAATCTAAAAGTATATTAAAAAGTTTATATTACTCGATGAAACGTCGTAGAAAAACACAGGAACAATTACAAATAGGTAAAATTAAATTTGAAGTAACTCCGATATATGTTAATAAAGTTTGTGTGCATTCCTTGTTTCAACTAAAGTATACTCCTCAGGTTGAAACTGAAACTAAAGTAAATAAATACTCAGTACTTATTAAAACTGCCTTACTAATTTCGATGATTTTTTTTTTATACGCTACTTTGTATAACACTTTACTAAATTTAGGTATTATAGTTGAGAGTAATAGTAATTTCATAGCAGCAGTTACTCCTTATATATTTTCTGAACTACCATCTTATTATACACCACATTTAGCAGTACTTCTTAAAGAAATTAATATAATAAGTTTCTAATATATATTATGACTTTCGGTGATATAAACTTTATTATTCTTTTATTTTTTATCCTTTTTGCAAGTATTACAATTAATGTAAATACTTCACTACATCTCCTCCTTACAGCTGAGTTTTTATGAATTACTTTATATATACTCACTCTAATAAGCGGTTTAGTTTTTGATAATTTAAATCTCTTATCACTCACATTCTTCTTCCTTATACTATCTGCTGTAGAATTTGGCTTAGGTTTAGTTATTATTTTAGTACAAAATGTATTATTACGTTCAATCAACTTAAATGATTGAACTCAGAACAGTTTTAAGTTCGTAACTAAATTTCAACAAAAACTAAATAATACCAACTCTAAATACTATTAATAAAACATAACTTATGAAATTTAGTACCTCATTTAACTTAATGAATTTTTTCAACTCATTTTTTTCAAAACCTCTTTTAAATTTTAAAAACACATATACCATGACCTCAAACTATACATCAACTAAAACTTTAACACAAAGTGTAATTGTTATGATGTTTTGAGTTAAAACAAGAACTAGCTACGCTTTAAATAGTTGAATTTATACAACAAACCATAAACGTATCGCTGTTAACTATTTTAATTTCGTATTAGTCGCAGGTACTGCTGGAATGAGTTTAGCTACCATAATAAGACTTGAATTCGCTTACCCAGGAGTAGGTGTTTTAGCTGGTGATAGTTTACAATACTTAAGTATTGCTACTGCTCACGGAGTCATTATGGTTTTCTTTATGATAATGCCAGTTATTTTCGGTGCATTCGGTAATTTCTTACTCCCAACTCAATTAGGAGTACATGATGTTGCCTTTCCTAGGTTAAATAGTGCCGCTTTCTGGTTCTTACCTGGTGGACTAATTATGTTATGTCAGTTAGTTTGTGTTGATAGACGTTATCAACGTATGAACTGTTTCAATATTCGTGAATTACAAGGTATCTTAAAAAGAAGATTCTTCAACGATTTAGTTAACTCAAATGATCATCATACTCTCCTTAATGAGTCAATGATTGGTGTTAGATTTAAATTAAATAATACCCATAATATTGAACCTGATATATTTACATTTTATAATTTCGGTACAACTGACGTATCTAAATTTAAGTCACAAAATTTAATGTCATCATATAATTTAAACTTCTTTGAAGATAAATTAACCAATTATTTTATGACCATAAACTTTATGCACTACTTACCAAACTTGTCTTTAACATTTGTATGAAACTATTTAGTTAACTTTAAGTTAGTTGATTGAGTTTTATCTAATGAAGTAACCTATCTACTACCTAGAGATTATAACGTATTTTTATTATTACATAGCTTAGTTACCTCTACTATAAGTTTAACTTTAAATTCAGTAACTAATTTATTAAATGTCTTACCAAATATGTTAACAATAGTTAGTTTCAATATGAATATAAATTTTAACTTACCTAGTTATAGTTTATATACAACCCTATCTAATAACAGTACCTCAGTCAAATTTCAAACTTCATCAATAACCCCTAACTCCTCTACTGATGAAGATAAATTTTCTGATTCTACAACTTACGGACGTTTCTTACGTTTTAGTAACCCTTTAATTAGTTATGATTATAAATGTGGAAATTATTTAGGTATTTGAGAACAATTATACCCTTCATTAATTCTATCATATATAGAAGTAGCTAGAGGTATTAGAAAAGCACCATGATTTTACTCAGACCAGTACAATGATTTATTAAAAAATGCTTTTAATAACTATAATAGCCATTTTGTTAATAAATTAACATTACAACTCGCTGAAGTAGATAATTGATATTCTGCACATGTTACACCTATAGATAATTTCTTCAATATTTTTTCAATATTAGAAAACAATAACGGTTTTATGAATTCACGTTGAATCTCATTACCAAGCCTAAACCAAAAGTTTAGTAAAATGTTTAATTCTAGTTCAACCCAACAACGTATCCTAGCTAATTGACGTGATTTAAAATTCACTAGAGAAGCCTGAAGATGTAAATTACTTGCTGCTAGACACCAAAACACTCTTTACCGTCGATTTACTGGTGAAGAAGGTCTAGTTTGATCTATTGAACGTAATGCTAAAGATTTATTACCAGGTTGAGCTATGATAACTCCATTTTCTGCACGTACTAGATTTACTGCCATAGGTAAAACTGATATAGGTTTAATGGGTGTATTAATAGTTTTAAATGCTTCTATTGTAAGTTCCGCTAATTTCTTAGTTACTTATCGTTACTTATCAACACTTAATAACCGTAAAATGCGTGATGCACGTTCTTTCTTCTCAGAAGGTTTAATTACAGCTTCTTGAATGATGGTAGCAGCTAACCCCATGTTAGTTATCGGTATTATAATGTTATTATTTGATCGTCATTGACAAACCTCATTCTTCGATTATTCTGGAGGTGGAGATACAGTTTTATTCCAACATATGTTCTGATTCTTCGGTCACCCAGAAGTTTATGTAATTATGCTCCCTGTATTTGGTTTTACCAATACTATAATGTCATTCTACTTACGTAAACGTGTATCCGCTAGAGGAAGTTTACTTTACTCCATGTATACTATTGCCTTCTTAGGGTTTTTTGTTTGAGGTCATCATATGTATATGGTAGGTTTATCTCATACAACTCGTATGCTATTTAGTACTTTAACCGTTATGATTTCAGTACCTGCAGCTACTAAATTAATGCATTGATGTGTTACTCTCGTAAATAGTGTTTTTGTTATGGAATTACCTTTCTTATTCACATTTACATTTGTATACTTTTTTGTTAGTGGTGGGGTATCGGGTATGTACGTCGCTAATACTGGAATGGATATATTATTTCATGATACTTTTTATGTAATAGGACATTTCCATGTAATGTTTGCAGGTTCTGCCATGATAGGTATTTTCTCAGCATTTTATTTCTATTTCCCAGCAATTTATGGTGTCAAGTATAGCCGTATTTACGGTTACATTCACTATGTTTATTATATTATTGGTCAATTAATGACTGTTATACCTATGTTATGACTTGGTTATTGTGGACACCCACGACGTGTACTAGATTATCCCGCTGCCTTTGGTGGTTGACATAGTATCGCCTCAGCCGGACATTTATTAAGTGTTACTGCTTTATTAGCTTTTTTCATGATGATCTATGATAGTGTTAGACAAGCTAAACCTACAATTAGAAATAACTTTGGAGTTGGACGATTTAATACTCGTTTAAATTTCTATTTCTTTGAAATTAATCGTTTATCTTTCATACAACGTAAGTCATTTCATATGTTAAGATTAACAAGCCCTAGAATGGATAATACTCCAAATAAAACCCTTAACCAACTAGACTTATTATCGTACGAAACCACACTATTCTCTTATAGATTTTACAAGTAACGACAAATATATATTATGATATTATTAATAGTACTTTCGATTAACTGGTTAGATATAGGGAACCAATTGTTCGTGACCCGATTCGACTGAGTACCAAACACTACGTTCTACTTTCACTGGTTTCATGGCACTGGTTGTTGAATGTCATGTCAGGATTCTTGCAAAATACCATATACGGTTAATTTTCAATTTGAAAATCGCTATAGGTCATTTGATCATTATAGGTCAATTATGGCTTTACAGTACCCACATCTAATTGAAAATTCACAGTTTATTTACTGTAGTGAACTTGACGACCCCAAACATGAATTAGCCGGGCGCACACCATTATTTAAAAAAACGAATTTAGGACTCCCTTATTTTGATGCAGACTATCTTATGCAGCATTTTAATGGCTACAACAAACCTTACGACATATTTAATATAAAAAACGAGCGTCACCAAACGTCTGCTAATTATATGCGGTATGTGCGTAACCCTCCCTTATCAGATTGGAGAAAACATTTTGAAAAACATCACGCAAATATAGGTGAGTATTTTGATTGGGTGCATGAATTACCAAACAACCACGAACACTGAGATATAGATACTGATAGACCAAGTCATTACCCACCTAAACCCCATACTATATTTAAACAACCTAGCCTAAAGTATATACCCGCTTATTTAATCGGCGGGTGTTTTCTTGCTGCAGGTATAGGACTTTCGTGTATTATATTCGGGGATATTTAGTAAGTAGCGGCTTTTAGTATAGTGCGTAGTTTAATGTAGATAAATTTAGTTTAGCTAGAGGCTTACAACTAAACAACTAATATAAATGTTAGATAGACTTTTGATATTTACAGAAAACTCCCCTCTATCGCGTGGAATGTGTGAATCTACTAATAGTATAAGTTCTATAATATTACCACTACCTATACAGTATAAAAACACACAAAGTAGTATAAAATGTTTTAGGTTATGTACATGTATATACTTAGAACTAAATCTTATACTTTTTACATTAGATCCTATATATTCAAACCCGTATATAAGTAGGGTTAATAACTGTGACACATTAAATTATCGCGAAGACATACGAGGTATATTATATAACATATACAATTTATCTAATGTCGCGTTTACTGAAGAATTAGGTATGCAAATTTTTAGATCTAACCTAAATACTTACGATAAAGAATATTCCCTCTTAGAGGTCAAGAGTTTACTGTTTATATATAATAACCCTATACGGTACGTAAATAATTACATTGTAACTAACTCAATTAAAGACAACCTAACTTATAACTACTCACTAATGGTTAAATCTACACTTTTCTATTTTAGTATAGGTTTAAATAGTGATGAGACAAAGTGCGTAACGTGTATTTGGTGAGAGGGTTACAATGTATATGAAGGTTTTTGCTATAAAGACTTACAGGAGGAGCTTAATCGGAGGTTATGAAGTTATCTACCTGACGTTAAGTTCAGTAACACATCGGATTACCCGTTAAGATTTAAGTATTTCAAAAAAGATAATAATCACATACTTGAGAGTGAGTGTGTTATAGAAAATAGTATTCATATAAAAGGGTATTTAACATCTTTATTAACCGGTAGACTAGTTTATACTACTGAACATACCTTAATGCGATTCCTACATTCATATAACGAACAATTTACCTTATAACTTAAACAACACACGCATTCGACTTCAACTTTAAAGGTCAGGATAGCTTTTATAAGGCACGTAGTAGTATATTAGATATACGGTCTATTATTACCTAAATACTCAAACCCTGTAACTTATAAAGGGACGAGACTACAGGTATAGGGACGAGACTACAGGTATAGGGACGAGACTACAGGTATAGGGACGAGACTACAGGTATAGGGACGAGACTACAGGTATAGGGACGAGACTACAGGTATAGG
>Ga0115007_10001880_pt1 | contig 13258 bp, 5 predicted proteins | sample ArcOceMetagenome_2_FD_87166 | JGI IMG/M metagenome (GOLD analysis project Ga0115007, IMG submission 87166) | Marine eukaryotic phytoplankton communities from Arctic Ocean - Arctic Ocean ARC135M Metagenome | ecosystem: Environmental > Aquatic > Marine > Oceanic | place: Arctic Ocean | collected... | reverse complement strand
TTTTTTCTTCCTCCGTGTCAACAGCTCAGCAGTTTGCGCGCACGTGTCCGACAAGCGTTACGATCTCCCCGATTGGTGGAAGATATCGAACCGTTGGACAATGATTACACCGAGTTTTTTGACAAGGGCCCAAGCTTTGAAAGTGCCACTGGCATCGTGCGGTTCAACAATAAAAGATATACCCCTCATTCACTGTGTGGCTCCAACCTTGGATCGCATAAATTATTTCATTGTCGATGTTGTGTTGAAAAGGGGACGGGATCTGATTTTGCAAATTACGGCTTAGGCATTGTGTTATGGTTTAAATACGTAAAAATGATGTTTGTCGTCTTTTTTGGGTTGACGATCCTGGCGATGCCGCAATACGTTTTGTTTGGGTCGTCCGGTAAATTACTGGGTGAACTGGAATCCGAATCAAAATTGCACGTGCTTGGTCAGTTGGGCATGGCAAATATGGGAGAAGGCAACACTTTGTGTGTAACGGCACAAGAAAACTCCGTGCTTGCATTGCAATGTTCTGAGAGTCAAACTCTATCAATAAAGGAGGTAACTTATGGGCACCCAACAGGGTTGTGCTCTTGTCCCGGTACTGAACAGTTTGCCAAACAATTCAATGCTATGCTACCACCCAATCCAACGTTTCCATTGTCCTGCAGTAATTCCCAATACCCATATTCCGGGGTTGAAAAATACTCTCAGAGTCGGTGTTGTTCTCAAAGCTTGTTGCCCACGGGTGAAGCAGATTTAACCAGTCTATTGTTTAAAGACCAAGAATTTTGTTACAGTAAAAGTAGTGCCACCACGGCATCAACGACAGCAACAGCAACAACCCCTTCTTCCAAAGGTGGCGATGATTGCAGCAACTTGGACACCGGTGCCGACACGAAGGGTAGTTCGTATGCTTTTGATGTTGTTGAAGCCGGGTGTGTGGGCAAAAACGGGTGTAAAATTCAAGTGGATGATCGTACAACCTACAACGGCAGTCATTTTAAATATTGCAGCGAGCAATGGTACGACGTTTGTGGTTGTGTTTTTTTTAATGTGTTTCACATATTGTATTCGTTTCTTTTGAATAACATTTGCATCGTGTTCTTCAATCATTTTGCTGTTGTTTTTTTTTTTAGGTTGAACAGACAGAATGCATCAAGATCAGTGGCTTACTATTGCAACCGAGCACTTGGTTCAGAAATGGATGGTTGTGACAATGGAATGTTTGGCGGTGAATCTACCAAAACATTAAATGTTGTTGCTGTTTGCACTGATGAATCAATGACTGCGTTTGGTCATACAATTGATAAAAATTTAGTGTGGATTGTGTTAACAAGCACTGAAATAGTCCAATGCTTGTTTGTCTTGTTCATGATCTTTTTATTGAAACGATCGGAAGCCATTGATGTAGAAGAACAAGCAAAAACAGTACAAAGTATTGAACTCTTTACAATCTTCATACCAAGAATTCATGAATTGGCACACGACATGGTTTATAAAGACGAAGAATTATCCAACATTTGTGAACAAAGATTGGCCGACGACAAGCAAGTAGATACGTGTTGCACCAAGTACGACAAACATATGATTGATGAAGTTAAATTAAAAGCGTCTCTCAAACATCACTTTGAAAGATTGCTGTCGTCGAGAAAACCAGTTGTGGATCAAGCACATTTGTGTATGTCCGACGAAGAGTGGGAAGAATGCAATGCACAGAAAAATTGGCCGGTGAAAGTTCGTAAGTAGTTGTCGCCTAACGTATGCGGTAACTGAACACACTCTGATATACTGATCTCCCTCGATTTCTCTCGGTTCTCTTTCAAGATGACATCCGATTTGGACGAAAAAACCATCATGTTGTGATGTTGCAAAAAAAACGTGGGCGTTTATTGCATGAATTGGCTCATGAGTTGGCACAGTTGGAACATTCTCATGATTTGGTCAGTGAAGAACAATTGAACAACTTGGAAGAACATGTTCACAAAGAATTGTTTCGATTGGAAGAGATCGACGAGGAAATTCATACTTTGGAATCAGATCCCCATGCAAAAAATCCAGAATGTGCTTTTGTTACTTTTCAAAAACGAGAAGATGTGTTACGGGCCAAAGCAGCATATCCAAACAGTTCAATTACTTATTATTGTTGTCAACACAGTGATCCGGGCCGATTGTGTTGCAGTGAGAAACGTATTAAAGCCTATGTGCCACCCATGAATGGTATTGATGGGAAAAGTGTGCTTTCGGAATGGGACACTGAAACTGGTGGTGATGTACGTCGAACATCGTGTTGTGGGGACAAAGATCGATTTTATCGTACTTATTTAGCGGAATCAACACCAGGACCCGATAATTTAAAATGGGAAAATCTATCCATTGGAAAAACAAATCGCTGTTGCCGCTTGTTGCTGAGTTCTTTGATTACCTTAATCATGCTGGGTTTAACCATAGGTGTGGGTATTTTAATTAAAAACGAGATCATCAAACAATCGAGATTGTACCCAACTGTTGATTGCCAAGCCGCTGCACAAACATTGCCAGGAGGTGTTATCACGCAATCCGATGCAATTTTGGACGAATTGAAATTGCAGCGATCAAACAGCACTCATTTCGAAGAAAAGAATTCAAAATCATCTCTCTTAGGATGTTACTGTGGTGGGATTGATCCTCGAGAATTGTCCAATGTGAAATTTGATTTAAAAACAGTCGCAAATTTGACCGAGGCAGGATACACCGACTTGCCGATTGAGTTTGCAGATTCCTCGGTTCGATTTCAAACGTATTGGTGTTTGAAATGGTTAAATGATGCTACCACGAAACAATTATACGGTGTTGCCTCTGTGGTAACGATTGTGGTTGTGAATGCGGTGTTAAAAGTTGTCATGAAGAGATTGGTCGCCATGGAACGGCCCATGAGCCAATCTGGTTTTAGTACATCATTAATGACAAAATTAACGGTCTTTCAGTTTTTAAACACAGCATTAGTGACCATGTTGGTCAATGCAAATCTGAATGATTTCAACACTGGTGATAATGATTATACGTTGGGTGGTTTACTGTTCAATGGCGATTACAGTGATTTCACGAAGGGTTGGCATTTGCAAATTGGTACGGCATTGTTGTTGACAATGATTATTAATTTATCCACACCAATTTTATATTATTGGTTTCTTCCTTGGTGTGGTAAAGCCAAAGCAATTGCCAAAGATCGAACACGTTGCTGTCTGTGTTTTTGTTGTTGCAATCAATACCGCAAAGAATCGAAAAAAATAACACAAGGAGAATATGAAAGTTTATTTTTAGGTACAGCCTTTGGTTTGGAATCCAGATATGCCATGGTTAATATGGTCACCGGTGTTTCCCTTGTGTTTGGTCCTTCAACGCCACTGTTGTATGTATTTGCGATGGTCTATTTGATGTTGCATTACTGGGCCGATAAGTTTAATTTTGTCAGTGTAATTAAAATCCCTGAACGAACCGATGGTAAGTTTTATTCCCGGGGTTTTATTCATGCATGTGCTTGTACCAGTACATACATTTCAATGCATGTAAGGCATGCCAAGGCATGCCAAGGCCCAAGAGATACAAGCACATTTTGACACACTATCCTTTTGTTTCCTGTTTGTTCCTTTCCTGTACAGCATCCGTTGCAGTGGCTGCTTCTTCTTTGTTAGAACCATTTGTTGTGTTCCGCTTGTTAATGAGTTGTTGGATGTTTAGCAATGCATCAATCTGGCAAGGTGTTAATTTAATTGATAATGTCCTGACTTGGGTATTTGTAAATATTGTGGGTGACGGCAGTGCTGCAAATGCAAATATTGGCAGTGAAAGTATATTGGCCGCACTTTCGTGTGGCACGGGGGAAGTGGGTTACATCTTAATTCGTGCGATTATGACTGTACCCCATGTCTTTTTATTGTGCCTGTTTCTTGTTGTTTGGATGTTGATCAATCGTTGCATTGCACCCACCATGGGTGCCTGTTTAGTTGGTGCGTTTCCGTGTTTTAAAACATGTTGTTCGAAACATATCACGATTGATAAAAACGACAACAACAAAACATTTGGTGAATACATCAACGATGGTGAATTGGCCGGTGCTGAAATTTTTGATTTTGCTGCATTGGATAGTTTTAAGGACGACGTAGCTGCTGAATTAAATGCACAAAAATTAAAAAGAAAATTAGACACTGACCTTGCGATACGACGTGCTTCGTATAACAATGTGGATGACCTTAATGATCAGAAAGACAAAGAGGACGAAGCTCTTGCTGTTGTAAACGCAGAATTTGAAACGTATGCTTCTTCGAGCAGTGGCGATGAAAGTGGCAGTGGCAGTGGCAGTGGCAGTGGCAGTGGCAGTGAGAGCGAGGCAGACGATGATAATGATAATAAATGAACGAGTGTGTTTGTCTCAACACACAACAAAATACGCACACCTTCTAACTTCTAATAAAAGATAATATTAAATAAATTAGAAATATATATAATCAACACGACAAAATTCTGTGAAGGTACCCGGGTACCTGGTGTGTGGTACAGGTGCTGTGTGTGTGTAATACACACTACAGATATCTCTTGGAGTAAACTCGCCCATTACATTATCCACCCCGGATTGTACGATCACTAGTGTACAACTCTCATGGTTCTACTTCAACTTCTTCCTCCATCATAAAGACTCTCAATTCCCCAACCACGTCTCGTAGTTCTTCTACTATTTCTGATAAACGCTCGGATGTGTCGTCTTCCTCCGTTCCTTCTCTCAACAAACCGTGCCGGCGCACATACAATTGTAATTTCTCCTTCTCCAACTGTTGTACATTTCCCACCAAGGTTGTGGCTTCCTCCAGTGCATTTCTGTGTGCACAATCGGTTTGAATTCTCTTAACCTCACCGGAGACCGAATTAAAAGCACCAATCATGTCCTTGGTAACGTGGTAGTATTCAGCTAAACATTTGGCTTGGTCAGCATCATTTGTTGGTCCTGTTTCAGAAGAGTCACGTGCTCTGCAGTAAGTTCTCAAAGATTGGTCCCACGTTTTATACAGTTGAGCACGGTTGGTTTGTAGTTCAGTGAGGTAAAGAAGCAACTCTTTTGCAGAACAAGCAGCAAGGTCGTCGCCTGTTGCTCTTAAGTTCAATTGTTTTTGGTGGGCATGCAAAATGTGAATGTATTTTGTGTTGTTGGCACTGGTGGCACTGGTGGCACTGGTGGCACTGGTGGCATCTCTACTCAGGGACGACATGTTTTGTCTATTTATTAGTAGTTCCGTTGTAAGAACAATGTGGTGGTGTGTCGGTGTCGTTGTCGTTGTCGTTGTGCGTGTTGCTTTTCCTTTGCTGATGTTACGACCGATCAAAATTATTTTTGTGAAGGTCAGGACCGACAACTCGAGTAAGCCATGGGACGACGATGCAAACATTCAGTTTACTTCGTTCTATATCACAATAAAACTATTTATAGACTGGATTATTTCGTGTAGCAATGCGATGCAATAACATGCACTTCATCATGTTTAATCATGTATTACGTTCACGATTCAATTCAGTGTGGGTAATAAGGCTCGTGAGGGGGTTTAAGGGGGTCATTAATTATGATGGACCCGATTTTTGAACATCTTCAAAATCTCCCTCAAATTCCATTCCACACGCCTACAGTACCTTCACTTCACTCAATCCCGGAGAAGACCCTTCGTGCGCCAGCGCCACAACATCGACCTCTCCGCTTTCCCGGCCGTTTGCCAAATCAATTGGCACCAATGAATTCCTCTTCCAAGAAACAGAGCCATGCGTCCTCTTTCACAGAAATGTCCAACGGAACAAGTGCTCAAGTGGCAACCCAAAAACATCATCCAGGTCAACCCCCGCGTCAACAGCAGCAGCAACAACACCACCAACAGTTGTTGCAAGCACAGTCTTCGCCAGTCGTAACAGGAAAAGAACAAGATGGTACCCCCAACACAATCGTGGGTGGTCCCATTTCAGAAGTTACAAGTGCACGGCCTTACGTCCCAAAAATACCACCGACAGATGAGAAACATTTTGGTCGTATTTGTCAAGTTACAATTACTCCAACGCATCTTCGAAATGCAGTTGAACATTTTGGTGGGATCGAAGAAGTACTCATCAAACGTCGGTGGCAAAGAGTGCGTGAATATATGAATGTACCTAAAACTAAATCCTCAGGAAACCAATACAAAAAGATTTACACTCGATATTTTGGTCTGCCACCACATTTGTTGACCAAAAATAAAGGTGGACATTTGATCAGCAACACCCCAGACGCCCAGAAAACAAAGCAAAGTACAAGCACAAAGGCAGTACAAAGTAATGCGATGAAACAATTAAAAAAAAGTACAAGCAAGATGAACAAAATCTCCAATAAATCTGGCAATCGGAAAAAAAAAGCAAAAAGAGAACGTGAACTTTCTGTATCAGAATTATCTAATGTGGTCAGTAAAAAAAAAAAGACGCTGAAAGAAATCAAACAGAACATAGCAGCCAAGAAACGCAAAAGAGAATGTGAAATTGAAAGCAGTCGTGGTCGCAGTCGTGTTCGCAGCAGCAGCAGCAGCAGCAGCAGCAGCAGCAGCAGCAGTAGCAGCAGCAGCAGCAGCAGCAGCAGCAGCTGCAGCAGCACTACCAATGGCAATAGCAATACAGATTTTGTGTTGCCTAAAGGTTGGACAGTTGTAACACTGGGACCATACGCGGATGGAAGGTACCATAAAACTTGGTTCAGTCCAACCAAACAAAAATTTCGTTCTATTGTAGGAATTAGAAGATTTTTAGGTGAAATCATTCCAAAACGTGGCAGCAGCAATAAGCAGAACAATCAAAAAAAGTCCAAATCAGCCCGTCCATCCAACACAAAGAAATCGTCCTCAAAATCGGCGTTCAGTCCTACTCGTGGTGGTGTTGTGCAAAGTGAATCTTCTCTGATGGCAGCATATCAAATGAAAGTGACCGAACAATTGTCCAGTTTACAAAATGAGCATTATAAAAAGCGTGAATTTTTATCTGTTTCACAAATCAAAGACATGGAAAAGGCTTTGTTGCGTTTGAAAAGAAGTGACACGTACGGTCATTTTTTAAAACCCGTGGATCCGGAAGACGATGAAGAGTATTACAGTAAAATCAAGAAACCCATGGATTTGGCAACGATGGAACAAAAATGGCAAGAAAATCGTTATTTGAATCCGGATGGTATTAATGGAATGGAAGCGAATGCAGGTATATGTTTATGGAACGTATTTCGTGTTGATCTTCAATTGATCTGTTCCAACGCCATGTCGTACAATGTATTGGAACAGGTTAATGGGAATGTGCATCGTGAAGCACTACGTTTAAACAAGTTAGGCATGGAGGTCATTGATAATTATATTGCCAGACACATGAAAGAGACTTTGGCATTGGCGACCGAAGAAGAATTAGATCGTTTGCAAGCAGCAAACAGTGAACCTGCAATGCAAGGTGACTGGAGAAAAATACCTTATCAAATTCGATCGTATCAAAGTTTAGCCACACACATACCCGCACGTGCGTTGACGAGTCAGGAAGGTGCGACTGTTGCGGCCAATTTATGTACCAACATGTATGGTATATCACAACGGGAAGCCAAAGAAGTGGTGCAATTGAACATGAAAAAAGCTAAAGGGAAAAGAGGCAGAAACAAACAAATTGACATCAATGTCACACCGTCGTGGTTGCCAAAAGGGGGCAATGTCGCGGATGAAGCATTGAAAGTAGGTGTTGATTTGAAAGTGTCCGATGTGTGGGGTTTGGATTGCCATACAAGAAAAAGTATTGTGACAGCGATACATACGCATGAAAAGAATGGAAGTAAAACACGAAATAATACACCTCCTGCGTCGCAATCAATGGATGCGGGTGTTGACATGGCAAACAATTCGTCCTCGTCCTCGTCCTCGTCCTCGTTCGTTCGATTAAAAGTGACACCACCCCTGACATGTACTGTGAATCATTTCATTGATCATATTCTTTTACCGTCCATCAATTGCCAAACATCTGAAAATGCACACGACATGCAAATTGCATTGAGATCCATAATAGATTCTTGCAACGTCACCCCTTCTTCTTCTTCTACTTCTTCTTCTTCTACCATTGGCAACTCTTTTGCCACTCCTGCCATTGCTGTTGCGGCCGCCAATACTGGTGACATTAATGATTCACAAACATTGATTTCTGTTTCTTCCATGGCACGCGTTGTGCTTGGTTCCATAGCACGTTGGGGTGATCATAATTTTCGTATCCACCCCAAAGGAAAAGGTGTAGTGGTTGATGTGGAAGCGGGTGTCCCCATGGATCGTTTTGTCAATGAATATTTAGGTGAAATTTACCCATCTTGGTTGTGGTCCTCGCGTCAGAATGTCATGGATCGAATTGAACAAGTCTGTCGTGGTGGACCGGGGAACGAAGCATCTGTGTTACCTGATTTTTGGAACATGCAATTAGAACGGCATGTGGAAGACGATCGAGGTCGAATGTTATTCACCATTGATCCTTCTCATTGTGCTAATTTTTCATCGCGTCTCAGTCATAGTTGCACACCCAATTGCCAAACATCTTGCGTTGCCATCAATGACGATACAGTGCCTGGTGGGCAAAGATACACCGTTGTGCTTCATTCGGTGCGGCAGATCAAATGTGGGGAAGAATTGACCATTGATTACAATGCGGTGACGCCAAGTCGGAGTGAATTTCAATTGGCAACCTGTTTGTGTGGGTCTTCGGGTTGTCGTGGGTCCTTTTTATATTTAAATTCAGTCGATACGTTCAATTCAATCTTGAAAGAACGTCATACATCCGATCAAAGAATGGGCATGTTGGTGCAATCATGTCGTTCAAAACAATCTACCATGCAGATTGCATTTAAAATGTATACATTGTCCGTTGAACAAGATAAAAATAACTATGTCAAACAAGTTAAAAAAGACAAAGAACAAGTGAAAAAATATTTGAAAGACAATGGACCAAAACGACCTGCCTCTAGTTTTATATTGTATTCCAATGACAACAGAGCACAAGTCAAAGCAATATTGGAAACAAAAAACCAATTGGAGGGTGATAAACGTAAAAGTGCGGTTGCAAAACGTTTGGGCGAATTGTGGAGCCATGTTTTGACACCGACGCAACGTAGTGTATATGAAAAACGCCACGCAAAAATGAAAGAATCGTACGAAATTCAATTCAAAGTATATCAAATGGACCATTTAAAAGGGTACGAAAATGAATTGAGAGAACATCGAAACATGATGAGGGAAGATTTGAATGGACAACGTTTAAAACGATATCAAAGAAATACAGAATGGTTTGATGTAGCAACGACAGAAAAATGTTCTTCCTCGTCCAGTAGTTCTTCTTCCTCGTCCAGTAGTTGTAGTTCTTCTTCCAGCAAGTCGGCTCGCAATATTCGTGATGATCGTTTACAAAGACATGGCTTTGCACCGTTGTCTCCCAATGGTGTTACTTTATCTGAATTGCCATTGTGGTCACAAATTTTTGCAGCTCGGGTTCTGGGGTATGTTGAGTATGAAAAACAGGAATTGGAACAAAGGTTGTATGATATAGCAACACAAGACATTCATAACAGTGCAGCAACAAGTTTGAAATACAAAAATTATAAACTAGACGAAGCAAGAATTGCCGAAGGATGGAGCATTGATGTTGCAAGCCATAAATTAATGACGTTGCGTTTAGCTCGGCAGTTTCCAGGCGCAACGGTCTATGGTCATATCGTTGCGTCGTTGAGCCCCAAAGCCTCCGGTGAAAATGAATGGTATTTTGTCCATTTGATGGATGATGGCGACATTGAAGAATTGGAAGTGTTTGAAATTGAAAATGGGGTCCAACTGTTGAAAAAATTAGAAGAAGAAAAAAAAGCAAAAGCAAAGAGTGACTCTTTGATACGGCAACAATGTTCCGAACAAGCTGCTGGTGTGGCAGATCAACGCGTGAGTAATTTATGTGTGACGTTGGATCGAACACGACAAATGTTGAAACAAAGTACATTGATGCCTACTGGTGCAGATAATGCTTCGTCGATGGTGGCACACCTTGCGGCACCGTTTTACATGTACGATGAAGAAAGTGTTACTTCTTTGTTGTGGAACGATGATCAGTCGTTGTCAAGAAAAACGTGGCATCGCATCTCTAAATTGTACAAGTACGACCGCGTATTGTTTACACAATACATTCAACAAGAAGAGCAATATGTTGAATGGGAAGCAATAGAAGAAGAGACCAGAACTAAAAATAAACAAGGGAAAGAAAAATGGATGAAAGCGGTACAACGTGAAAAGGCAAAGCAGGCAGCACGTCAATTACACGAAAACATTTATAGCAGAACTACAAGTGGTAACACTAGCAGAAGTAGGCGTGGTGTTGGTGTTGGTACCAGTAGTGGGGCGGACAGCAGCAGCAGCAGCAGCAGCAGCAGCAACAATGCTACCGTCCAAAGTGGTAGCCAAGGTAGTGAAGAATCCCATTCGTTGTCCTCGGCTTCGTTGTCCTCGGCTTCGTTGTCCTCGGCTTCCTTATCCTCGGCTTCCTCTTCTTCCTCCTCTTCTTCCTCTTCGTACACGTCCAAACCAACCTACACCAGCACCGTGCCAGCATTTCTACCTGTGCCATCTGTCGCCGCACCCCCTCGTGGGCTGTCCAATCCTTCCGAGTTGTGTGATATGGGTGATATCTATGCATTGATTAAAATGGATGATTTAGTACAAACGTGGGCTTGGTCCTCCACGCAAGCAAGACAGGCCTTGCTTGCTTTGTCTTCAGAATTACGTAAATTAAAATTCACCGATGATTTGGATGAAGATGATGAGAACAGCATGGTGCTCTCCGAACAAATTGTCAATGACAAAGACCATGCTGCTTCGTGTGCACATATGGTCTCGGATGTATTAATGTTGTACGCGCACACGGAAACTCTTTTCGTGCCCCATCGTTATGGCACACCAAGAAAAGTTCGATACCATGATGTTGCGGTGGTAGATGTACCGGGTACAAATCGTGTTAATTTGAAGAATGTGCCAATTGCAAGTGCAAAAGAAGGTTGTGGCCATATACGCACGACTGTACAAGGCGTTGATGCCACTTCGTCGTCTGCTTCTTTCAATAAAATTTTGCCCTCAAGAGGGTATGCCGTTCATGAAGAAATTTTAAATTGGAATGTACAGAGCAAAGAAGATTATCTTAAAACAGCAACAGATAACAAACAAAACCATCACCAAAACTGTGCGACCGAAGAAACCATGGGTAATTTTGGTGTTGCTTATTTACCATCCGTTGAATCCTGTTTTCAACTTAAATCGTCGGATTATACGTTGCAATCAAGACGTACAATGATGGAACATTTGAGGGAAACACCATTAAGAGGATGGAAACAAAACAAAGAATTACACAAATTGTTTTTTCCTTCGTCCATTTTAAACAATTCCAACGAAGAGGAAGAGACCATCGTATATGGATCACCCATGTTTGACGATTTATTAGCTACGATTGATTCGCCCAGCCGTGCTCCGACGGACGTTGGTCCCTCTACACAACGTGTATTGAAAGCTTTGAAAAGTACAACCACTGTCACAAATCAGAATGACAATGCTGCCGATAAAGTGATGGAAAATTTGACAATAGTCAAAGAACAAGTACCTGAAAATTGGATACAATGTGAACATGATGCATGTATGAAATGGCGAAAAATACCGATTCAGGTCGATGTTAGTGCGTTGCCAGAACCATGGTATTGTTCCATGAATCAGTGGGATTCCACCAAGTGTTCTTGCGATGCAGTGGAAGATTCCTATGACAACGATCAAGACTACCAATATGTCAAAGAAGAAATACAATCGGTGAAAGTTGGTGAAAAAATTGATTTGTTCTGTCAACTGAAAGGTGGTTGGTCCGAAGCTTCAGTGAAAGAAACAAGAACAAATGAAGGGACTGGAATTGTAGAAGCTTTTTGCCATTACATGGTACGAGGAACACAGAATTGGCAGCAATGGATCTTCCCTTGGTTTTTTTTGGATTTCACTGATCCAACCATTTCTCTTTTCTTTGTCCAATTCTCTTTTTTTCTTTTTTTTAACCATTTCAGGGTTGGCAATCAAAATTCGATGAATGGGTTGAAGTGAATTCGTGGCGTGTTGAAGGCCATCATGTGCATACTGCTGTTACAGGGCGTGAAAAGAAGCTTATTGAAAACAAAAGATTGAAGGAGCAGCAAGAAAAACAAGAAGAACAAGAAGTGCTTGTGCTTGAAAAAGAACTTGCACAAGAAACACAGCCTTTGGATCTGATGGAGGTAGATGAAGACTTGTAGAAGACTTGTAGCTTGTAGTCTCGTCTCTAGGTACACATCATAGGTGTGTACATGTCTAGTGAAAGTGAATAAGGTTCTGTATTTATTTATTTATATGATGCTTTTCTTTGTCCATTCAGAAGCATATTAACGTCAATGGGTGGTGGATGATGGCACTTCCTACATTGCCAACAGGTTTCAAAATCTGATATTTGACCACGGTATGGAGTACCCCGGCCACTCACAGCCGAATATTTGTTCACTCTGGTGTAATCCTGGCGCGCCACCGTTTGATGTATACCATCCAATGAATCGTAACCATCCAAATCCATGCATCCTACAATCACCTCATTTCTTTTAGTGTAGCAGTCACAAAATACTCCTTTGCCATAAACATGAAAGGTGGGTTCGGCTACTTGTGGGGTAAAGGTACGAACAGAACTGATGGACGAAGACGCCGGCCAAGAAGTGGAATAACTCACATCATGCAGGTGTTCCGCGTGTGGGCCATGAGGTGTGCCTGCTGGAATCAGTTCGATGGCTGCGGCGGTGGCGGTGGCGGTGGCGGTGGCGGTGGCGGTGGCGGTGGCGGTGGCCGCGGTGCTGGACTTTGCTGTAGCTGTAGAGGAGCAGAGCTTTGTTTTTGTTGTTGCTTGAGAACGTTTCAACAGTATCTGTCTACGATATTCTTCCCATTCAGGTTGATCCGAGGATGCAAAGCAGTGGGTGTGCCAAGATGTGCATGATTTGACTGGAACGTCACAAGCGTAGCAATAGCAGTTGGGGCAATGGAGGCTGACTGTCGAAGAGGAGGGTTGGAAGGGAACCACCACGCAATGAAACCGTGCATGTGGGTAATCGGACAGGGGGTTGTGGCCAGTGGTTTTCAGCAGCGTTATAGAAGGAGTTGGAGTTGCACCGCTCATTACATCACAGGGGTGACCAAGTCCG
>Ga0115007_10001879_pt1 | contig 13264 bp, 8 predicted proteins | sample ArcOceMetagenome_2_FD_87166 | JGI IMG/M metagenome (GOLD analysis project Ga0115007, IMG submission 87166) | Marine eukaryotic phytoplankton communities from Arctic Ocean - Arctic Ocean ARC135M Metagenome | ecosystem: Environmental > Aquatic > Marine > Oceanic | place: Arctic Ocean | collected... | reverse complement strand
CAAACTACAAACGGTACATACAGGTATCATGTGTCACAGTGGTACCACATGTGCACAGGAAGATACAGGTACCCTACACAAGATTTAATATCAGTTTTATAAGGCAGATGATTACTCCTTATACAGGTACGGTAACTTATAACAAGGTAGAAGGTAGAAGGTAGAAGGTCGAAGGTCGACGATAGAAGGTAGAAGGTAGTCAGGTACAACACTACCTGTACCTGAATTCCTCTATGAATGTGTGTGTACACAGTGTGTGCACAACACATGACATAATCATATTACTTTGATTTCAACTTCCCTGAGGACTTTTCGCACCCACATGGCCCCCTCTCATCGTCCCTTTCAAAATAGCAGAAACAACGTAAGACTTACGTTCCACACCGTGCTACACCCCATTGTTCACGGTCTTGCAAAGGCTACACAGTCTTCTCAGAACCATACCCTTTCCGTTTGTTTGTCTTTTGTTCATCCAATTGAGATTGTTTTGTTTCTGACAACACAACCGTTTTCTTCTTCTGCATCATTTTCATTTTCAAACCCCAACCCACCACCGACCACACCCTGACAACCACCCCCGCAAACTCCACACCACACACCACTCAGTGTCAAACCAACATGGTTCTTTTGCACGTGAAAAAATCAGACACGGATCAAATTCTAGTGGAATGTAAAACATCAGAAACCAACGATGTGGTCATCAATCGTTTAGTTGCGTTGTGGAACACACGATTGAGGTTGGGTAGACTTTGTGCCTGTGCGTTGGGCTTGGCCGATTACGGTCCTGAAAAAAGAGAAAACGAAAAAGGATTGGATACCATACAAGCCGAAGCAGACGAGGACTCCCGCAAACACGGTGAACGTGTACCAGAACGTGTTCGCAATGAATATTACCAAGAAGATCCTACCGGTGCGCGGACTGGCAATCGTTGCCGACCGGATTTGGCGGAAGTGATTAAAAAGACGGTTGAAGATGCAAAAGAATGTATCGCCGCCAAACGAGCCGAAAGAAGAGAGAATCTGATCATGGAAGACATGATTGAAAAAATTGAAAACATTCGTGGTGCTATTATGATTTGTTATCCAGAAGGATTGCCACCCTACGACGTTTGTCGTTTGGAATTGGAAGGTGATGAATCAGGAGCAGCAGGTACGCAAGCCGCGGCAATCCTTGATGCCGAGAACATCAGTATGTGGTGGGCAGGAAAAGAATTCCCACGGGGTAAATTGATTTCAGATCGTGTTGGGCGCAATGAAAAAACTAAAATTGTTGTGAAATTGACGAAAAAAGGCAGTGGTGCTCCGGCAAGAGAACCCGTTGTGAGCGAAGGGGAAAGAAAAGCAATGATGGCGCATTATTTTAAAAAACAAGAAGAAATGAAAAAGTTGGCCGAAGACGACGACGACAATTACGAAGGTGCGAATTGGGCGGACCCCAAAGCAATGAAAAGAGGTTTGATGGGAGGAGGAAGTGGTGTTGCATTTAGACCGGGAGGACGTTTGTTGTAAAAATTTCATACATAAGATGAACGATGCAGTGTAGACCAAGGTACCCGGTACTCCCAGGATACCTCTATCTATATCTCATGTATTGCACCAAGAAACCGAATTTGATTTTATATATGTGAAAGTTTGTTGTAAATTGGGTTATCTGTGTGTGTACATACTGACTACTTGTGAAGATAGGGTCTACCTGTACACCTACCTGTGTCTAAATCTCTAAAAAATAAATCTAAATCTTGTTTTCTTACTTCCTGTTCTTTGTTTTCAACATCCGCTTTGCTCGACCTTGCGTTAAATTTGCCGTCCTCATACTTACGCCGCTTTTCACGGAAGCTCTACTGAAATCATCCATTGCATCGGTGGCCCTTGGTGGGTACAAAGAACCTTGAAATGTCGTGCTGCCGGAATAGGTCGGTCGCAAAACAGCACCGTTACGATTCTTTTGTGTACGACTGCCTCTCAACTTGGCTCTCTGCACTCTTGGACTAATTTTTGCTTTGGGACCATCCAACGACCCCCGATATCTTTTAATGTTTTCCATCGCTTTTGTCTCTGCCGCCGTCGGTGCTTTAGCTCTTCTTTTTTCAATTCTTTGTTCTTCTGCCGTTTCGATGGTTCCTGCCATGCGTGGTAATCCACGCATTGCCCAAGAGGGTGCAGATCCACTTTTCATCGAATCCATCCAATTGTCACCGTCGTCGACCCCCGCCAAGATTTTGGACAAATCGGATTTGTTTTCATTTTGTGCTGTAGCAATGCTCAATCCTTTGGTCAACGTATCTAAATTTACACAGCCATCGTCACCACCATGTGCCGAATACAAATTTTCATAGACACTATCACTCAAACCCACATCTAATAAATTCATCGCCTGAACGAAATGTTGCAATTCAACCTCTACAATGCCACCACTCTTTTTCAAGATACTGACCGCTCTTTTCAATTTGATCAAATCAAACGAATACCCTTCCAACACCCACCGCAACAAAGACAGTTGTGAAAATGACAAACCCAAGACAGCATACTTTTTAGGGTATTGTTTTTGTAACTTTTTTTGCCAATCACCACCATTTCGAGAAACCAGAGCAATGGCGGGCAAAATCGATGCAATGACTGTATCGGTACAGCGCGCCAGAGCAGCCATACAATACGTACGCGCAAATGTATTGCCATCCATCGAACCCACCGTTGTAATTCCTTTGACACCTTTGACACCTTTGCTTTTCCCACCTTTTCTGTCTCTGTCTTTTTGTGCTTTTCTTTTTTTATCGGCTTCAACTTTTTTATTGTCTAAATTAAATATGCCATGCAAAAAATCTTCAGCATTGTGTCCTCGACCTCTTTCTTTGATCAATTTTTCATACAACCGTTCCAATACACCCAAGGCCAATTTCACGTCCATGTCCCTCAATTGTCGAATGGCCTCGGGCGGCAATTCACTCACTCGGACTAAACCAGCTTCGTCTAATTTGGTCAATTCACGTCGTAACACAAGTGGAAAACTTTTTAACACTTTTCTCAATGCCAATGGTACTTGTTTCAATGCCAAACCTGCTTCTTTGGGCGTAGCACCTTGTTGTTTAAAGCGACCCGCTTCTGGATCAAATTGCAATTGGCCCAACCACACGGGCACGCCTGTGCAACAGGAAAGAAAAAAAGAGAAAAACAAAGGAATGAGACCACAATTTGAACAACTTGAACAACTTGCCAAAATGGGGGAAAAAAAAATGTACCTGTGTCGGTGGCTTTCATGTCTCTTTTGTGCAATCCAACGCGTACATGACCCATCGATATGGTTTTTGATTTTTTACCATTCGATCCACCGTTGCTCAAGTTCATTTTAGCAGCTACGGGTACACCGTTTTCATCGGCTTGATGTAAAATTTCGTACATTCGATCAAAATAGATTAAACCTTTTTTTTCATCGTTCACACAGGCGACATAAATGTTTTTCATCATGCTTTCACGCAATTCACCAAAACCCAATTCTTTCAATGCCATCACAAAAGCACGGTAGGTAATGTGACGAAAATCTTGTGAATTTTCCAACCAGTATTTTAATTCTTTAAAACTTAAATCACCATCACCGTCCTGATCCATTAAATCATGTAAAATATTCATTTCCGCCCCTGTCATTTCAGTCACCATGTCTGGGTTTTCAGCCGACACACGACGAAAACCATTTTCCAATTCATCCAAAGTTAAAAAACCATCGCCGGAATGATCAATTTTATTAAACAATTCCGAAACACGAACACCAGACAAAGTAAAAACAGTCGCTACATAATCACCCAAAAATTTCTTGACTGGGTCGTTTGCATTGGTCCCTTCCGTGGATTTGACCGTTCCCAACAATCTGGACAAAGTCATTCGTCCCGATTTGCTGCGGTCTTTTCGCAATGTTTGTTCCAAGCGTCGCAATACTTCCAGTCCCTGTTCCTTTTTCATTTGTTCTAATAATTTAAGATCGTGTTCACGCAAAGAGACAATGGAAAACAATCCTTCCACATCGTACAATTTTAATTTGATTTGAATTTTTGGATCAAATTTAGCAAGTATTGCTTTCATGATGGGATCACGCAATTCATGCAATTCCTCCATGACTTTTTCAAAAAAAATACGGCCATTGCCATGTGAAATTAATCGTTTGTACATGGCTTTGATTTGTTTTTTTTTCAAGGGCATGCCTAACAATACAATGCCACGACTGAAATCGGCAAATTTGACTTCAGCGGAATGTTCTGTTTTTAACAATGCTTTATGAAAACTAACAAAACCAACATTACCCTTTTCATCGGAACCAACTCTGGCACAAACAACGTTCATTTCGGATTCATTCAGATGAACATGCAGTTTACCAAGCAACGTTTGCAATTCCGCACGGTCCAAACGATTGTCACCACTGACGTCCAATTGCTGAAATAAATTTTCCATTTGATTCATTTTGGTGTTTAACATGGAACTTACATAATTCCAAACAAAGGTATGAGCTGTTTCTCTTTCTTCGGGTGTCAAACCATCATTCAAGTCGGCCGCCTTTTTATCCGGTGCAACATCAATCAATTCATCGTCTCCATCGTCCATTTGATACACTTCATTGTCTTCTGGATCTTGAACAAAACCCTGTTCTTCAAAAAGATCTTCTTCGTCGTCTTCATCGTCGGAAATAACACGGTTATGAATGACCAATGCATTCAAACGTTCCTTTTCAGCTTTCATGAATTCAGCAACTTCAACATCGGTTAAATCTTGGATGCCGTCTTGATTTTCGTCTCCTTCGTCCACAAACGCCGAATTGTTTCCACTAAACAATTGATCTCCTTCTTCATCACCATCTGGTACAAAGGCTTCCAAATTAGAAGTGGAATTTTTAGCGGCAGCAGGTGCTTGGTTGGTGGAAGAGCGAGTGCTGCTGCTGCTGTTGCTGCTGCTGTTGTTGGTAGTGCTGGCACCCCAACTTTTCACTTCTAAGTTGGAAGACAAATCAATGTTTTGAAAAAATTCTTCACTGTCCTCGGGTGGTGCATCAAATATTTGTTGGCCCAACGCACTTGTTGGTGACAAGGGTGTACTTGTGACTTCATCCACCGGACTAGAGAGGGGCATGGTGGCAGAGGAGGTAACACTGGCCGTGGAAGCAGTGGCCGAATTGTTTTGCCTGTTTTGAGTGCCACCCACCGGTGCTGCATTGACCCCGTTGTCTTCTTCAGCATTGTCACCGTCGTCACCGTCAGCAGCGGCAGCAAGCAAATCTTCAAAACTAAATTCTTTGGCTTGTGTCATTAACGCCATGAATGTTTTTGCTTTTTTATTGTCACGGTATATGTTCCATGTTTTTTGAATTTCTTTGGCGGCATTCTCCCGCTGCAAATCAATGCCATCCTGTATTTGTTTCAACATGACGGAGGACAAGAAAAAATATAATTTTTGATGCAAACTGGATCGTTTGGAATATTTAGCTCTTTTTTCTTCCGTTTGTGACAAGGATTGCACGATGAAATTGACAAAGGTATCTTTATCCAATTGACCCGTGCCATCCTGGTCCAACGACCCCATTAACGTGTCCATGTCCTCGGTGGTTGGCAACATGAATGGTGCGACAATTGTGGCTTCGTTGTAATTTTTTTCATTTACCCGTCTCGTCATTGTATTTACAGAAAAACCAATCATTGTTTTCATGGCCACGGCATCAAGGGTACCTGCCTCGTTTGCATGTCGATCAAACAAATTTGATAAAATTGTATTGTACGCATCTTTGGTATTGCGGTACGCTGCTTCTTCCAGATTGGCTTTTTGATCCAACATGTGTTTGATGAAAAGGTACAATTTTCGATGGACGATGGATCGTTGGGAAAATTCTTTCAAGTCTGCCTTTTCTTTGACCATGCCGTTCAACATGAACAACGTGAATTGATCTTCGGTGACCTGCAATTCTTCGTCCTCTAATTCGTCACTCGCCTCGCCTAAAATGACACGCAAAAAATTGATCGCTTCGTCGGGCGTCAATACTTTGTCTTCATTATTGATGCAATCCAACATCATGGTTCTGACTTCGCCGGCGTCCATCGTTTTAGATCCATCCGCGTCGTAAATTTGGAACAACTGACGAATGGCAGGGTTGAAGACATGACGTTTGCGAAGGGACGAGAGGGCGAGAATACGGGCGGTGGGGAGAGGATCCTCCGTTTGTTCTGCCATTTTTCGTAGTGCTTGATTCCAAAATTGGCAAATCCAGGATTTGGTTTCAACTTTCAACTCTTACCTGTACGCGAAAAATAACCAAAAAACTAATCGTTAATCCTCTCTGCTATTTACTCGACCTACTCTGTTGTGTGTTTACGAACATTGATCGCCAATAGAATGTTTATTTGCTTGATAAACACACACATTGCTTTTACTTTGTCGTCCGTGGCCAATTTTTGTGCCATTTCGATTGTTTTCAGGGGGCCAAAATCGAAAATGGTCTTCGCCTTTCAGTCACCACCCTCACAGGATTAGGATGGCGAAGAAGAAATTCTACGCAGTGTGGACGGCCGGTGGTGTTGTAATCAATAGAATATTTGAGAATTGGGATCAAGTGAAAAGTCTTAGACCCAACAGATACAAGGGTTTTAAAACAAGATCGGAGGCTGAGTTGTTTTTGGCGGAGTGTGCAAATAATGACCATGAGCATGAGGCGCCGTCTTCCTCATCCTCGTCCTCGTCCTCGTCCTCGTCCTCGTCCTCGTCCTCGTCCTCCACCTCCGCCTCTTCACCGGCCGATGTGTCGGTTGTTGGGCAGATCAGTCTCGACCAGCGACTGGCCAACGGTTCTAGGAATGCAGTTGATCTAGTAAGCCCAACCTCTCCTTCTCGGAGAAGAAGAAGAGCTGCATCTCCTCCTTCAGGTTCATCACAACCACCACAACAGCGTCGACGCATACGACCACCTGCCACCACCACCACCACCACCACGACCACCACCACGAGATCCAACAGAGTAAACATTCTCAACGAAGCGTACAACGAAGAACTTCAAGATCTTTGGCGCGGATGCCCAAGAAACGAAAGTAAAGAGGAGCAAGAGGAGCAAGAAGAGGAGCAAGAAGAGGAGCAAGAGGAGCAAGATGAAACATCCTCGAGTGGCAATGCAGTGCCTGGGTGGTATTTTGACAGTAAAGGGGACGATGGTACTAATGGTGGCAGCAGTGGTGGCAGCAGTGGTGGGAGTAGTAGTAGTAGTAGCAGCAGCAGCAGCAGTAGTAGCAGCAGTAGCAGCAGCAGCAGCAGCAGCAGCAACAACAGCAGCAGCAGCAGTAACAACAACAGCTCCAACCCCAACTCCAATTCCAACCCCAACTCCAATTCCAACTCCATGTCCAATTCCAACAACGAACCGCAGCACGACCTCACCAAATTAGATCAATACCAAAGGCAGGCGCTCGACGAAGTGTTGAAAGGCAACAACATCTACCTCACTGGTGTGGCCGGTACAGGAAAATCTTTTACCATTGATGTCATGAAACAAGAACTACGAAAAAGACAGATTCGGTTTGCAGTACTTGCGCCTACGGGGGCAGCAGCCGTCCAGGTGGGTGGATGTACTATTCACAGTTTCACGGGCATCGGTGCACCAAAAGCCAAGTCATCGTTTGATAAAATGTGGGGTAAAAAGGATGTATTAAGAGCAACGCAAGTCTGGATCATTGATGAAATTTCGATGGTTTCGGGGGAAATGTTCGATCGATTGGCTGAAAAGATGTGCGAAATCAGGGACAACCGCAACGCTTTTGGCGGGGTGCAAATCATTGCATCGGGTGATTTTTGCCAATTGCCACCCGTGCACGATACAGAAGTCTCGGGTGAAGTTTGCCAACGCATCATTGATCGTAATCAAAATGCAGGAAGTCTCACGTACGACAAATTGTTTATGAATCGAGGATACGCGTTTGAAGCCAGTGAATGGGGCCGGTGCAATTTTACAAAAATCAAATTACAACACGTGTACCGTCAAAAAGATGAAGAAATGGTCGCGGTATTGGAAAAAATAAGACTGGGCAATGTGGATGAACAGGTTCGTGATTTTGTAAATGATTGCAAACTCCCTCTGTCACGACGAAGAGGTCTTGGCAGCAGCAGCAGCAGCAGCAGCAGCAGCAGCAGCAGCAGCAGCAGCAGCAGCAGCAGCAGCAGCAGTCCTTTTGTATCCGCATCTGCACAACACGCCGAGGACAATGACATCAATATTACTGTACCCACACAACTCATGTCTAAAAACATAGATGCGGATCGAGTGAATGAAACTCAATTGGGTCGTTTAAGTGGGCCCATGTACTTTTACGAAGCAGTGGACTGCATCAATCCTGCACCAGAAGTAGAACGGTTGACGTACGGTGAAAGAACTGTGTTGCAAACAAAATTCACGGATGGTTCGTTTCGTGCTCCTCCCAAACTTGAAATAAAACTGCACAGTCAAGTGATGCTTCTTCGAAACCAACAAGACGATGCATCTTTGGTCAATGGTTCAAGAGGAGTAGTGACTGGTTTTGAAGAAGCACCCGACTTGATAAAAAAATTGCATGAAAAATTGAAAGCATTGAATATTCATGATCAACAAGAAAGATCCAGAATTGAAAAACAAATTCAAACCTTGTCAAAATCAAACCAAAAGCATTACCCAATTGTATTGTTTCAAACGAAAGATGGTGAACCCGGCACAACGAAGACAATGATCCATCAAGACTTCAATTATCGATTGCACGGTGTGGGTGAAGCGATACGAATGCAAGTCCCACTCATGTTAGCGTGGGCCATTTCCATTCATAAAAGTCAAGGCATGTCCATTAATGATTTAGCCGTGTCCGTGTCGGACGCGTTTGCGGAAGGGCAGGCGTACGTCGCCATTTCAAGAGCGACCTCCAAAGATGGTTTGATGATTCGTACTTGGAGAGACAGTTGTGTGAAAGTCAATAAAAAAGCTTTGGCATTTGACATGACTTCAACTGTGGTTGAAACATGGGACACCAAAGCAGAACGTGAATGGCCAGCACAATTGAAGGAAGCACTGCGTCTTCAAGCCATACCACCACCCAAATGCAATTGCGAAGAACCGGCGAGAAGAAGTCGAAAACGAAGCGCCGGTGCAAATCAAGGCAGACATTTTTGGACATGTCAACACAATCGAAACAATCGAAACAATTGTGGCTTTTTTCAATGGTTCCCGTTGGAGGAAGAGAGATGAGAACATGTATGTAGAGAGAGTTGCGAAGTGTGTAATGTATCTTATTGCAGTTTTTAAAGTGCGATAAAGAGTTTTACAACATTATCAATTTCATTTGAAAGGGGAAAAGTGAACATAAATCTGTTTGTGCATTCTACAACTCAGTATCCTCGTCCTACTATCTGGGCAGAAACACCTGAAAATATAAGTACTTAATATTCACTTTTTTATATTTTTTGCCCAAGGAACTTAGAGGACACCCTGAATTAATTTAGGTGTGGATATCGGAATTATGAGGTGAATGGCCAAACCTCAGGTAGAGCGCTTTTTTCCAGCAGCTGCCTTGACCCTCGTTAAATGTCGATACCAATAATCCCCTACCACCCGGCCAATTTTACCAAAGGTGGAACATGCCATGTCATCATGCATTACTCCCTCAAAGTGGACACGTGGCGAATTTCTGTCTTTGGGGCGGTCAATGCTACGATCTTGGTTCTCGCGTGTTTTTTTCTGGTGGCAAGACTTAGCAACTTCTATCGTCGCAGCTTCAAAGAACAAGACGCACCCTTACAAAAACTACTCCTCTCCTCCAACGCGAACGCCGACGACGGCGAATACAACACCAGTATTTTTCATTCACCCCGACGGAATCGGAAACGGCGAGCGAGTTCAACCAACGAAACCAAAAGAAGTCAATCGTCCAAAAAAAAGGACGGCGGCAACAATGTCCCTAATTTTTTACTGGGTGGCTCATGGGATGGATTGCAACGCAATAAATCCATTGATGTGATTCTGATTTTGCCCGAATATTACATTTTTACATTGATCACGTGCATGATCTTTTTGGTGCAAGCAATCGCTTGGATTATACCACCAGGTGATTTACTGGGTTCTTTGTCCAGTTCTTTGGTGTTCATGACTTGTTTGTGGAACGATACGTTGTTGTTGTTGCATTTGATTCGACGTCCTGGGGCCTCGGCCATGGCGACGGGCATTTTGGCATTGATTCCAACCGTGGCCGTCACGTTGTTTGTGCATGCGTGGTTGCCTGGGCAAACGGGTACCTGCCCCTACTGCTCCGTGCACGTCCCAAAACCGGGCATCGAATATGCTTGGATGATTTGTGGCATGATTGCATTGTGGGTCGGCATTTGCAGCTACAAAAAATGGTCCTTGGTGCCCTATTGCCTGGTGTGCCAGCACCAGGGTCGATCGACGTCGCCCTTGTTGAAACACCAAGCTTACCCCCACCCACCCACCGGGGCACCTCCCTCGAGTCCCGCGTATGGTCCCGCGACTTCGACGCCCATGGGCCGAAGCAGAAGCAGTGGTGCCAGTGGGGGGGGCAGAAAAGAACGGGGGGATTCCTTTTCGTACGGTGGGTCCAATTTCATGAAACCCAGAAAGGCCACCGCCGCCCTGGCCTTCATGATGGCGTCGGTGTACTTGTTGTCGGCCTCTTCGGTGTTTGTGTTGCATTACGTCGGCGATTCGGTGGACGGTGGTTATTGTGTGTTGTTGTTGTCGGATTTGGCCTATACCTTTTGCTACGCACCCATTTTGTTGCGCACCGTCTTGGTGGATTCCAAAGAATGCCGCGAGTACCTCGTCTCCACCGTGCTGCGTCGAACGTTGCGCATGGGGGCGGATTCGCCGATTAAATTTGGTCAAAAAGTAGGCAACAACAACCACCCCAATTTTAACAACGCCGAGACCAACAACGGTGGTTTTGGTTCACCCAGGCCACCCCCACAGGACCAGCCGTACCAACCTCCTCCCGTGGATTTGGAAAACGCTCGGTTGAGGGATTGGACCGAAGCAAAACGAGACCGCCAACTGCAATTGAAACACGAGCAAGCGGAAACCGAACAGATCCAAGACATTGTGTTTCGTTTGTTGACCGATCCAGTATTGAATTTAATGAACCCCAATGATTTGAGGTTTGACGCTCAGATCGGAGTGGGTGGTTTTGGGGATGTCTTTTTAGGCAGCTGGCGGCAACTGCCCGTGGCCATCAAACGATTGCACGGGGTAAATTTGAAACAGTCCCAAGCGTTGGAATCGTTGGCCATGGAGGCGGGCATGTTGGCGTCGTTTCGTCATCCAAACACGGTGTTGTTCATTGGAATGGTATTGACGCGAGAGTACTGTGGGTTGGTCACGGAATACATGGAGGGGGGCAGCGTGCGGGAATTGCTGGACCGATGCCTGCCCGAAGAGGACGGTGGCACCAACCACCAATTGGAGTGGGACATTCGGACATTGATTTTACGAGACGCGGCACGTGGCATGGTGTATTTGCATTCCGCCACCCCGGAACCCGTCATTCATCGTGATTTGAAAAGTGCAAATTTTTTAATCGACCATCGAACCAACCCACGGGTGTGCAAAGTGTGTGATTTTGGGTTGAGCACGTACAAAGAAAAATTTGGCAAAGAACGCAGTCGGGTGGGTACCCCGTTGTTTGCGGCACCGGAAGTGTTGAGAAGCGATGAATATTCGGAAAGCGCGGACGTGTACAGTTTTGGGGTTTGTTGTTGGGAAGTGGTCACGACGGCACGGCCGTTTGAAAACATGAACACGGTCAAAGCGTTGCACGACGTTGCCTACAAAGGATTGAGGCCTCGGATGACGGACGAAGAAAGAAAAAGTGCGCCGGAATGGGTGGATTTTTTGATCCAACGATGTTTTGTCAATGTGCCGGAAGATCGACCCACGATGGGGGACATTTTGTCGTTCATTGAGGAGGAGATGAGAAAGGCAAAGAGGAGAAAGGAGGAAAAAGGAAAGGAAAAGAAAGAGACCAAGGAGATTCATGAGGAGATTCATGAGGAGACACTGACGGAAGCAAGATTGAGGTTGACGCAAGGGCGGGAGAGGAGATTGAACTCGGCGGAAAGAAAAAAAAAGGACACAAGGTTGCAGGCAAGGATGAAATACGCTTCGACGACAATTTGATGACAGGTGTTGTACAGGTACCGGTAGCACAATAGCACAACAGTCAGTTGTAGTAAAGTACAAATTTTGAATATCTAGGCTCTCCGAGTATTTTTTTTGTATACCGGGTACCGTACACATACTGTATTAAAGAAAACAACAACGACACAACGTTTGAAAATAAAGGTGTACTACACAACTTCTCTCGCACCTTCTCTACACAGGTATTGTACCTGTACACACACCTGTAGTACGTACTAGTAGTACCTTACCTGTATCTGTGTAGTACACATGCACGGGTACCTGTTCACACGTGTGCACAGGTACCGTGCACACACACAAATGGCACGGCCCACGTCACACTTCCTCTTTTCACATGTTCACATCTTTTCACAACATTCAATTCCAACACCAACAGCTCTGATCAACCAAGAACCACTTCAACAAAGGGAGGTGCCGTAGCATCTTACTCATCATCAAACGCCGAGAAATCGAGATCTTCATCGAGATCTTCAGAGAGATAATCATCACTGCGATACTCCAAAACGGTGTCGTCAATGAGGGTAGGGTGGGCGTTGTTCGTCATCGTTGCGTAATTTAATTCTTTTTTTGCGCGTTCATATCGGAGTTTTTGATTTTCTCCCCAAAAACATTGAATTCTAGCGTCCATCACGGGATTCATGTTTATGATATCCGAACGTTCATAATCATGAATCGAGCTGCGTACGCAGCTCGATTGTTTTGTGGCCTGTGACTTTGTTGTAGCCTTTTTTTTTGATGTACGAGTCGTACGACTCGTGGCTTTCGTCGTGGCTTTCTTGTTCGTCGTTTTCGTTGTGCGTTCCTTGGACTCAAAACTGACTTTCTTTTTATTCTTGGGCATTGAAATGGAACAAAGTGGTCAGATGAATACTGCAAACAAGGAAGAGAAGAGATGGTTGAAACATGAAGCAAAGAGAAGAAAAAGAAACCAATGACGGACCCAGGAGGAATGTGTTAGTCAATGAGTGAATTGAAAAGAGACAGAACATCAAAGGGGCATGAAATCGCGAAACTGGGCCCAAAGAGAGAGATGCCGGGTCGATCGGTCGAAGTGAATACGCCAAAACATTCTACGGTTGCGTT
>Ga0115007_10001878_pt1 | contig 13264 bp, 9 predicted proteins | sample ArcOceMetagenome_2_FD_87166 | JGI IMG/M metagenome (GOLD analysis project Ga0115007, IMG submission 87166) | Marine eukaryotic phytoplankton communities from Arctic Ocean - Arctic Ocean ARC135M Metagenome | ecosystem: Environmental > Aquatic > Marine > Oceanic | place: Arctic Ocean | collected... | reverse complement strand
TGTTGATGTTGATGTTGATGTTGATATTGGTAGCACTTGTAGTAGTAATGAATGCAGTACGTTGTGTAGTCAGTGAATTGGTTCTTGGTATTATTTGAAGTAGTAGAATCAGACCGAGAAGCAGAAGATAATACTTGCTGAACAACAATGATAACCAAAAGTAGTTCTTTGACCTTCTTCTTTTTCCCCCCCCTTCTTGCATGAACAACCAACCAACGGTTTAAGTAAGATCGAGAAGACGAAAAACTAGTCAATGAACTGATGGCAGGAAAATTAATTATTAAAAAGATGGTGCTATCGAAAACGAAAGTCGTCTGATACGTTACGGTACTAGTATGTAAATGAAGTACAGTAGTATTATTTGATGTCGTCATTGCGAGATCTTTGGTTTTTCATCTTTTTGGTTGATGGTGCAGGGCCATACTAAGCGAATTTTAGTCTTTTCATTGCTCACGATCAAGAAATCAAAGCCGCCAATTCGAAAATACAAATCTCGTCGGCATTAGCATTATTAGCATACTAGTACCTTTTAAGGTAGCTCCAGCCCAAACAAAAAAAAATTACGAGGAATATGACGCTACTACGAATAATATGGATACTGCCGATGATGGCGGTGGTGGTGGTATTTGTGCTCCTTGTGACTGCCGTTATTCCAACGTCATCATCGTCATCTTCTTCTTCGTCGTCGTTGTTATCATCCAGGTCTCTATATTACCAACGTTATAAGTTTTATCCACCGTATTGTTCCACTCCCGAAGAAATGACAACAAGAAAGATCCCACCCTTACGTGACGACTACTATGTCGACAATAAGAATAAAAATGAAAATAACAATAACAATAACAATAACAATAATTCCTCTAATACGGAGAACAACAACGACGATCCTTCTAATAATAATAATAATAATAATAATAATAAAAGACTTATTGGAGAAACGAGATTAGTTCACGTAACGGCGATTATTAGACATGGAGCACGAACTCCATGGTCGAATGAAATGAAATGTTGGGATGGATTTTGGGATTCACCTGATACGGGTGTATGGGATTGTGATGATTTAACAACATTTATGACATCACCATCACGAAATGGTACTACATCAACAACAAAAACAAAAACAATGAGCAGCGTTGATCCTGCTTTCTTTTTGTTTGAAAAACGATATGATGCACTTAATTTTCCTAATGATGGATTAACTAATGTATTGAATGGTACATGCCAAATGGGACAATTATTACAACAGGGATACGATCAACAAATACAAAATGGGAAATTAATAAGAGACGCATACACATATAAGAAAGATAATTATGATCACGATGAACGAATGAGATTATTAGATATTAGTTTAGAGGATTATCTACCATGGGATCGTGATAAATTATATTTCCGTGCCGATGATGATCAACGTACAGTTATGTCAGGACAAGTTTTATTACGTGGATTATTTGAACCAGAATTGACCAAAATTAATAATAATAATAATAGTATTAATCCAGTTGTTGTTATTCCACTTCATATTGCTGATCGTGATAAAGATATCGTGGATGCCAATGATAATGATTGTCCTAAATTAGATACAATCCAAGATGAAGCAAGGCAATCACCAGAATATCAAAAATTTAATAATTCGCAACAATCACAAGATGTACGTCAATACATGGCTGAACAAATGGGAATTATGGACTCTAATGATGCATCACCAATGGATTGTCTTATGTGTACAATTTGTACTGATCGATCATTACCAAATGCAACTAATGATTATGATTCTACAAATAATAATTGGTTTTCAAAACTAATTGAATATGAAATACAACAATATACGATACCAATGAAATACAATAATGCACAATGGGCTAAACTTGCATTGGGACCATTATGGTATGAAATCATGAAGAATATCAATCCATACATAAATAACGAATTAGACACGACAACAGATGATGATGATAATGATAATATTGCTGCACCCAGATTAGCATTATTTGCCGGTCATGATACAACATTAATGCCACTATTAGCATCACTTGGACCTAATTTATGGAATGATACTGATTGGGCTTCATATGCATCGATGATTTTGATTGAGGTACGTTTTTGAAAGTTGAAAATTGAAAAATTTATCTACGCACAAAGTGGAGACGAGACGAGACGAGACGACCATATGTGACGGACGTGACACGACGTTGGCGTGTAACGCATCCAGTAGTATCATCCTCTGATCTATACATCTTCGAAATTACTACTAATTTTTTTTTCTTCTTTTTTCTATATTTTAAACTCAATTTTCGTTCCTAATTTGTTTCATCGTTCGTCGTATCATTCACTATACTTGTAATTACAATATCAAATATTAACACCAACAAACACAAACACAATAAATATAATAGATCCATGAACTGATTGATGGACGGTCCGATCCTGATATATATACAAGTAAATTTGCTTTTCGGTTAATATATAATGGTAAAATCTTAACACAATTGGTTGATGGTTGTCACGACGATTGCGAATTATGTGATATAAAACATTTCAAATCAAAATTGGATCCTATTGCAACACGAGATAAAGATTGTTCTAAAATTGAAATTCCTACTACTACAAGTACTGCTACTGATGATTATGGTGTTTCTTCTGATGATGTTCCTGGAGAAGTCACTGGTATTAGTTTTGTTGCTGCTACTAGTGAAGAATCGTTATCATCCTTTTTATCGTTATCAACAACAACGGGGATAGTAATTTTTGTATCTATGATTGTCTTTAGTGGTTTACTCGGAAGTTCATTTACATTTTTGATCATGAGAAGGTTTAGCAGCAGTAATAATAATAATAATAATAACCACATCAGAGTACCGGTAGATTATGGTGACGCATGGGATATTAATAACAATAATGACGAAAATAATGTAGATTATAGTTTAGAAATGACGACGAGTGAAAGTAGATTTCGTGATGAAATACCCGATCATGATGAATATGAAGAAGATAGAGATGGTATCTTCGTCGTTGATTAATGAAAATTAAAAATAATATAATGTAATATAATATAATGGTTTTTGAAGCATTTCTTGATTTTATTTTTCGGTATTCAATACTTTTATCTATTATTAATATTCAACCCAACTACTCATTATTTATTTAGCACCAGCTTTCTCTTTTGCAGCCTTAACAGCTGCCTCATATTGTTCCTTTAATTCTTCTAACCATAATTGTGTTAATGTTTGTAACCATTCTTCACGGAAATCTTTATCATACCATTTTTCTGTAAAATCTTTCATTGCTTGTAATTTTTTTTTGGCATCTTCTGTACTTGGCAACGGTATAGAATATTCTTTATATGCCTGTTGATTTTTTGTATAATGTGAATCTGATAATGATAATGCATCATTAATAGATTTAGAAAATTGTTTTGATGCTAATTGCAATTGTAATTTTTTCTTTGCATCCATTCGTTCATTATTACCACCTACACCATTCAATTTCAATCCGGTTGTCTTTAATGATCCTGTTGCCATATTATTTTTTAATTTATTCGATTTGCCTGAACTTTTAGCCCCCCGTAGACTATTACTACTATTACGTGCATCAGACATCCTTCTTTATTATTATTATTATTATATTTATCTTCTTTATCTTCTTTTTATTCTGATATTATATATTATATACTATTATAATCTCTATCGTACAGTTTTGATCTGATCTTATTGTAAATTGTTATCATGTTATTATATTTCAATACGCTCGCGAAGCGGTGTAAAATTTGCTATTTAATTTCATGATATTTGCTTAAGAAAATTCCCTCTCATTGCGTTTTTAGACGGTGTGTTTCGCACGTTTGGGAATCTTGAGTTTTCTTTAAAAAATGAATGGACGACAGGAGATTCGTGCAATTTTTGTCAACATTAATTTATGTTTCCGTACTTGTAACTAGTCTAGTAGCAGTGTAATACGGAACAATTTAATTATTCTAACCGTATTGGGTACAAGGTCGAAAGGAACACACACACACACACACACACACACACACACAAGTAGAACCAAAAGTAACACGAACGACACAGGCAGTGTGACAGTCCAGTCGCCATCATGAGTAGTCGTAGGCGGGTTAATAAATCTGGACGTAATCGTCGGGGTCCTCGTACTGGTGGGATCGATTTAAATGATTTGGACGGGGCACTTGAATCTGCCGTCCTAGGTGGTGATGGTGGAAGTGAAAATAATTCAAATTCGTCGTCACCACTAGCACAACAAGAAAATGTAAAAGTTACAATCGATTCTGCAGAGGAACGTCGTTTTGTGATGCATGAATCATCATCTGGACGTGGTGGTAGTGGGGGTATTTTCTCGAATCATAATAATGATACTAGCACTAATTTTGATGATGGAAATTTCGCAAACAATCATACAAGTAATTTTGCAACACATCAAGAAAATTTTTCTGCTACGAAATATATCAAACCGTGACGAACGGGGACCAAGTCTCAACAATTACCACCGAAGACTGGTCACAAACAAAATAGTGGTAAGGGTGGAAAGACGTACGAGTAAACTATTGAACTAGGACCTAACTCAAGAACAAGCAGCAATACACATACGGCAACCCAACCCGACAACCCTTCATTGCCAGGATATTACTTTCAATAATACAATCTACGGTATGCACTGGTATTGAAAATTAGAAAATTAGAAACACCAACAACAACAATAACAAAAAGTAAGATGAAAAAATATACAAAAACCCTTTCGAGAATGACATATTTGATTATCTTTATTATATGGATATCCAACATTCAATATATATACCGTACATTATTAATATATATATATCCATTGATGAAGTGATAAAGAAATTAAATGTTGAAAAAGTAATGAGTTTTATTCTTAAATTTTATTTTAAATTTAGATAAAAAATGATGAATTTTCACAAAACAAAACAAAACAAAAAATATATACATAACATTATTATTAGACTAATATTATATAGCAACAAACCCAAACTTCTACAGCAATATTTACCAACATAATTCTAAAGGACAATACTGTATTATTGATCTTTGTTTTATAATAACTTGGTCTTATTCGATACCATAATATTTTTACACTCTTGGGCTGGGCATGTTTCCAAAACTTTAACTTATTGTCTTGGTTGGTGATATATTTTAACCTCCACCAAATCAAATATAAATTTGGTGCACAATTATAGAAACATTAACTACTAGCTTATGTTTTTGTGTTTTAGAGGTGCATCAATGTGCTTGAAAACCCAGATGCAGAGCATATAATGGATATATGGAACTCAGACATGAAAGAAAGAGGATAAAACATTATCACACCCCTTATAAAAAAATAACTGCTGTGTTGCTACTATACTTGTACTACTGATACTGATAATGCATACTACTACTAATACTACTTAGCATGTGCCAATGTATACCCTTTATGCAGCCAACAATAGTTCTGCTTGACAATGTGTCTACAGTACTAACCTCTTACAGTACTGTATTGTGTTGTCTGGAGGAGCGAGAATGTAATGACAACAGTACGTACACACACTACGGATACACATTGCATCAGCGATTGGCTTGCACAACCACGCGGCGGATTACAAAGCGAAGCCTCGCTGAAATTTTCCCTATAGTTACTAGTTACACGGGTCACCGCGGTGTGTTTATAGTTTCAAAGCACGTACGTGACCGTAGGTACTGTACAACGATTATTTTATGGCGTCTTTAGTTGTTTAAGGGCGAAGACACCAAATTTTAATTATCAAAAAATAGAAATCAGTCGTACTCCGCCCAAATTGTGATCATGTGCGCGTGCTGATTTAAGCATAATTTTCAAATGTTTGAGCACGTGTCTATTTATAGAAATAAACCATACTTTTGATTCATTTATTTGCATACTCAAAAAAAAAGCACATGGCAAAAGTAGTAGAGTATCAATTGGAATGATAGACAGTAGAGTACAGAGAATTTACTGCCGATTAAACAAAAACAGTAAGAGCGACCACATGATTGTAATATATCTTGTATTAATTTGCATTTTAGAGCCCTTTTCACACTTCTCGACTCGACTTCGACTCGACTATTACTGACTGTGTGAGTGAGCAAGTGTAGCACTTCAAATGGTAGAGCTGAATCATCCTGCTGTATCATCCGAACCTCTTTCACCGATAGAAAACAAACTTACTACTGTAATAAACAATAATAATATTAATAATATGTCGAATACTGCAGATAATAATAATGATCCACCACCATCACCACCTCCAGGTGGTGGCGATGATGGGGGGGATAGTAATGGTGGTGAAGTCGATCAGGAAAGTAATAAACGATCGGAACGTAAACGTCGAAGAGAAAAGCAAAGAAGGAGTGATTTGTCCAATGCATTTGATGAACTTGCTGCATTTATTGTTCAGGTTGAACCTAGTAACACCGATGAGGGTGGTACAGACAAAAAGGGTAAAAAAAGAAAATCATCCGACGGCGGAGGTGAAGATTCATCGGGGATAACTCGACTTGATTTAATAGGACGAGCATTAAGGATAATGAAACGTTTATATCGTGAAAATGAGGAGAGGAAACGTGTAATCGTCTCCTATGATGGTCGTGGAGGTGTAGGGGGAGGCAATAATGACAATGTGAGTGAAGTGAATCTAATTGCTGTAACTGAGTTGAGTTGTACAATTTACTTGACTACTAGCTAGCTGGAGGCCGTAATGGCTACTACACAATTGTTAGTACTATTTTTTTTACGGTATGCGTTTCATTACATTCTGTACTAATTCATTCATTTATTCTTTATCTTATTCTATTACTTTTATTTATTGTATTATTAATAATAGGTGATTGTTATGGTTCCTACACTTGCCCCCTCAGGAGATGAACCACCACCCGTGGCTCGTGCAGCATATCCAGGAACGTATCATCATTCCGGTGCCTCACCGTATTATGCATCGACATTATCTGCAGCTGCTGCGGCAGGGCAGAATGGACACGATCCAAGAGAGCAGTATTCGATGGCACCACCTCCACACCATACAGCGTATGCATCTCATTGGGGAGCAGCAGCTGCAGTTAATGCGTATGGACAACGTCAACCTCAGCAACAAGTAACGGCACAAGGATTATCTCATCATCTTGCACCAGGTACAGCAATGAGATTGTCACAACAACAGCACCAACAACAACATCAGCAACATTTATCGGGGGTTGGTAGGGCTCCAGGAGGAGGAGGAGGAGGAGGCGTCGGTCCTGATGGATTACCTTTGGCACACATTAATAACCAACAACCAGGTCAGCATTAAAATAAAAAAAGTTCTTCCTTTTTTGTTTGTTTAATTGCATTTCTAAATACGATAAGAAAGAGAATAGAAATAATGCAAAAACAATATCGACAAATATTGTACATCAAGTGCTATACGAAGGGAACCAAACAAAAACAAAATGGTGTTGATATAATATTGTTTCTTGTAACATACTAAAAAACGAAGAAAACCTGGGAAGTCGGGGCTGGCTACAATTTTACAGTGTTAACCTTTTGACGGACGTGAATAAATATATTTGTATTGTATTGTAACAATCTAGAAAATAGATGGGGCAGTTGTAGCTCAAAATTGTAACTCATAAAAAACTTACACAAGCTCGGAAAATTATGTATTGAATAATAATAATAATGGAAAATTTCATTTAATAATTTTTATACAATATCATCGTGTTATTATTAGATCATATATGCTCCACTACATTGTAATGATGACACAAAAGTAAGCGTCATACCTTATTAATTAAGAATATCTCTGCACGTGTGGAATGAAGTGAAGTGAAACATCAACATGACTGATTCTTTGATACCTTTAAACTTTCCTCCAAATACTGACATAGTTTTTCCAGAGTCAAATTTTCATCTCTCGTCGTAGTTGAACCGGGTGACGACGACGACGATAACGTTGTTGTTGATGTTGTTGATGATAATAACATATCACTTATGGTTGACGACGAAGATCTCTTTCGCTTGTTATTCAGTACCTCCTTACTGCGATCTCGATTAGAGAGTAACCATTCTTGGTATAGAATTGTTTGTCGTGGTGTCAAAATATCTAAATATGCTTTTCTCTTTCGAAAAGAAGCTGCGTATAATTGGTAAAGAACAGCTTCTTTGAGACTAGAGGTCAATCGTGTTGCAGCTGCAATTTGACATCCATCCTTTCTGAAACTATCACCATCCTCTTGGACTCTAAATTAAAAAAGAAGTGAAACAAGAACAAAAAAGTTAGTCAGAATAACAAAATAACATATCCACTTCTATCATAACGATCTACTTTTGTTCCTATAAAGAAATAGAAAAAGATTGAAATAAACTAACCTCTTATGTGCTTGTAGAAGACGATCTTCCTGTTCCACACTTATACTCAATTCAAAGCATGCAAGAGGCCACATCCGGCCTGCATCAGAGGCTTGGGCCGTTTGTTGGTTGGCATTCTCATCGTCGTCTTTCTTCTTCTTCTTTTTCTTGGATGTAGTTACACCCTCTTGTTTCCTACCATTTGTAATTTCTTCACCTAATTGCTTGGAACTGATTTTTCCAGTTGAAATTTTCTCAAATTGATCCCTCTTGGAATGCTCTTCTTTTCCAAATAAAAAATATGACTCCGATTGTGTGATCAACCAAAGGATGAATTTCTGATACCGTTGTAACAAATGTTGATTGAGTGAATTGTATTGAAATTCCACAACCTCCTTAAGAATCGACGGTTCAATCTGATCAATCAAAACGCTCGAGAACATTTCTCTTATTCGTTCATCATCGTAGGAGGACCGATTTTGTTCGCCCTGTATAGTAGTATCATATACTTCCTTCAGTTGAAGTAGTTGTTCTTTTTCAAAGTTTCCGGGGATACTATCCAACATAGAATTGATCTGAATGCGTCGTTCTGTTTCCATTCTCGAATATAACTTATCGACCTTCCCTCCTAGATTTGATAGACGTTCTTTTTTACGCCGTCGTGACTTTCGTGCCGATTCACGATTCCGTTCTAGCCGTTTCGCTCGTTTTTCCTCTGTCTCTTCTATAGATTCAACTTTTTGTCGTAGGTAAGCAATGGAAACATGAGGGAAAAAGAATGGACTGTTTACACCACCTGCCGCCAATGCAGCAGCTGCTACGGGATGAAGGGCAGGTGCAACATTATTTGGTGGTGATGCGAAGGAGGTGGTGTTTGCGGATACGTCAGAAGATGACACTGTCTCCTGTGTAGTATGGTCTTCTGTATGGAGTTGGAGAGGCATTTGTGCTGATGCTGATGCCGTCGTTGTTGCATTCCCCTGGTGAAGAAAATTATTGTTGTTGTTAATGATATTACTATTATTATTAGACGTTTGCATAACTCTTGAATTTCCATAAGACATCACATATTCGTTTGTGTTTGCGGCAATGCCACCATAGTTGTTATTATTTATCTGTGTTGACCATTCCGGACGACGACGACTTTCTTGCCTAGTCTCCTGTTTCCCATCTTCGACAGGTGGTAGCAGTAGTGGTTCATGATCTCCTCCAATAAACTCAAGAGCAGGACTCATCGGTGATGTTCCCTCTTCCATTCCTGGATTATATCCCTGAAAGGCCAAACTGTTGTTATTCGAACGATTTCCAATTGGTCCGATCAAGCTTGCTTTCATCGATTGAATTGGTTCTAATTGTCGTTGATACTGAATATGCTGCTGCTGCTGGTGTTGCTGTTGGTATTGTTGTTGGTGATGATTTTGATGTTGATAGTGTTGAAAATAAGGTTGAGATAACTGTTGCGTTTGCTGAGACAAATGAATTCCAGAAGAAGTTATCGTTGTCGCTGTTGCCGATGTTCCTGATGATGACGATGAGGATGGAAAGTAATGTTGAATTACTGGTGTTGGTGGAGGTCGTTGATGGTCGTCTTCTACATCATCAACATCGATCCGTTCATTTATATTCAATCCCGATGATTGATTTTGATTTTGTTGTTGCCGTCTTATTGTTTGTACAACCCCTTGGTGACTAGTTTGGGTACGAAATGGATGCTGCAGTATCCTGTCAGATATTACCGGTCTATAATCGACACCACCACCACCACCACCACCCCCACCACTTGCGAACTGCGCAGGATTAGGTACAGGAGGACTGGCAACTCCATTACTATCCATGAAGTATGAAAGCATGTGGTCAGAATCACTGTCCCACATAGGGCTTTTAGTATTTCCTGACGGATGCGGCTCGCTGAACATCACTTTCTTTTTTCGTTGCTGCTGCGGTTGCTGCTGCGGTTGCTGCTGCGGTTGCTGTTGTTGGTAGTAAGCCATTATGATATTGAATTCATGTACGTAAATGTGACAGTTTTCTTTGGTAACACTGTTATTCTGTATATTACAGTTTACAAATTTGTTATAGTTCAACCTTGGAACTGTCTCCCCGATAATTCTACAGCTCTCTACAGTAGCTGTTGATTAGATTCAGGGTCGCTCAAGAGAACAAACAAACACAGGTTCGAAGAATGAAGCATAGAAAGCATTCTCTATTTTCTATTTCACCAAATTCTTTGTCGTGCTGTCCCGCAGTTTGTGATAGCTATGCAAAAGACACGTCGTTTATCCACATTATTCATTATTACTACTGTACTTTTATTATTTAATATATAGATATATTCAATATATATATATATTGCAAGGCTTCTTCGATTGAATCACGACTGCGAAACGATTTTCATTGGTCCTCGTTTACGTGTATACTGAATGAATACAGTTTGTACTACCACGGGTCTGAAACTGTGGGTAATACACGAGTCACTAGTGAATGAGCATATAGTAATATGTAATATGACATGTTCAATGTAGATCGAAGACTATGATATTATAGTTATCGGCGTTATAAATAGCAAGTGGTAAATCCAAATGCAAAATAATCAATGTGCTAATTCATAAAATACATAATAATAGTAATAAAAATAGTACTGTAATTATAAAGATACCATTATTTCTTTGAGCACGAGACTGATCACTATTATTTTTTTTAAATTAGCTATTGGCTATGTATTCAAGTTCTGCATCATTCATCAGGAGGAGGATTATAGTTGTGGTTTCACATAAACATCCCAGCGATTGACAGATCCAGTAATAGCATATGATGGTTTCGCAATTTCGTCTCCTCCTCCTAAAAGAGGAGCCTTGATCGGTCTTTTGACAACAACACGAAGTCTAGCAGCATCAAGGGCCGATAATAGTAAATCCTGTTCTTCTTGTTCCTTTTCTTCTTGCAATGATTGACGATTGTCAATTGCAATACTTTTGTTTTGAGTCTCTAGGAGACCATGTAGGATTGTCATTCCTTTTTTGACGGCAGATTGTTTTTGTCGAGTAGGAAACATAGGATCTAAGTAGATTACATCACACTGTTGTTGTTGTTGTTTCTGTATTATATCCTTACCTTCTCCAATGGTAAGGCTGAGTTTCTTCAAGAGACTAGTAGCGAGTTCCTTCTGTGTTTGATGTTGTTGTTGATGCTGCTGAGACTTGTTACATTCAGACAAAACATTGAAAGACGATAACGAAATCAATTGCAGTCTACGCATTGCATCTTGAAGTAAGGCGCCTACAATTGGATTACGTTCTACCATATGCACATGCTTTGCACCATTCATGGCAAGGAATAATGAATCTTGTCCTAAGCCTGCCGTCAAATCGTATATAATCGCCCCATCTCTATTTCCGTTATTATCACTACTAATACCAATGCTGCCCTTGCGTGGTGCTACAGCCTGAATTAAAAGATCTGAAGTTCCAGATGCGCCAGTCGCCCTACGTCCAGCTCGACTATTCTCCGGTGGACATAGATCTACGTAAAAAGCAGACGATTTTTTTGGCTTTGTAGTTCGCCGTTGTTGTTTTCGTCGTCGTGATCCGTTGTCCGAAAAAATATTTATCGGTTCGATAGCTAATGCAAATGTTGACTGTTCGCCACAGTAATCATAAGGGATTAGCCTCAATGCATGCGTAAATTCTTCTTCCCGCTGTGTTGTTATATTGGATGCAAAGAAAAGTGAAATACCGATTGCTTTTGAAACATTTTCTGCATCCGCTAGAAATTTGGTGTTGTTGTATTCGTCATCATCATCATCATAAAGAACTACGCAAGAATTGATATTGTCTGGTGATGATGAAGCCTTAAGAGAAAGCGACAATAGTGGCGGACGTCGTGTAGTCGAATATGTTTGATAGAACGAATCTGTCACGAAGAGGGAAAGCGATAGAATAATAGCGAAGTAAACCATCCGCATGATTATGACAAGAAGTGGTTCATTGTTGGTGGTACTTCTTCTTTTTATCATGTACAGCCAGTATGTGATAACAAACAATCAATGTTTTTAAATGGTGGAATGTTGTAAAAGTGAACGAAGCACAGACCTTTTTTTTTTACGATAACAGATTGGTAAAAATCTTAATATCGCGAATGTCTTGTCTATAGTTCGCCCTCTACAACTTTCTGTCGAATGGAACGATATTCTAGCTATTCAATAGTAGATATATTTGCTAAGTCTTTACAAGTACAATAGACTACGACGTGGTTGATATACGTTGTCAAAAGAACCAATGTAAAATTATATAAACTTATTGTTTCTATATTTTAAAATGTATGTATCATACACAAACTTTTAATCATTTTTCCCCTTCTTTCCCTTCTGTTTGCTACTCTTCTTTTCTGTTTTGCTGTCATTGGTATCGTCTTTGTTGTTGTCGTCGTTACCGGAATTATCCATTAATTGATCTTTCACATAAGTAAATACGAGCTGAGCGAGTAAAAGCAAAATCAATGCCGGTATAACGATACAGGCCTTGTCGAAGTAAGTTCCTCCATCTTCAATACCAAAATTTTCTACAAGAAGATCATGGAAGCTTACAATAAGTCTGGGCAGCTTACCACCAAATAGGAATGCAAAGGCTGGTAACGCCGTACGACGTGAGTTCGATATTGGATCCTCGAAGACATACTTTCGAGCAATAAATGCCGTCTCACCCTCATTCAGCGGTAACATAGCATGTAGGGTACTCATATCGAGTTGGTCCTTCTCATTCATATTGTGATGGACGATGGCTAAGCCTTTATGCGGCATAATCTTGATAGGAGTCTTGTTGCCTCTTGGGTATACGACCTCCCCGTCAGCAGTCAAAAATACAATGATTGTTGCAATGGGTGTAGAATAGTACGAGAATGGGTCTTTGTCATAGTGAGG
>Ga0115007_10001877_pt1 | contig 13272 bp, 7 predicted proteins | sample ArcOceMetagenome_2_FD_87166 | JGI IMG/M metagenome (GOLD analysis project Ga0115007, IMG submission 87166) | Marine eukaryotic phytoplankton communities from Arctic Ocean - Arctic Ocean ARC135M Metagenome | ecosystem: Environmental > Aquatic > Marine > Oceanic | place: Arctic Ocean | collected... | reverse complement strand
TATTGAAGACTTGATTAATGAGTGGGCGCCTAGTATGAATTCGGTTGACCCCAAATTCCAGAATACCCCGAAAGTGCGAGCATCTATCTGGGAACACAGCGTAGCTACCGCTGATGCCCATAATGAACCGGGATTATTTACCGCCTTTGCTGCCTATGAATGGACGTCGGCGCCAGACGGTAACAACCTTCATAGAGTAGTTCTCTATAAAGATGGCGCAGAAAAGGTGACACAAACTCTGCCCTTTACTGCGCAAGATAGCCCGGATCCTGAACAACTTTGGTCATTTTTTGAGGACTATGAGCGTTTAACGGGGGGCGAGGTGCTCGCCATTCCACACAACAGCAATGTCAGTAACGGCCGTATGTTTTCTCCGCAGCGTGAGAATGGTAGCCCGTTAGACAAACAATATGTAGCGCATCGCGCGCGATGGGAGCCGGTACTTGAGGTGACCCAGATCAAGGGGGATTCCGAGACCCACCCCTCTCTCTCCCCTGATGACCCCTTTGCCGATTTCGAGACCTGGGACGAGGGTAATATTGCCATGTCAGCCCTTAAGGAGCCTTGGATGTTACAGTACGATTATGCGCGATCTGCCCTTAAAGATGGCTTGGCCTATGAGGCGGCGCTGGGTGTCAATCCGTTTAAATTTGGCATGATCGGCAGCACCGACTCGCACACCGGATTGAGCACCTCTGCCGAGAACAACTTTTTTGGCAAATTTTTAGAGTCTGAGCCGAAGCCTGATCGTGTCACAGAAAAAATGGCTGGTGTATTGCAAGAAAGCTGGCAGTTGGGTGCAGCCGGATTGGCTGCTGTCTGGGCTGAAGAAAATACACGCGAAGCCCTGTTTGCCGCTATTAAGCGACGGGAAGTGTATGCCACCACAGGTCCTCGTATCGAGGTTCGCTTTTTTGCCGGCTGGGCGTTTAACCCACAGGATCTTCAGTCTCCCGATCTATCAGTCGTCGGCTATCACAAAGGTGTTCCCATGGGCGCCGATCTAGCAAGCGCGCCAGATGGACAGTCGCCGAGCTTTTTATTGGCGGCCAGCAAGGATCCTGACGGTGCCAATTTGGATCGAATTCAGGTCATCAAGGGTTGGGTCGATAGCGCAGGCAAGACGCAAGAGAAGGTCTATGATGTGGCCCTTTCGGGTGGGCGCAAGGCCGACCAGTCCGTGGGCACTAGTGTCAGACTGGAGGACGCCTCCTATACAAATTCCATTGGCGTCAGTGAGTTTGCCGAGGTTTGGGTGGACCCCGATTTTGATCCCGAATTGAGAGCGTTTTATTACGTACGGGTACTGGAGATTCCGACCCCCCGCTGGACCACATACGATGCTCACCGATTTAAAGTCGCGCTCGAAGAAAATGTCAGAACCGTCGTGCAGGACCGAGCCTACACCTCAGCTATATGGTACACGCCATAGTATACTCTTCTCATGACTGGCTTCGGGTTACGCTCATAGTTTAAAACTCCTTGTCGCTAAGGGGTTTTTCATTTCTGGGATAAGGCGGCTTTACATGCCTGGGCTCTGGGCTGCCCGTAGTCTGTTTTCGGTTCTTTAGGGAGATAACCACGCCCAGTAACGGAGGCCAAGCAGCGAGGAAGAGGCTCCCTTAAAGATGCTGTGGAGGCATTGCTTGGGCCTTATGCATTGTTCTATCTAACATAAAATTGAGGAACGCCGCGTGCTCGAGAAATTTGATCGCTACCCTCTTACCTTTGGCAAAACACCGATAGAGTATTTGCCACGCCTGACAGAAGCGCTAGGCAGCAAGGTCCAGATTTATGCCAAACGTGATGACTGTAACTCTGGTCTAGCCTGCGGCGGCAATAAACTGCGAAAACTGGAATATATTGTTCCCGACGTAATCAAATCTGGCGCGGACACCCTGGTGTCTATCGGGGGCGTCCAATCAAACCATACGCGGATGGTAGCTGCGACTGCAGCAAAAATCGGAATGAAGTGCCGTTTGGTACAGGAAGCCTGGGTGCCACATGAAGACGCCGTCTATGACCGTGTGGGCAATATTATGATGACCCGCCTGATGGGCGCAGATAGTCGGCTGGTGGATGAGGGTTTCGATATCGGTATAAGGAATAGTTATCTGCAAGCCATTGATGACGTCAAGAACGAAGGCGGGAAGCCTTATGGTATCCCGGCAGGCGCATCAACACACCCCTTAGGCTGTCTAGGCTATGTCGGGTTTGCCGAAGAGGTACGGGAGCAGGAAGCCGAGCTTGGCTTTAAGTTTCATTACATTGTCGTTTGCGTTGTCACAGGCTCTACCCAGGGCGGTATGATCGTTGGCTTCAAGAAAGACGGTCGTGCCGATAGGGTCATCGGGATCGATGCCTCTGGCACAGTGGATCAGACTCGGGCCCAGGTGAAGGATATCGCCAACAAGACATGCGATTTAATCGAGTGCGGCTATACCATTGACGACGAAGACATTCATATCAACCCTGACTATGCGTACCCCGCCTATGGGGTGCCAAGTGCTGAAACTAACGATGCCATGCGTTTGGCTGCGCGGACAGAGGCGATGATCACTGACCCTGTCTACGAAGGTAAATCAATGCAGGGTATGATCGATCTGGTTAGAAAGGGCTTTTTTGAGGAAGGCTCAAAGGTGCTGTATGTGCACCTTGGTGGCCAACCCGCATTAAACGGCTATGCCTACACTTATCGAAATGGTTAAGGGCTTTGAAGTAATCGACTAAGGGATTGGCTAAAGGCTTCTAACGAAACAGCTAAAGGCCCTAGCGGAATGGCTAAAAGCCGCGAATGGAATGGCTAAAGGCTTCTATGTCGATAGCTAAAAATGCGGTGGCAGAGCCATGGCGATGCCTAGTGGGAGGCAGGCCATTGGTTGCGCTCTTTGCAAGCCTAACGTTTCTCTGTCAGTACCTGTTGTTAAACTCTGACCAGAGGCCGCGTCAGACAGGTGGGACCTCCCTCGCCTTTGCGGCTGATTTCTAAGCCGCTGTAAGTGGCAACAGCGCAGCCAGCGGCCTCCAATCGTGCCTTAACGCCCGGCAGATTTTCCAACATAAGTGCGGAGCGGGGCGCTATGGCGAGGACATTACAGCCCATAGGCAGATACTCCTCTTCCGGAACATCGACTAGTTCTATTCCTTGCAATGCCAACCAGTCTATAAAGTTTTGCGGCATAAGGGGTCTGTAGACCAATGCAAGATCTTTATCTAAGGGTGAAATTATCGACATCAGGTGCAGCACGTCATCTGGATGGTCAGGCTCTGGCAGTGCGACTATAAATAGATCAACACTATCCCCCAATATATCTTGCAGCTGCCTGATACCCTCATGATTAGTGCGCGGCCCCAGCCCAACCGCGGCATGAGTTTCATCTATCCAAATAAAATCGCCGCCCTCTAATGTTCCGGGGCTGGCAATACTCCCAGCAATGTTGTGCCCGAGTTTTTCATAGGCCATAGCATTTTCCGCGGCTTCAGGGGTGCGACTTGCGCGACCCATATTACATAGTATCAGGCCCTTGGGGCTCACCAAAATACTGTCTCGGGTATAAATGCTATCGAGGGTTAGGCAATCCGCTGCCGGCAATTGAATGACGTCAGCATTTTGCAGAACCTGTAGGAAGTTGGAGTATTCATCGATTGCTAGCGCGAAAATTGGCTTGGAATGATAGCGCAGTGGCTGCCACTGTGCGGCTAGAGTTTTTTCATCGACAAAGGCATTCTCGGCGCTGCGCACCGCAACCTGCGCAATAGTCGAATATTCGTTAAATTTTGACATTTTATTTCTGTTCTCGGACAAGGGCATAGAAAGGCATACCAACCATAATTAACATAAAGGAGTAAAAGACTACCTCTGCGCCTGCGCCCCAAATAGCAAAGAACGAATATAAAAAAGCGGCTATAGATAACCCGACAGCGCGATTGCGCTCGGGACTCGGGCCATCGCTCTTGAGAAAGTAAAATTCAGCAACCGCCGAAAAGGCATAGGCCATTAGAGTAGATAGCGTTGAAAGCATAGCCATAAACGTAAATGCCTCCACCAGCCCCTTGGTATAATTAAATAGTAAAAGCGCAGTGACAAAACATCCGGCAACCATCAGTGAAAAAGTTGGTGTGCCTGCTTGACTGACAGTCGCAAACCTAACAGGGAAAAGGTGGTCTTTGGCCGCGGCTAAGGGAATATTTCCTGCCGTTAAGGTATTGGCATTTAACGAACCGAGCGTAGAAATAAGCGCTCCAATCGTAATAAATGCGCCGCCAATCGGGCCCATCATTTTGCTTGCAGCCAGGCTAAAGGGTGCGGTAGAAACGAGTAGTTCATCTGCTGGCACCACCATTGCAATAGTGACGCTCACCAAGAAATAAATCACTAAAATGGTCAGTACTGAGGCGAGTAAAATACGTGGAATTAGCTTGTCGGGCTCAGCCATGTTGTCTGCTGGTACGGCGGCTGTTTCTATGCCGGTAAAGGACCACATCACTAAGGTTGTGACCGTGGCGAGCAGAGCAATAGGGTGCAGCTCAGTAGGGTTTAGCGGGGGCATTATCTCAGGTTCCATATGAATAAAACCCATGACAATCATCACCAGCAGCGGCAGTATTTTCAGCAGGGTCGTGGCCACCTGAAACGTCCCGCTGCCATCCACGCTGCGCATATTTAGCGCGACAAGAGACCAGACTAGCACTAGCGCAACCAGCAGCGAAATAACCGAGGACTCTGTAATAAAAGGAAAAAAGAAGCCCAGATAGCCAACAAAGGCAATCGCAATTCCCGCAACAGCCGCGATGCAGGCGATCCAGTAGGTCCAGGCAATCAGGAATCCAGCGAAATCGCCCAGTCCAGCCCGCACATATGCGTAGGGACCGCCCAGTTTTGGTATACGGCGTGCAAGGCGGGAGAGGGACAGTACAATCAGCAGACTGCCGGCGCCAGCCGTCAGCCAGCCAGCAAGGCCCAGCATACCGTAGGGTGCGAGCAATGTCGGCATCATAAATACGCCTGAACCGATTGCGCAGCCCACGGCGATAGACCAGCCGCGCCAAAATCCAATTTCGTTACCTGACGTTGCTGTCAGTTTTCCTTGCATACAAAACTCCCGCAATGAGATCGAACGCAGTATCGGCCAAAGTTTTTGCAGACTAGCATTGGCCAATCAACCCTCATTCGTAACACTGCGCGCTCTATAATGGCTTCCGGCTGTCTCAATTACAAGAAGGCACACTAGACCTAATATGCAGCTAGGCTATCACTGTTGGGAAATGTTACTGATGGGGCACTCTGTACCTGGTGCTGAATGCTGAATATAGCAATAAAATAGATAGGACAATATTAAAGATAGAGGGTGCGAGGTGCGGGTCAAGCAGGTAAATCCTGACTTTTTGGAGGGGGAATTGAGAAAGGCGCCTCTGTAGAAGTTTAAAAGTATTCTACAGAAGCGCCGCTATCAGCTCAGATAATTATTAAAACGATCCTTTATTGAGGCGAGCTGCCTCCGATATCCATCGCCAATGGGGGGGGTAACTTTCTTTTGCCTTCTTCGTTGATTCCTGGGTCGTCCGGGATAACCTGTCCGGCAATATAGCGAATGTCTCCAGTGAGTTTCTCATCGTCACTGTAAGCCACTTGCATTAACTCTTCTATTTCCTCCGCATTCTTTCCTATGCTGGCCAGATAATCTGGTATCTTGTCGGACGCAGAGGCCTTGTGATATTGCGGCATCCCCTTCGTGGTTCCGGACCGCTCTGAGCCTACAGGGACTCTGTTGCGCTGTCGTCTTGATAGCCGCAGCAAGATATTCCAAGCACGCTTATTTTCAGAGATTGGCTCAACTTCGACCAGGCCGGATTTTTCATACTCTTTCCAGATTTCTTCTCCGCGCTTGGTCCTAATGACAACAACAGTAGCCTGATCGGTTCCGATGCCACCACAGGCAATATCAGCCATTTCAGCTGAAAAGTCACCACAGTGTGCGCATTCAGGCCGTTGATAGTCCTCCATGGCTTCCTGCAATGGGATTGTTGCGACATCGCCATCTTTTTTGTAGATTAAAACTTCGCCTTTGACATTAAACTTCGTGACGTCGGAAAGCGGGATGCCCATCTCTTTTTCGATCTTCTCAGTCATCAACTCTGGCCTAAACACCTCGGTGCAAAAGAGCCCCACGCTGAACGAAATTCTGTCCGAAAATCCGCGCAAGTAATCACGCTGTCGGGCAATAATTTTAGGTTTTTTCTTTTCGCCTAGCAAAAAGCCTGGGTCCATATGCTCCATTTTTCTTAAGGGTGTGATTTGACAGGGCACCCCGATAAAGGCGACTTTGTTTAAATCTCGCTCGACCACCTCTGGCAACACCAGTTCGTTGGCGCAGTAGGTGTACCAGCTGCCGGCACTGGCCTTGATCTCGGCCTGTGTTGTTACCACCTTAGGTGAAGGGAAGCAGGGTTTGTCATCCTCTCCTACCGTGGATACAACGGCGCCATCAATCTGCTCCGCCTCTAATGCCCAGGACAGAAGCCCAGTGACGATACCACCATCCTGTCCAACTTTGGCAATATCAGGCTTTTTGGTGCGGGCGACAAAGATATTACGAAACACTCCAAAAATATCCTCAAAGGGGCGATCGTCTTTAAAAACAGCATCTTTTAAGTGGTCTTCACGTGGCCATAAGCGAGGGCAAACCGTCGCGCAGACGTCGCAACCAGCCCCTTCGCTGACACCGCAAAAGTCAAACGCAGCTGTTGCTTTAGCCGTTTGTTTTGGCTTGCCATCAATGTATTCAATAACGTTGTGAGGACATGCGACAACGCAGGCGCCGCACTCACAGCAACTGCCGTAGTCCACTACGTCATTCATCATGTCCTTAAACGTGTTTTGATAAAGTGAATCCAAACTAAACTCCTTAAATGGGTACTCAAAAACTGGTTCTCGCGCGCACCGGGATCCCAGTCGCGCCTCATGGGTGCAATATAAGTAATTCTTGAATAATATTCAAGGTTTTGTTGGTGTGAGCCAGCTTTACGTCACTTAAAGTGTTAGGCCTACTGCCATTAGTGGGACGGATGGCAACGGCATGAGCTTAGGGGCCTCGGATACGACAAGCGCATCAGTCCTAATGTTCTAGTCATCGCAGGAAAAAACCGTTTTTATTAAGATATTTAGAGGGGGGGATCATAGTGGACTTCGCCAGCCATGAATAATCGATCTATATCGTGCCGATCTGATGTGAAGGCTCATGAAAATCTGGCTGACCCAGAGCCTAGAACGTACCGATTGGTGAAAATATTGCGCTATTAATCTTGCCGAGCATATACTGTTTGTTACGATCGAATGTACGCATGCAGCAGTCCGGTTAGGGGTAGGCTTCGTGGGTCACCGGAAAGGACTATCGACAACAAAGCGTACATGACTTTTGGATACTTACTCTAATTTTGGAATATGGTAATGAAAGCAGGATGGTTTAGTGCCTTTGGCGCAGCAGATAAAGTGATTGAAATTGGCCTGCTAGACAAACCGAGCCCTGTGGCCGGTGAGGTATTGGTCCGTTTAGCCACTAGTGGGGTCAATCCCTCCGATGTCAAAAAACGTGCTGGGGCATCCCCGAATCTTCTCGATAACGGATTGGTCATTCCACACAGTGATGGGGGTGGTGTTATTGAAGCTGTCGGAGACGGCGTATCGACGGATCGTATTGGTGAGCGCGTTTGGGTTTATCAGGCACAGTATGGCCGTCTGCTTGGCACCGCTGCAGAGTACATCTCCCTCGATGCTAGCCGCGCGGTGAAGCTGCCGGACAATACTGACTTTAATGTTGCCGCCTGCTTAGGTATCCCCGCGATGACGGCCCATCGCTGTGTCTTTGCCGATGGCAATATTCGAGGCAAGACAGTATTAATTACTGGTGGCGCGGGGCGCGTAGGTTACTACGCGATACAGTGGGCGAGCATGGCAGGGGCAAATGTCATTGCCACAGCAAGCAATGATTCCGATCGCGAACTATGCCTGCAGGTGGGTGCCAGTGCTGTGGTCAACCACCGCCAAACGGGCTGGTCGCAACAGGTTTTGGATGCCAACAATGGGCAAAAAGTTGACCGTGTTATCGATGTAGAGTTTGGTGCTAATTTACCTGAGGTACTGGAGTGCATCGCAGTCAATGGTGTAATTGCGAGCTATTCGTCTACGACGGTCAAAGAGCCTCAGTTACCGTTTGTTCGCATGATGTTTATGGACCTGACTCTGCGCCTAGTGATTGTCTATGCGATGCCTGAATCGGCGAAGGAAGCCGCGATAAAGGATATCACTACGGCATTGCAAGACAACAGCCTGCGTCACCGCGTGGCCCATATCGTGCCTTTGGATCAACTCGCTCTTGCCCATCAATTAATCGAGCAGGGTGGCTTTGGCGGCTCTGTTATCATGCGCATCGACTAGTGCGCAAACTTACGACACAACACCGTTTTGGTAGTCTGGTTACAGCAGCCTTTGCGTTGCTATGCCTGACTAGCTGCCAGCAGCAAGATGATGCGCCTACGGTGATCATAAAAGACACCCGTTTTATTGGCATTCAAGCACCCAGTGCTAAAGTTGTCTCGTTTCTAGGCGTGCCATTTGCCCAGCCACCGTTAGCAAACCTGAGGTGGCAACGACCCAAGCCCTGGGTATCGGGAAAAACCCTTTATTCGGCCACGAAGTTTGCTCCAGCCTGTATGCAGGGACCTCATCTGAGTAATTGGTATAAGGATGTCATCACCGATTTTGGCGGAGAACCTGAAAATTTCATAACCCCCCAGGTGAGTGAAGACTGCCTCTACTTGAATATCTGGCGTCCGGATCCCGCAGTCAAAGAGCCACTGCCAGTGGTGGTTTTTATTCACGGGGGAAGCAATAAAGGCGGCTGGTCATTTGAACCCAACTACCAGGGTGAAAAACTGTCGCAAAAAGGGGTTGTGGTTGTGACCATCGCCTATCGGTTAGGTATTTTTGGTTTCTTTTCACATCCACAGATGCGCGATGCCAATTTTGGTCTGTATGATCAAATTGCAGCTCTTGAGTGGGTCCAGAAAAATATTCATGCCTTTGGCGGGGACGCCAACAATGTGACGGTTATGGGTGAGTCTTCGGGCGCCAATAACATTGATTACCTATTGGTTTCTCCTCTGAGCAAAGGTTTATTTAGCAAGGCGATTCATCAGAGTGGAGGCTCATCCTTGACTAATCGCAGTATTCGTCAGGAACACTTGAAGCGAGGCGCAACGCTGTCATTACAACTTTTGGGTGCCAATGCGGAGGACCCAATTAACCAGCTGCGCAGTTTCTCAGCCGAAGATATTCTGACGGCAACCGAAACAGCCTATGCAGGACATTATTTCGATCCGGTCGTTGATGGCGACAGTGTGCCTATAACCGTGGTCGATGCGGTTAAAGGTAACAAAATGCATCCTGTGGATTTACTGATAGGCTCAAATGATGATGAATGGTTAATGTATCTTGACGGGATTAATCTAGAGACTTGGTTTACTGAGGAGGTGACGGAGTCGCAGGCTGTAAAATTACGGGAGCTGATTAAGCTTGTTGAGGGACCGCGTCGGCAATTAGATCTTTTGTACAGTGCAAAATATTATGTATGTCCATCTCTGCTGCTCGCTGATCAAGTCGCACAGAGTGGAAGAAAGGCCTATGTGTATAGCTTTAATCGCCACAGAGAAGGCTTATTAGCGGAAAGTATGGGAGCCTACCACGGGGCTGAATTACCCTATATTTTCGATACTCATGATGACTGGTTACCGACCGCAGACGAGGACCGTCAGTTGACTGAGGCGATGCAAACCTATTGGGTAAACTTCGCCAAGTCTGGAAACCCAAATGGAGAGGAGAGCGGCAATGGCTCTTCCCCGTCGAACTGGCCTGAGTACGCGGCTAATACAGACACTGTTCAGGTACTGGATCATTCAATTACGAGAAGCGCCCATGGCAGTCAATTTCTATGCGGTATCTTCAGCCCTCATTAAAACGGGGCATAGGTGGCGTCCATTGCTGGCGCATCAAATCAGCCAATATAAAGCTTCGGATGCGAGCCGGCGCTTCTCATTTTCATGGGGCAGGGTCATGCCCAAGAGCACGATTGCAACCACGCAGCCGCCGGTCAGTAAGGCAAAGCCGCCGTCCCAACCATAACTATCGACGGTATAACCCATCACTATGTTTGCTACTACCGCGCCGCCCAAATAGCCAAAGATACCCGTCAGGCCCTGCAGAAAGCCATTAATATCAAATATCCGGGATTGGAAATTATTCCGAGCATGTCATCCGGTGGTGCTGATGGCATGCACTTTAGGGCCGCGGGAATTCCGAGTTATGGCGTAAATGGTCATTACGGAAAATCCAGTGATAGTTTTTCACATGGTTTGAATGAACGAGTACTGGTTGAAAGCTTTTACGATAACATTGCTCATTGGTACGTGCTTTTACAGGCAGTTGCTGGTAAGGGCTAGCTAGAGGTCGCGGACCTGCTTTGTGCGGGCAGTCTGTCGAGGTGGCATGGTCAATTATAAACGCTATGGTCTAGTGGCAGGATGACCTGATAGAGCGGCGTAAATTAAGTTTCGGAGCCGTCTATGTGGCCTGTGGTTGGCCATATTTTCACATAGCGCCGTGCGTTTTGACATAGCTGCCAAGGGGCTTCGGTCTCTCTGCCGTGGATTTCTTTAAACCCACTAAAAGATTATGAACTATAGTATTCTTCGTCAAACATAAGCTCTAGGTCATGCTGTGAGCTTCGATCAACGAATAGGGGGCTGCGTGGAATGGCAATAATTTTATTGGAGTTAATATTGGCTGGGTTGCTATGACTGCTGAATCTGAGGCTGAGGGCACGCTTGAAGTTGCCATCAGAAATACGGAGCGATTACTTGAGATAGACCCGAAATTGGCGCTTGAGCAGGGGCAAGAAATTCTGAATCAGGTTCCCAATTATCCCCCTGCACAGTTATTGTTGGTTACAGCGCTGCGCCATTGTGGCAACTTCCCACTAGCCCTAGAGAGAATTTCAGCGGTCTTGCCCGCTCAGGTTAATTGGGCCGCTGCGCATTATGAACATGCCCTATTACTCGCCTGTTTGGGTAGAGGAGATGAGGCAATAGCTGCTCTTAGGGCAACGGTCGCTCTAAAGCCTCAGCACCCGGAGGCCTGGCGACTGCTTGCAGACCACTTGATGGCGGTAGGTGATTCCGATGGCGGTGATGAGGCCTATGCTCACCATATTCGAAGTTCAGTTGGCGACCCGCAGTTGCAGCAGGCTGCTAGCGCGATGATCGCCAATGATATCCCAAAAGCGGAATCTCTTCTTAAGGCGCAATTAAAGAAAGTACCGACGGATGTACCTGCTATTCGCATGTTGGCAGAGGTTGCGGTGCGCTGTGGTAATAATGATGATGCCGAAAAGCTTCTCGAGCGCTGTCTTGATTTAGCCCCTAGCTTTGCTGCAGCGCGTTTCAATTATGCGACCTTATTACATCGGCTTAACAAATCATCTCAAGCATTGGTTGAGATAGAGCAGCTGTTGTTGGTTAGTCCAAGCAACCCTAGCTATCGAAATCTGACGGCTGTTATTCTTAGTCGAGTCGGTGATTATGAGCGCTCCAGTAGTATGTATGCTCGATTGCTTGATGAATATCCTGCCAATGCAAAGATATGGCTCAGCTACGGACATGTTTTGAAAACTGAAGGACGTCAGGAAGAATGCATTGAGGCTTATCGCAACAGTATTGAACGTAACCCAAGCTTCGGTGAAGCCTATTGGAGCTTGGCAAATCTCAAGACATTTCGCTTCTCTAAGAAAGATATGACGGCGATGAACCTGCAACTTCGAAAAGATATGCTGACTCATGAAGATCGAATTCAGTTTGAATTTGCCCTTGGTAAGGCGGCTGAAGATACGGCTGATTATGAATTATCTTTCAAGCATTATAGTAAGGGCAATAACCTTCATCGAGAGGGTATTCGGTATGACGCTGATGGTAATACCGCAAGGACAGAGCGACTCAAGCGTAAATTCACATTAGAATTTTTGAAGGATCGAGCTGGATCAGGGCATGACACGGCCGCGCCAATCTTTATTGTGGGAATGCCGCGTTCAGGGTCTACACTTTTGGAGCAGATTCTGGCCAGTCACTCGCTGGTAGAGGGCACTACAGAGCTGCCTGACATCATTAGTATGGCGCTAGAAATGAGCGCTGAGGGGGACGCTAATGACAACGCGCAGTACAGTAATGTTTTAGCAACAAAAAACCATGACGAGTTACGAGAACTCGGTGCCCAGTATCTTGAACGAACCCGTGTTCATCGCAAAACTGATAGCCCATTTTTTATTGACAAAATGCCTAATAATTTTTTACACATTGGCATGATTCATCTAATTCTCCCCAATGCAAAGATTATTGATGCGCGAAGACATCCGCTCGGTTGTTGCCTCTCTAACTTTAAACAGTACTACGCTAGGGGGCAGAATTTCAGCTACAGCCTTTCCGATATTGGGCGTTTCTATCATGATTATGTTGGACTGATGGCGCACTTCGATGCGGTATTGCCGGGGCGTATTCACCGGGTAATTTATGAAGACACGGTTGAGAACACCGAGGCGCAGGTGCGTAAATTACTGGCATATTGTCAGTTAGACTTCGAGCCCGCCTGTTTGCGGTTCTTTGAAACTCAGAGAGGCGTGCGTACGGCAAGCTCAGAGCAGGTGCGCCAGCCGATTTATACGCAAGGAATGGAGCAGTGGGCTAATTATGAGCCCTGGCTGAATCCGTTAAAAGAGTCGTTGGGTGCTGTGCTAAATAGTTATCCTGAGATCCCATCTGGATAATGTAAATGAGCGAAGTCCCGCGTTAAAGGTCCCAACATGAAAAATAGGGGGTTATATCAGTAAAATTTATTAATTGATCATTTTTATGCGATGTTTACTGGATTTTTACGTAGCCATGAGCTACGTTGGGAAGACTTACAAATCTAATTTTCTGGGGGAATGTATAATGAAAAAAATAACAACTAAACAATTTCCGATTAAGTTTGTCAAAGCTCCGCTTGCGGCGGCAATATTGTTGCTGAGCCCCGGGCTGGTTGCTCAGCAGACTGCAGGTATTGAGGAGGTTGTAGTAACCGCTCAAAAGCGTGCTCAGAACCTTCAAGATGTGCCTATTAGTATTCAGTCTCTTGGTAATGAGACGATTAGTGAGCTGGGCATTCAAAACTTTCAAGACTACGCAAAAATG
>Ga0115007_10001875_pt1 | contig 13275 bp, 15 predicted proteins | sample ArcOceMetagenome_2_FD_87166 | JGI IMG/M metagenome (GOLD analysis project Ga0115007, IMG submission 87166) | Marine eukaryotic phytoplankton communities from Arctic Ocean - Arctic Ocean ARC135M Metagenome | ecosystem: Environmental > Aquatic > Marine > Oceanic | place: Arctic Ocean | collected... | reverse complement strand
ACATCACGCTGAATCAATTTTTGATCGGGAACTATTTTCAAGCTATTTTTAATAATTATTTTTTGCAGGTTATCTCCAGATCGACGTTGTGAATAAAATGATGTTTATTGTTATTAGCACAAATGATATAAATAATTTGGTATATTAAATGTATAATGGATAATATTCAGTTGGAACAGCAATCACCTTCGTCGCCACAAGTTCCGATTAATGATGAAAATGCCGCACTGAATGTAATGGTTACGTTTTTAACTATCGCACAAAAGCGTGGAACATTCAGCATTGACGAGTCGGCAAAGATATGGGAGGCAATCAAACGTTTTGTGATTCCTTCGAATCAAGCGTCGCCTTCTGATAGCACGTTATAATTCGTAAAATAAAAATATATATATTGTTTTTATTTTATTTTTTATTGATAATCATCATTTATCTATGTATGGATATAATGCGATATATCATTATACAATATGTATTGTATATATTATACTCGATAATAATGTGAATAAAACTATATATAAGTCTATATTTATAAAATATGCAGTCATCAGTAAGGAATGGAAATGATGAGTTTTTTTTTTATTGAGTTTTCATTTGAGAAAAGTAAAAATGGACATTTATAAATGTCCAAAAAAATAAATCTCAAAGTAAAACCTGTAAAAAAATCATCGATTTTTCACTTTAAAGCATTATGCAGCAAATTATTAATTTTCAACGATTGTATTCTTACCAACCTTTTCATTTTATTTTCTGGAAGAAAGGATTTAGGGGTTTTTTCGGTTTCCAATATATAGGGTAAATGGAACTATTTGGAAACCTCAAAAAACCCCTAAATTTTGGGTGTATTTGTTGTCAATTCAATTCTGCTAACAAAAAAGATTTTAATAAACATTTATTGACTGCTAAACATATTTTGAATATAAATGGAAACCAAAAAAACCCCAAAGTCTATCACTGCATAATCTGCTCTAAACTATTTAATTCGAAGTCGGGATTATGGAAACACAGTCATAAATGTTCTATGGATTCATCGATTTCTAACCATAATGCTGACAATTCTGATAATATTAAACCTGATATGAACACCTTTATGCAGCTTATACAACAAAACTCGGAATTCAAAGACCTCATTGTTCAACAAAATCAAGCCATTATCGAGCTCGCTAAAAAAGATACCACCACATACAACACCACCAACAATAACCACCAGAAATTCAACCTCAACTTCTTTCTCAATGATACCTGTAAAGATGCTATGAATATGTCCGATTTTATTCAGAACATCAACGTTGATTTCGCCGAAATCGAGAACATAGGTAAGCTCGGATACGTATCTGGAATGACCAATATGATTCTTTCTAGAATCAAACAACTCGATATCACAAAACGACCTCTTCACTGCACCGACCTCAAACGTGAAACTATGTATATCAAAGATAATGATGAGTGGGATAAAGACTCTCCCTCAAATTATAAATTACATCAGATGTTAAAGGTCATTGCACATAAAAACTATCAAACTATTCCTATTTGGAGAACCAACCACCCAGAATGCGGCATATCCGACCACCCTAAATACAACGTATGTGTAGATATGATGAAGAATGTGTTGGGAAATGTTGGACAGGAACAGTTCAACCTCGATAGAAAGGTCATAAAAAACCTATCCTGCTCTATTCTTGTTAAATAAGCAGTCATCAGTAAGGAATGGAAATGATGAGTTTTTTTTTATTGAGTTTTCATTTGAGAAAAGTAAAAATGGACATTTATAAATGTCCAAAAAAATAATTTTCAAAGTAAAACCTGCAAAAAAAAACTCATTTTTCACTTTAAAGCATAATGCTTTAAATAAGAAAAAAATAATTATAGTAATCAACCCAACCCTCGAAAAATAATTTTCGTGAGAAAGGATTTAGGGGTTTTTTTCTGTTGCTTAATATAGCAAGAATGTTGCCAAAAACCCCTAATAAAAACCCCTCGTTTATTTGTGAATTTTGTAGCTTCATTAGTCGTAATAAAAAAGATTATAATAAACATCTCATCACTGCAAAACATATTCGGCAACAAGAAGCAACAGAAAAAACCCCTAAATCCAATAAATCCCCTATCCCCCATAGTTCGCTCGATTTCTCGTGTAAATGTGGAAAGAAATATACAAACAGGACAGGATTATGGAGACATATTAAAAAATGTAACCCTGATAATATATCTTCATCTGAATCAGCAACCCATACAAGAGACGAACCCAACAATTCAACTACTATATTCGAAGTTATAAAACAGAATCAAGAATTCAAGACATTGATTATAGAGCAACAGAAAGAGAACTATAAATTACAGAAAGACCTATTGGCAGCAATGAAAGATACAAAAACGATTAACAATAATACAACCAATACAACCAATAATAACAATCAGAAGTTTAACCTGAATTTCTTTTTGAATACTACCTGCAAGGATGCAATGAATATGTCTGAATTCATAGAAGATATACAAATAAATTTCAAGGATATTGAGAACATCGGTAGAAACGGCTATATTTCTGGTATGACGAATATGATTTTAACTCGTATAAAAGAACTAGATATCACAAAACGCCCTCTTCACTGCACCGATTTAAAACGAGAAACAATGTATATAAAAGATAATGATGAATGGAGCAAAGACAGTCGTGAAAATTCAAAGTTGCGGGATATGATATCGATTGTTGCCAAACAAAATTACAATGTCGTCCCTCTATGGAGAAAAGAACACCCAGAATGCAATGTATCTGATCATCCTTCGTATAATCTCTGTATGGATATGATGAGAAATATAATAGGAGATGTCGGAATGGAGCAGACAAGACTGGATACTAGAGTTATAAAAAATATATCAAAGTCTATTTTTATAAAATAAGCAGTCATCAGTAAGGAATGGAAATGATGAGTTTTTTTTTTATTGAGTTTTCATTTGAGAAAAGTAAAAATGGACATTTATAAATGTCCAAAAAAATAATTTTCAAAGTAAAACCTGCAAAAAAAAAACTCATTTTTCACTTTAAAGCATAATGCTTTAAATACGAAAAAAATAATTATAGTAATCAACCCAACCCTCTAAAAATATTTTGTGGGAGAAAGGATTTAGGCATTTTTTATGCTTCCATATTATAGGTCAAATGGAAGCAAAAAAATGCCAAAAAAACACAAATAATTATGAATGTAAAAAATGCAACTTTATTTGCAGTAAAAAAAGTAATTATAATCAACACTTACTCACTGCTAAACATAAATTGGAAGCAAATGGAAGCACAAAAAATGCCACACCATCGTGCGAGTTCTGTCAGAAAAAATATAAGAGTAGAGGCAGTTTATGGAAACACCAAAAGAACTGTCCGATGATGCCTCCGCTGCTAGACTATCATAGTAAATACAATACTGACACGATTAAGCAGCCTACTCATACAGAAAAAAATGATTTAGAGGTGTCATTAGTATCTCAATTATTACAAGAAAATACAGAAATAAAGCGTATGCTTATCGAGCAAAATAAACAGATTATAGAGTTAGCCGGCAATGCACAAACAATAACGAATATATCAAATACAACACATAATAATCAAAAGTTCAATTTGAATTTCTTTTTGAATAATACCTGCAAAGATGCAATGAATATGTCAGAATTCATAGAGAACATAGTAGTCGATTTCCGAGACATAGAGAATATAGGAAGAAATGGCTACATAACAGGTATGACAAATATGATTTTATCCCGTATTAAAGATTTGGATATAACAAAACGCCCACTTCACTGCACCGATTTGAAGCGTGAAATAATGTATATAAAAGATAACGATGAATGGAAGAAAGATACGCCTGAAAATACAAAACTGCGTAATATGATAACGATAGTCGGAAAACATAATTATAATGTGGTGCCATTATGGAGAAAACAACACCCAGAATGCAATATAACTGACCACCCTAATTATAATTTATGTATTGATATGATGCGAAACATAATAGGCGATGTGGGAATAGAGCAAGCGCGTCTAGATAGTAAGGTGATCAAAAATATTTCAAGACAGATACTAATAGATAAATAAACGGTGTGTGGAAATATATTAGTGAATAAAGTATATATATATAATGAAATATATAATGCAATGTCAAATCCAACATTGCATTATATAACGGTAGCGACGAAACCACATATTGTATTGAACAACATAAAAAAAAGATTGGAATCACAAGGAGAAGAAATTACCGTATTGGGAGAACAAGAAGATCGTAATATTGGTTGGAATGCAAAAGGCAATTTCGGTGTAAAAATAAAAGAAGTTCGTGATTTTATAATGAGACCAGAGATAAAATCCAATGATATAGTGCTATTTACGGACGCTTACGATGTTATTTATGGTGGCAACTTAAGAGAGATTCGTCAGAGATATGAAGCAATGATAAAACCGATTATTTTCGGGTGTGAAACAGAGTGTAATCCCGATCCAACCTTGAAAAATCAATATAAAAATACAAACGAAGATTTTTCATTTTTAAACAGCGGAATGTTTATAGGGAAAGTATATGCATTGAGGCAATTGATGGATGGTTATGAATATGATGATAAACACGACGACCAGCTATACTGGACAAAACATTTCTTGAATAAACCTGAAATAATAGGTTTAGATTATAGAAACGAATTATTTTTGAATACCTACAAAGTAGATATGGAGGAAATTCGATGGGACAGAAAACAGTTTGAATATAAAGGGAAGAACCCTCAATTCGTTCATGTAAATGGTCCCGATAAACAAGATTTAATGCATTTTTTGTAGGAATACTTATCCCAATATGGATATATTGACATAACGCCATATTTATATATTTGATAAAGGAGATAGAACTATAAATACTAATATAGTATAAAGACAACAATAGTATTATGAGTTGGAACACCGTAAATACACCTGATAATCAACCATTAAATGCATCTGATGTAGATGCCCTACTCGAGAAAGAGAAAATAAGAAACAAAGGAGATGTCTGGATAAAATTAGATAAAACAACGCGAACCCAACTGTTAACCGATTTTGCTGACAAATATGGAAAAGAAAAAGAGATGAGTTCCAAAGACCTTCGATTATTGAGAACTTTTTTTAAGAACTGTTTGGATAAGAATAAACTGAATAGGGCGAAAGATGTAGTATATAACAAAGAAACTCGCGTGATAACCTCTATACCGGCGTTGCATTTCAACCAGGTCACTAATAATTTCACATTGAAGATTATGGACACAAAGAGAGTATCTACACTGAAGTCATTAACCCCAAAGAAACACTCTCTCGACAAAGACAAACAAGATTAACAATTCTAAAAAAGAATACAAATATATACTTTATGTATATGTATACACATAATATACATATATGATTTTGTTTCATCACGTATATCATAAAAAGGCTGATATATGGAAGAATCAACCTAATTATTTAGAAAATGAATGTTGTATGCGTGTAATAGACGAATACAACAATGATCAGATGAGTAAAATTCAGGTCGAATAGATATATGAATACAATTATATAAACATTTGTCGATATACTTATATAGCCTAATAGAATAACCATATATGCAAGACAGTGATTCAGATTACAATAGTCTGCTATTGAGCGATACTGAAACCGATAACTCTACTATAACGAGTAGCGACGATGAAGAAGAAATGTTCGAAATGACAGAATGCGACTGGCAAGACTTATATGAAGTTATAGATGAGTTAATTTACGATACAATTCGTGAAAATATCGCACAAATATCCAATGCGAATATTTATAAAGAAATAACAGACAGCATATTTGATATCATTTATGAAACAATCGGTCATTTGTTTGATGATAGCGCAGACCCTATATTTCAAGACATACAAGAATTAATAGAGCAAATCGTAGAATTGGAGATGGACGTAATGCATATACCTAGACGTTCTTTAACAATGACGATTGATACACTTACCGAATTATCAAGCACAAACATCCAAAATCTGGGAAACCAAATAGAGAATTTACGAAAAGCACCACAGCCTCAACAAAAAACAAAAGAGTGGTATGAATTTCGATACGACCTATTAAGTGCAAGTAATTTATGGAAGGCATTAGGTTCAGAGGCACAGCGAAATAGTTTGATATATGAAAAATGCAAACCATTGAATACAGGATTATTAGAACAATATAATACGATAACAAGTGGTCCAATGCATTGGGGGGTGAAATATGAACCGCTCACTGTAATGATTTATGAAGATATGTATAAGACAACAGTCGAGGAATTTGGTTGCATACAACATTCCCAATATAAATGTATAGGGGCTTCACCAGATGGAATAAATGTAGATCCAGCTAGTCAGCGATATGGACGGATGTTGGAAATCAAGAATATAGTAAATAGAGAAATAACGGGCATACCGAAACGCGAATATTGGGTTCAAACACAAATACAGATGGAAACCTGTAATTTGGATACCTGCGATTTTGTAGAGACTCGTTTTAAAGAATACTCAGAAGAAGAATTTTTCAAAGATACAGAGAGAGAATATAAAGGAGTAATATTGCATTTTATAGAAAAACCAACACTAATAGATGGAGGTATTGATATACGAAATTATAAACCAACAATGCCTATATACATATACAAACCTTTTGATGTAGAAAATACTCCAGAAGCGATAAGTGTATGGATTGAACAAGAAAAAGAAATACAAGAGAATAGCAAAAACGTATTATTCAGTGTGAATTATTGGTATATGGACGAATTTTCTAGTGTTTTGATACAGAGAAACCGAATGTGGTTCAATAGCGTGGTTCCTATTATTACTCAACTGTGGGATACTATAGCCAAAGAGAGAGTCGATGGATATGAGCACCGCGCTGCAAAGAAAAGAAAACCGAAAATAAGCATATTATTGAATGATGTGTCGAATTCCTACATTACAAATGTTCAACCCAAGCCGAATCTTTGTTTAATACGTCTAGATGAAAATGGGGACATAGTATAGAGGTGTTTTAGGCAATTCGATGACTGTGTTTTCTCTACTAGGATATACTATGTGCATTCGACCCATTGTTCTTAGCGATATCAATGAACAATATTTCGATTTACTTTCACAATTGACAACTGTAGATATCCATGTTATCGACAAAGAGAGAATCCAACGCTATTTTGATACATTGCACGACCATAACCAAATATTTGTAGTAGAAGATATGCGCTCTAATCTGGTAATTGGCACAGGAAAGGTTTTGATAGAAGAGAAATTAATACACAATTTTGGAAAAGCCGGTCATATCGAGGACATTGTGATTGCCAAACAATACCGAGGATTAGGTTTAGGTAAAGCAATTGTAGAATATTTAACGGATTATTGTTTAATGACACACAATTGTTATAAATGCATATTGAATTGTAGTGTAGAGAACCAGCGATTTTATGAAAGATGTGAATATACACTCAATGGAGTAGAAATGAGTCTGTATAACCGAAGATAGGTTATTTTATATGGATATACTATATAAAACAATGGGCGGATATTTTTCAAAAGATTCAGATGAGACGAAAGCGTGTAAGCAAAAATGTGAAGAGAATAAACCTATTGCTAATGATAATGCTAATGATAAGGAGGATATGACTAATCCCGATGAAAAGAAGGAGGATGTGCCAGTGCAATCAGGCGGAAAGAGAAGAAAGGCAAAATCTAAATCTAAGAACAACAAACGCAATACCAAATCGAAGAAACCAAAGACTGCAAAAAAGAGCAAGAAATAAGATTTCCAAATTAATATTTGATTACATAGTTCTATACAATTATGTAATCAAAAAATGATATAGATATTTTTATCGTTATTATAGTATAATATGTCCGGGTTTCAAGGAGATGATGACGAAATGTATGTTACCAAGCGTGATGGAAGTCAAGATGAAGTTTCATTTGATAAGATCCTTACTCGAATCAAGCGCCTCGGCCAAGAGGCCGGTATAAAAATTAATTACACTACACTAGTTATGAAAGTAATCGACCAACTGTATTCAGGTATCTCTACTACCAAAATCGACGAGCTTTCTGCTGAACAGTGTGCATCTATGTCATCTATTCACCCAGACTATAATATGTTAGCGGGCCGAATTACGGTTTCGAACCATCATAAAAATACAAAAAATCAGTTTTCAGAAGTGATGTCTCAACTCTATCAGTATCAAGACAAACACGACAAACATTCACCCCTTATTACCAAAGAAATTTATGATATAGTTATGTCAAATAAAGAAGAGTTGGAAAATATGATAGACTACCAGCGCGATTATTTGATCGAATATTTTGGTTGTAAGACGTTGGAACGGGCATATTTGATGCGCGTAGACAAGGTTATTGTAGAGAGACCTCAACATATGTGGTTGCGTGTGAGTTTGGGAATCCACGGAACAGATATGACGAGGGTTCGTGAAACCTACGATTTAATGTCTACCAAGTGCTTTACCCACGCGACCCCGACACTATTCAATGCTGGAACTCCGCATCCTCAATTGTCTTCGTGCTATTTATTGGGAATGGAGAACGATAGTATTGAAGGTATTTATAATACATTAAAAGATTGCGCATTGATATCGAAATGGGCGGGCGGTATTGGACTACATATTCATAACGTGCGAGCCTCTGGTAGTCATATCAGAGGAACGAACGGAGCGTCCAATGGAATCGTCCCTATGTTGAAAGTGTTTAATAACACTGCAAAATACGTTGACCAATGTATTACCCCAGAAACGATTATTTATACTAGTCAAGGACCAATTGAGATACAGAACTGCGTTGCGGGAGAAACTGAAGTGATGAACGCAACCGGATGTATGGAAAGTATCGGTGATGTATTGGAACATTCATATGATGGAAAGTTATTGACTATCAAAACGCTTCATTCATTGTCCCCATTGAATATTACTCCGGAACACCCTGTATGGGCAATTCAAGGGCAGGCAACAGGAGTGAATTATAAAGTCATTAAGAATCGCTTGGAAAAAGGACACGCTCAAATGGGCTGGACGGACGCAAAAGACTTGGACGAAAATTCGATGATTGGATATCCGATTCCAGTCTATAAACAAGACCAATCTACGATTAGTGAAGATGACTGTTATATGTATGGAATTATATTAGGAGATGGTTGCATGAATAATAAAGTAGAAAGCGCTGGATATGTATCTATTCATACCACGAATAAAAAGCAAATCCACGATTTTATGTTATCTTATTTTGAAGACAAATGTGTAAAATATAAGGTAGACACAAACGACAATACTACCCGTATTCGTTGGAACCGTTGTCTAGAGCTTCCTTATCGTTATCAAGATGTATATAATGACAATAAGGAAAAAAGAGTGGCGAAAAAATGGCTACATTTGCCACTATCCAAGACGAAACAAATTGTAAAGGGTTTAATTCACACGGATGGTTGCATTGGCAAGGAAATAGTATTTGATACTACGTCGCAACAACTAATGGAGGGTTTGCGTTATATGTTGCTACGTATGGGTATTTTGACAAGTGGATATGTGCGCGACCGCGTAGGAGAAAGCCACGAAACCAGCAATGGAATTATCGAGAATAAGAAAATAAGTTATACACTACGTATCCCAAAAACGGCCGAAATATGCGATTTATTGCATATCGAGTATAACGAGACACAATATGTGAAGTTTTTCTCTTACGACAATATGTTATATACACGTGTTCAGTCAATCGAAGAAAGCGATTATAGCGGAATATTGTATGATTTGCAGATGACAGACGAACATAATTATATGATTCATAATGGATTGATTCATAACGGAGGTGGAAAGCGCAATGGGAGCTTTGCAATCTATTTGGAGCCTTGGCACGCAGATATTGAGATGTTTTTACAGATGCGTAAGAATCACGGCGATGAAGAGTTGAAGGCCCGCGATTTGTTTTATGCTTTGTGGATGCCCGACCTTTTTATGGAGCGTATGAAGAATGACGGTTCTTGGACGTTGATGTGCCCTGATGAATGTCCCGGTCTAGCAGATGTATATGGTGAGGAGTTTGTTGATTTATATACCAAATACGAGACTGCTGGTAAAGGTCGCAAGACGATGAAGGCCCGCGATTTATGGTTTCAGGTTTTGGATGCGCAAATGGAGACGGGAACGCCGTATTTGGTGTATAAGGATGCCGCCAATAAGAAATCGAACCAGAAGAACTTGGGCACGATCAAATCGAGCAACTTATGTTCGGAGATTATCGAATATTCCGATGAAAATGAATCGGCTGTTTGTAATTTGGCGAGTATTGCCCTTCCCGCCTTCATTCGTAAGGGCGATGACGGAACACCGTTCTATGATTATGATGAATTACATAGAGTGGCAAAGGTGGTGACATACAATTTGAACAAAATCATTGATGTGAATTTTTATCCGACAGACAAGACGCGCCGTAGCAATTTGCGACATCGCCCTATTGGTATTGGTGTGCAAGGATTGGCAGATGTGTTTATGCAGATGAACTTGCCTTTTGCCCACGAAGAATCTAAGAAGATGAACAAACTGATTTTCGAGACAATTTATCACGCAGCAGTAGAGCAGAGTTATGAAATGGCAAAAGAACGGGCGTGGATATTGGAGCCACTTACAGAAGACGATTTCGGTGATAGGCTTACTGTGGATGAAGAGTCCAATCTACGATCTTTGTTGAACGAATATGAAATGCCGAATTTGAAGAAGAATTGTCGGGGGGCGTATTCCACATTTGAGGGTTCGCCCGCTTCAAAGGGTATTTTGCAGTTTGATATGTGGAATGTAGAGCCTACTAGTCGATATGACTGGGCCACGTTGAAAACACAGATTCAGACATATGGAATACGTAATTCGCTGCTTTTGGCACCGATGCCTACCGCATCGACATCGCAAATATTGGGATATAACGAGTGTATCGAACCGATTACAAGTAATATTTATAACCGTAGCACGATTGCCGGTGAATTTATGTTGGCAAATAAATATTTGATGCACGATTTGATGCAGTTGGACTTATGGAATGACAAGATGAAGAACAATATTATTGCGAACAAAGGTTCTATTCAACATTTAGAACAAATTCCAGTCGAGATTCGTGAAAAATACAAGACGGTTTGGGAAATTCCAATGCGTAATTTGATTGATATGGCGGCGGATAGAGGAGCGTTTGTGTGCCAGAGTCAGAGTTTGAATTTGTGGTTGGAAGACCCGAACTATTCGAATTTGACGTCGATGCATTTTTATTCTTGGTCAAAAGGGTTGAAGACGGGAATTTATTATTTGAGGAGAAGAGCCAGACACCAGGCTCAACAATTTACGATTGAACCAGAAAAAGCGGGAAATACGAATAGTTTAGGTAATGAGATGGAAGAAGAAATATGCGAAATGTGTTCGGCATAAACAGATAGAATTATTTTATCCCATAATTATATATTAATATAATTATGGATAGTTTTACAGATGAATCAATATCGCCAATAGACGAAATGATTAGAAATGGTATTGCTATTTCTCATTCAACGGATAAATCTATTTATACGTTGAATGAGGAATCTATTTATACGTTGATTGATAAGGTAATCGATACTTATGGTAACGATGAATTATGCAAGTTTAAACGCGCTGGTCGTTCGAATCCTATACACCTGTGGGAAGGCACTGCTTATGAAAATCTCGATATTAAAATCAAAAATAAATACAACCATTTCACGGGTAGGTTAATAAGTGTTTGTAAAATATTGTATTCTGATAATATCGATGCCATAAATAACTTAAATATAGAATTAAAAGAACTGGTAGTGGCAGATAATCTTACTGATGATGCTAACCTTACTACCTTATTTGACAAACTTGATTTGGGAGCTGGTGTCAAAATGGAAGTCGGTGGTCAATCTGGAGGAAGTCCAAGTCCATTTTCTGATGCGCTTGCAATTGCTATGAAAATTTCAAAAATGTTGGACCCAAGTGTAGCATTACCTGCAGCATTAACAAATATACGCCCTGTCATTATTAGCACGTGGATTAAATCACTAATAGAAAAAGCTAACTCCAAACAATCTGAATATATTTCTTTTTTATTCAACGATATTCTAACACCCATTTTTCCATCTATCGTATTTAGTTTGCAATCGATTGGATATGCAGTAGAAAATCAGGATTTATTAATAGAATATATAGCCGTTTATGGTCCTATTTATATTAATAGAATACAAGAAGCATCAATAACTGTACGTGATGTCGTAGAAACGGGAGCAAAAAAGGGAGAAAAAGGATTAATGGACCAAATTGCCCATATGGAGACTAGTCTCGCTAATCTTGCATTCAGCGACTTGTCATTTCACCTAGAGAATGTAAATTCTGACCAAATGGATAAACAAACTGATCGTTTAGCTAGTCTGGCAAGAATGACACAACAGCTCACATCAGCTAAAGTATCAGCTGATGAAGTAAATACAGAACTGGTAGAACAAAAAAAGATGTTAATAGATGTAAAAAAAATTGTAGCCGACACAAACCAATTTTTATTCCAAGCTAATTTGGCATCAGAAGAATTAAAACTAATAAATGCGGAATTAGCTAAGCTTACTAACCCCGGAGAAAAAAGAAAAGCATCAATAGGATTCAAATCAGCAGCAGAACCATCAGAACCAAAAAAAGCAGTCGAAAAAAGAGACAGAGACGAAGGATACGAAGGAGACGAAGCAAAAATACCAAGAGTCGAAACAGTCGAAACAGTCGAAACAGTCAAAGGAGGAAAGCGAAAAACAAAGAAACAAAAGAAGAAGGCGTCCAAGACAAAAAAGCCAAAAAGATCTCAAAAAAAGCAAACAAAAAAGAGAAAGCAAAGAAAGACCCAGCAAAAGAAGGCAAAAAAATAAGCCATCCAATAAAAAATACATTATATACAAATAAATAATAAACCATCTATGAAAATGGTTTATTGTAGATGTTTCATCAAAATTTTCTTTCTTGTCCAGTAAATTCATAATATAATCAACTTTATAAATAACCAGTAATGTATTTACTGATGTCTGGATTATCAAATAGAGGGTGATATTCGTGTTTTTCTTGATGTTTATTAAATGGAAGATAGTGGTTATTGACTAGAAACGTAACATAATCTGTCTTTCTTGGCCAGTCAAATAATTCGTGATACACTTTTTTATTTGTGGGTGATACGAAGAATTGTTTCTCTGATAAATTATGCTTTTCTAACATT
>Ga0115007_10001874_pt1 | contig 13281 bp, 8 predicted proteins | sample ArcOceMetagenome_2_FD_87166 | JGI IMG/M metagenome (GOLD analysis project Ga0115007, IMG submission 87166) | Marine eukaryotic phytoplankton communities from Arctic Ocean - Arctic Ocean ARC135M Metagenome | ecosystem: Environmental > Aquatic > Marine > Oceanic | place: Arctic Ocean | collected... | reverse complement strand
TTTAGTGAAAGTGAGCGCTTGAGTGGTTTTATTTAATATCAAACTTTGCCAATCCACTAACACCAAAGCCGATTGAATATGTTGATCATCTGGTTTAATACGATCACGATAATTATAAAGATGCCCCACAGAAACATAAGTAATATCAAAGGCACCATTACTGATTCCCGAAAAATAAAGCGATTTTTGAATAAGCTGATAAAGCTCTGACGTTAGATTTAACGGTTGATAAGCAGAAAGACGATTAACTGCACTGAGCTCACTACCCTCAATGTATGAACTCATCACAGACTCGATACGACGCATCTCAGCTTCAACAATAGAAAAACTGTCTTGTGCATTCGCTTTAGAATCGGACCACAACTCTATAGAGTCGCGCGTACCCATAACATCAAACTCATGGGCATACCATTCAGCCATACTGGCTTGGGAAGCTAGCAGAAGAATACAGACGTAGTAATGAATAAAAATTGATGCTTTCAATACGAACTCTCCCACTGGCTTTTAGTCAGCATAGTCGAGAATCGTGGCGTCATCAGTGACTGGCTCACAACATCCTGTTTGTATTTGGGTATTAACATCGCCTTGAAATATTGTGTTACTCGTTTAGCTCACTGTCCATTTTTTCCATCATCCGGCGAACATAAGCAAGACGCTGATTTAGAATGTTAATTTTTTTATTCACTTCTTCTTCATCAATATCATTATCAGCCAATGACGCCTCTAACTTAGCAATTTTCTCTTTAAGTAGCTTCTTCCGCTGCTCCAAAATCGATTTCTTCTCGGCACTCTCAGCCTTATCAAAAATCATTGTCTCGGGTGACTTGGAGTCACTTTTATCTTCTTGTGAAACCGTATGATTGGACTTGGCTAATACCTTACTCTGCGCATCATAAACACGCTGACTCATAAAGGCTGGAGAAACAATTTCTATTTTTGCTGCATGCAAAGTTCTAAACATGTTTTTACGTAATGTCGAACGTACGGTCAGCAGCTGTTTTACTTCTTCTAAAAATCCCGCCACACGGTAAACGACACTAAAGTCACCCAGCGTTTTAACGTAAACAAAACTTTCGACTAAACCGGTTTTTTCAGCAGCTTCTAATAGCAGCTTCTCCATTAAATCTAAATCATTGTCATAACCTAATGAAACTTCGGCAGCAACAATCGTGCCTGAAGAGCGCACCACAGAAACGGGGTTCGACACCAAATATAAGTTAGGGATGGTTGTTAAGTCGCGATCTTGGGTTTGAATTTCTGTATGAAATAAGCCGCGCTCAGTGACGCGACCAAATTGCTCTCCAACATGGACAAAATCACCGGCATGTAAGTTATCAACACCGCGTAACATTAAACCGGCCATAGCATTGGCGACAAAACTGGTTGATGAAAACGCCATCATTAAAGTTAGCAATAAACCTAAAAGTGTTAAGAGTTGTTTACGCATTTCATCGTTAATTGGCAATGCTAAAATACCTGCCACTACAAACATTAATATAATGGCGACAACAATAAGCGAGTTTTTAAAATTGTTTCGCTGACCATCAGAGCTACGATGAAAGCTGCGCAACAATATATTAATGGTGACTGACCCAATTACAATAACACCCAACAAAGGCAGTATTGGCACAATCCAACTCAATACTGTTTTTATAATCGCTATATCCATAAACTTAATCGCCTACTCACCGGTATTAGCCTGACCACTGGTATTAGTCTGGTCAGTTTTACTCTCAATTTTTCCATCTTTTTTATTATCTGCTTTGCTATCTGTTTTGCTATCTGTTTTGTTATCAAACAGACGATCAAAATTCACATCGGGATCTGCCAAGGAGCCCTCAATAATATAAACGGCACTTGAAAGCCGGTCCAATTCATCTTCAAACACTTTACTGGCAATATAAACTCCCGCCGCTACAGGGAGCCCGCCGGTTAGCACGGCTACCCAAGGTAAATTAGACGCTACAGGCAGAGTAGCAATTAATTTAGCATCAATAGTTGATGCAGCTAAATCAACTTCGCCGGATAGAGAGAACTGGCTAGACGGTGCTTTTACCGTAATGGGCGTATCATAAAAGCGCGCCATGCTGTCACTGATATTTAGCGAGCCAGATAATTTATCAAAACTGAGACCTTCTTTATAAAGGTCAGAAAAATTCAACTTCATGCGACGCACTATAGTGTCAAAATTAATAACTCCGATCAGTTTAAGTAATCCGGCTGCTGAATCGGATGTTTTTAAAAACTGACCATCTTTAAAATTAAATTCGATAGTGCCATCAGCTTTATTCAATGTAAACGTATTAGGGCCACCCTCCCAGCTTAAATCAATGGTTACGTCTGCATGCTTACTTCTAATAGGTGATTGCCCTTTAGCATCATTGCCAAAGTGACTAATAAAATCTTCAATTGAATCGCTCTTGCCTATAAGTGATAGAGAGGACGCATACTCGCCACTTTCATTTTTAGCCCAAAGAAAACCATTATCTGCCTCAGTACTAAACAACATAGAAGCATAATTAACGTGAAGATCATGAACCAATACAGCATTACTCGAAGGACTTAATAAGAACTTCCACTGGCCTATATCTTGATCACCCCAATACAATTTTTGAATATCAACTTTTGCAGCCACTAAATTTTCAGGCAATAAAAATGCACTATCAGCATCTGTTGTTGATTCAAGCTTGTCGGGCTTTTCTATACGTAGATAACTTAAATCAATCAAGTAACGCTGAGCATCTTTTACACCGCTCAAAATCAATGGTATATCATTTAATGATGATAATGGCTCATCGATACCTGTTGGTGCTAGGGAGTTATTGGCTACAGGTAAAGCGATACGCCCTTTAAGCTGATCACTCTCAATATCAAACTGCCAGCGCTGATCAATTTCAGCAACCGCTACCACGCCATGCGTAAACGTTTCTCCAAACGCAAGCGCGCTGTCCAAACGTAAATCTTTGACCACTATGTTTGAAGACGAGGAATTTGATGGCAATGAATTGGAAGGTAAATAATTATTATTGGTGCTTTCTGCATTTAAATTAAGGTCAGTAGTCGCCTCTTCGTATCGATCAAAAACAGATAGCCATTCGATTAAGTTAAACGTGGGTAAATGCCCTGAAATAAATAGTTTAGAATCTATAGATTCAGCCTTTTCAGCAATAAAAAATTCGCTAGCATCTTGCCCTATAACGATTGACCCGCCTTGCATCTTATAACGATCGAAATTTAACTGCATATCAGCATGATTAGCGACACTCAATGTCATTGGCTGGTTAGCTGCTCTCATTTGCCAATTCAATGCTAAGTCTGCACTCGCCTCTTTAGGTTTATACAGCGATGCCGGCAACTTGATCTCTACACCTACTAAATCACTGTTAACGGTTAATACCGTTTTCTCAACACTATGATCAACTCTTAGATCTATCGAAGCGGTGCCTTCTGTCATGGCTAAAGCTGGCTGCTTTAACCATTCATATAAGTGATGAGTCTCTACATAAAATTGCCCGTCAACTCTAACGCTATTACCGTTTTGCAATTGAGGGTCATTTTTATAATCGCCTAACACCAAACTAATCGGCTTATCCCATAAACGACCATTAAGCGTCTCAGACACTAAACCCTTGCTCGATGAATAGGCAATAGGTCCGGCAAGGTCATTCACCACCAAACCGATATTCGCCATATTGAGCTCACCGTCTGTTATGGCAGCGGCAAAGTCCACTTGAGTTTTATCAATATCACCTTTTTTTAACGGTACATATAAATACATCTTCGCATTTTGTAACTCGCCAGAGGCTTGCCAATCACCTAGCGTATTTTCCAAGCGCGCTTTTAGCGGTGATGTTTGCAAAATAGTTAACACGTCACCAAGATCGCCTGCTAGATGACTATCAATCTCAACCGCTGCATCATCGCCTGCTCCGCGAACGATCACATTAGCGTGGCTCATTACTAACTTTTCAAACTCGCCTGAATACACTGACATTTGAACATCACTGCCCGCAAGCTGCAGTAATCCATCAACCTTTGTTACTGGCGCCCACGCTGGATGAAAATTAAAATTAGCATCAGCTAAATTTAAATACATTTGAATGCTGCGCTTATGCTTATCCTCTTTCGCTAAAGAACCATGATAAACAAAGCCGCCATCAATAATATCGGCATCAAAATCACTTTGCGCAATCCACTTTTGCACATTGCTATTTATTTTATAAGGCAACAACTTAAGCAGCTGTGAACTGTGTGAATCACTCACGCCAATATGCATTGCCATATGACTAGCTTCATCTTCGGCACGGGTTTGTCCATTAATAAAAATACGAGCCGCAAAGCTTCCTTCATCACCTGCCATTGCAAAGTGCATATCATCGGCACGAAATAATAATCGATTATTTAATATTGACCAGCTTAATCGACTTTGTATTTGATCAAATAAAAGAGCATCGTGATAAACCTTAGGAAGGCTTAAAGAGAATTGACTATCGTTGACTAATTCAATATTACCCGACGTCGATGAAGCATTGATATAACCTGTTAAACCAGTAACACCCGGGATATTTTTCCAAGCATTAACGCTAACATCATCTAATAGTGCCTCAAGCTTAAAGCCTGACATATCTTGTTTATACGGAATAGCAAGATGCAGCTGATTAACCGAACCATCGATATTTAATGACTGTAAAGCCTCGGATAATTTTTCGTTGAGTAATTGGCTACCGTTTACTATTTCTGTTAACTGACCAACATCGACTGTCGGCATACTCAACACAATATTCGATACCGTGGTTTTGTCTCGCTCAATTGATATATTCGCCAATGGCATATTGAGCGGCTCATCACGCCATGTGGCACCTAACTGCTGCCACCATAAATCAATACCTTGTTGATCATTCACCTCGGCACTCAGGCTTAAGGTGATGCCACTTAATCGCCAATCCGGATTGTCATTTCGCTGAAGGGTGCCATTATCTATTTCAACATTGGCCTGCCAGGGTTGATTAGGCTTTTTAATCGCCCAAAATTGCCCACTCCAATTATCCACTAACCATTGATCATTTTTATTATTAGTGGCGGACTTAGTGCTAGAGCTGAAATTAGAGCCACTGCCCTGACTATTTGATACAAACCAAGGAGACAGATTCAGCTGCTCAGCGACGGCATATACATCTACTTGTGCATCAACGGCAAAGGGGTCACCTATCGCGTTAGCGTAAATGGTTAAGCTTCCGTCATCTCCGCCCTGCTGCGTAAAAATAAACTGTCTTGTTTGCTCAAACTGTTGAAAGTGCATTTGCATAACTGGCATTTGTATTCGCGCAGCTATCCATTCATTTTCAGCTATCCATTGGTTGTTCGGTAAATCAATATTAATTTTTTGCGCATCAATCGACTGTAGTCGGCGCACAAAATCTTCAATTGATAGCGATTGGCGCTCACCGGTTAAATCCAACCCCAATAGTGTCCACTGGTTAGACGGCGTCTTATCTAATGAAAGCGATAACTCTTTCGCACTCACATGCGTAATGCGCACACCTAAATCTATTGCTGATGCAATTAAATCTAATCGCAACTCGCCATCAACTAACGAAAAAACTGTTTGGCTAGTATCGCTAGAACTCTCGTCAGCAGAAATCGAATCCGATGCGTTAGGTAAGCTTGCTACTAATGAATTAACTCGGAATACCGGCCTAAACTTTTCCCACTCGCCACTCAAACCTTCTAGATGCCATTTAAGGCCTGTACGATCTTCTAAATACGTTACTAAGTGTGGAGAAAGCTTTTCGAGTTGAGGCATATAGAAACGCCCCAGGCTCATACAAACGGCCAGCACAATATAAACGCTGGCAATTAACATTAGCAGCGACCATAAAAAGCGATCAATAAAACGGAAATAATTCACGCTAGCCTCTAACCACGAATCCACTAGTGGGCGCAGCCTTCATTGAGATCATCATTATAAACGGCACCTTAAAAGCCCACACTAGGATAAAACTACATCAAACTGTTCCTGCGTATAAACAGGCTCAACTTGAAATTCAATTTGCTTATCTAACAGTTCTTGCAAGTCAGCTACCACTCCCGCATCTTCATCAATCAAACGATCGACAACTGACTGTGATGCAAGCACTAATAAACGATTATTTTCATAGGCTCTCGCCTCTCGCAGAATCTCTCTGAATATTTCAGAACACACTGTTTCGGCAGATTTTATTGATCCACGGCCATCGCAGACATGACACGTTTCACTTAATACATGTTCTAAGCTTTCACGCGTTCTTTTTCGCGTCATTTGCACCAAGCCTAAATCCGAAAAGCCCCCAACATGACTTGTGGTTTTATCTTTTTCGACCGCTTTCTCTAAGGTGCGCAAGGTCTGCCGTTGATGCTCTTCACTTTTCATATCGATAAAATCGATAATAATGATGCCGCCTAAGTTTCTTAAGCGTAGCTGTCTTGCAAGTGATGTTGCAGCTTCTAAGTTGGTTTTGAAAATGGTTTCTTCTAAATTACGCTTACCGACAAAAGCACCTGTATTGACATCAATCGTAGTCATCGCTTCCGTTTGGTCAATAACTAAAGAGCCACCAGATTTCAATTGAACCTTACGCCCTAAAGCCTTAGTGATTTCATCTTCAACACTAAACAAATCAAAAATCGGTCGATTCGATTCATAAATTTCAATTTTATCGACAAACTCTGGAATAAATTCTTTAGCGAATTTTACTAAGCGCTCATAAACAGGATGACTATCAACTCGAATTTTTTCTAACCCGGGATAAACAAAATCACGCATGGTGCGTTCGCACACATTAAGATCTTCATAAATCAACGCCGGTGCTTTTTGCATGGCCATTTTTTTCTGCAAGGCACGCCACAGCCGCTTTAAATAACGCACATCAGCAACAAAATCATGATAATCAGAAAACTCAGCTGCGGTTCGAATAATATATCCTGCATGCATCGCTTCATCTTCTGGGTCTATCATTACTTCAGCTAACGCATCCGCTAAGCCAGATTTTAATAATTCTTTACGTGCTGCATCTTCAATGCGATTAGAAATACCAATATGATTATTTTTAGGCATATACACTAAGTACCTTGAAGAGACTGACAAATGCCCCGTTAAGCGCGCCCCCTTTGTACCCAGTGGGTCTTTAACCACTTGCACTAAAAGACTCTGCCCCTCTCGCAATAAAAGACGAATATCAGGTTCTTCATCGGTATCATCACGGTCGACAAGATCACCCACATGAATAAAGCTGGCTTTGTCCAAACCAATATCAACAAACGCCGCTTGCATGCCAGGAAGAACCCTAACGACTTTGCCACGGTAGATATTACCCACAATACCTCGGCTGCGTTCACGCTCTACCACTACTTCTTGCAATATGCCATTTTCGACTAAAGCAACGCGTGACTCCATTGGCGTCACGTTCATTAGAATCTCTTCACTCATAGTCAATATCCTTTGCGTTAACCATTATGTAAATCCTGTTACGGTCGGCTCTGTTTAGGTCAATTTTTTAATGTTAAATGGCTGCCTTCAGTTCAGCAATAACAGGCTAAACACACCCTATTTATGACTTAAAGTGAAAGCCGAGATCACTTAATAACTGGCTCGTTTCAAATAACGGTAAACCCACCACGCCAGAATAACTGCCTTCGATACGAGAAACAAAAATCGCACCCAAACCCTGAATGCCATAAGCACCCGCTTTATCTGTCGGCTCGCCGCTATGCCAATACCATTGGACCTCTGCCGGCTCAATGGTTCGAAATGTCACCTGCGTCTTACTCGTAACACTGTGCACGCTATATTCGCCGCTAACATGGCTCAATATGACCGACACGCTAGTATAAACACTGTGAGTGCGGCCAGACAGTCGGCGTAACATCTGGGCTGCATCGGCCTCGCCAGTGGGCTTGCCAAGAATATCGCCCTCGCAAACCACTATCGTATCTGCACCCAATACAGCAAATGGTGCATGAGGTAATGATGGCTGATCGATTAATGCTCGATAGCCAGCCATAGCCTTGTCCAATCCCAGTCTACCGACAAAATCCTCGGGAAGCTCGCCACTATTGCGAGCTTCATCGACATCAAGACACAATTTTTCAAACTGCAAGCCCAACTGCTGTAATAGCTCCACCCGCCTAGGTGACTGCGAGGCCAAATATAGCGCTGGTGAGACAGAAGATAAGTTGGATTGGAATGAGGTAGGACTGCCTAAAGGGCGAGGAGTATTAGCCGAAGTTTTCATAATAATTTATATTTGTACCTAGCCAATCACATATTCATTTAATTAGTCACGAATCCATCTAACGATTTATTTAAAGACCATCTAACAGATTGACTTAACCGCCGTTAGCAACAAAATTATAATCGTAAGCGGTCCAAAGATAATCTGGCTAATGGCCAGATAATGGCACTCATTAAAGCGGGAATAAGAAAGGCTAAGGTGTGGTAGCTTCCACCCGTTAAACCATGAACCCAGTAACCAATAAGCTGATGAATGCCCACTAACACGAACACAGAAGCCGCCTGTTCAAAAACACCAAACATGCGCAAGCGTTGATGCAATAAAAAACAAACATAGGCTAACACTGTTAACCCTAATGCGTTTTGCGACAGCACCACGCCTTCTAATACATCCATGGTAAGGCCTAGGCACCAAGCGAAAACCATACCGATATGAAACGGCGCAGCAACCACCCAATAAATAACAATGACCGCTGCAAACTCTGGCCGCAGCCATTGCGCCCAATCAGGCAGAGGCCAAACAGCAAGCACTAAGGCTGCTACAGCACTAACCGCGACCACACCCCAAGGCATTATTTCAGGACTATCAATACCTCGAATCATACATTCACCATCACATGGTTAATCATCGATGCAATTGACAAAGAAAAAATAACATCAATATGTGCGCTCGCCAGAGAACACCAATAATACAAAGCGACTACGATCTAATTGCGCGCTCGGTCTAGCGACAACTTTTAAGAAGGGCTTACCAGGATCTTGCATTACTGACTCAACGACACCAACGGGATAACCCACAGGAAAGCGCTGACCCAAACCAGAACTCACTAATAAGTCGCCTGCTTTAATATCCGTAGTGGCCACCACATTCGGTAGCATTAACGTATCGATACGACCAGAGCCTTCGGCAATAGCACGAACACCGTTGCGATTAATTTGGACAGGAATCGAATGGCGTGAATCACTAATTAAAATAACCCTTGCCTGCTGAGCGTTAACCTCAACCACCTGGCCCATTAAGCCATAGGCATCAATCGCGGGCTGTCCCACATATACGCCATCATCGGCGCCTTTATTAATCACAATTTGCTGTTTGAGTGGGTCAGCAGATACGTTGACCAACTCGGCAATCAACACACTGTCTTGCAAGACGGTCGATGAACTCAGTAGCTCGCGTAGGCGCACATTCTCGGCAGTTAAAGAAATAAATTTTTGCAACTTACCATGCAGAATACGTGCTTCACTGTGAAGCCGCTCATTGTCTGCCATTAAGGTTTCACGCGAGGTAAAGTAAGAATCGACCCCCTGCAGAATATTACTGGGGCCGTTCGCCAACCAATAAAAAGGAATGGCAACGTAAGATAATGCCACGCGCGTAGTGCCCGTTAAATGCGTTTTATAATCGGCTGCAATTAACGCAAGCGAAAGGATGCCGAGCACGAGTAAACGCGTACCGATCGAAGGGGATTTTCCAAAAATGGGCTTAATCGTGTCTCTCCGATATCAACTATTAACGGTGGTCGTCAATAAGCGCTATCAATAGTTGCTATAATCCGTCGACAAAAAATCGATATTATATTGGTCCATTAATTCCAGCGCCTTACCGCCACCGCGGGCAACACAGGTCAATGGATCTTCGGCAACAATAACTGGCAAACCGGTTTCATTACTGAGCAAGCGATCAAGACCGCGCAACAAGGCACCACCGCCGGTAAGTACAATGCCAGACTCAGCGATATCAGAAGCTAATTCAGGCGGTGATTGCTCTAACGCACCTTTCACGCCCTGAATAATAATGGTTAGCGCATCTTGCAAGGCTTCCATAACCTCATCACTGTTCATGGTAAACGCACGCGGCACACCTTCAGCCAGGTTACGACCACGCACATCGATTTCACGAAGCTCGCCGCCACCAATCGCCGTACCAATTTCTTGCTTAATACGTTCAGCCGTTGCATCGCCAATTAAGCTGCCGTAGTTGCGACGCACATAAGCGACGATAGCTTCATCAAAACGATCACCACCGGTGCGAACCGAATCAGAGTAGACCACACCATTGAGCGACAAAATCGCAATTTCAGTGGTACCGCCACCAATATCAACCACCATAGAACCGCTGGCTTCTTCAACCGGCAGGCCTGCGCCTATAGCTGCGGCCATGGGCTCTTCAATTAAGCGAACTTCACGAGCACCCGCACTTAATGCCGACTCACGAATCGCTTTGCGCTCAACTTGGGTAGAATTACAAGGAACACACACCAGCACACGAGGACTGGGGCGAATAAAACTGTTTTTGTGTACGCGAGAGATAAAATGCTGAAGCATTTTCTCAGTAACTTGAAAATCGGCAATAACGCCATCTTTTAACGGGCGAATAGCCATGATATTGCCAGGCGTTCGACCCAACATGCGCTTAGCATCGGTGCCTACAGCCGCAATTGTCTTTTGGCCATTATGTATACGAATAGCCACTACCGAAGGCTCATCAAGTACAATACCTTGACCTCTTACATAAATGAGTGTGTTAGCGGTACCAAGATCGATCGATAAATCGTTAGAAAAAAGGCCTCGAATGGTCTTTAACATAAAAATACAGTCTCTTTTTTGAAAGGATGGGAGCTTATCAAAATTATTCAGTCATAATGGCCTTGAGCCAACTGAAAAATAACATGCTTTTTTAAACAAAGTGCTCGTCTAATCTGACAAAGTCTCTCGTTTTTTGGCACAATCCACTCCACCATTTGCCCAAGCGGGACTATTAATGGCCAGTGTATTTTTAAGCTCCCTAAGTAATCGGCAAACTGTAACAATGGCAGGGATTTAGGGCAAGGCTGAAATGTGATAACTTAGCGCTTTTATTGGTTTTAACGGCGATTGTTTAGAAATTAAGGTTATTGTTTAAAATTTATAAGGTAAATCTGGGGTGATGATCATTCTCACCAGAATATCTCTTACTGAACAAGCAACGACGTTAGCGCTCAAGGGCCAATATAGACTGAAATTTGAAGCGACAATCTGTCACAAATAGCGCCATCGACTATAGTGTGTCAATCGATAACCTTTAGTGTGCCGATTGATAATTTTTAGCACGTTAATCGATGAATTTTAGTCTGTAAATCGACAAATCGAATCAACCAGCACTTTGACAATGAGTATAAAAGCACCATGACAATTACACCTGAACAAATTGCCATTACCGCCGGCCTAGCCAAATTAAAAATTGACGGTGATGAAGCGATTGAAGTCGCTAAACGCATTGGCGCCATTCTCGAATTAGTCGACCAAATGCAAGCCGTTGATACCAGCGATGTTGAACCCATGGCTAACTCACTCGATGCCGTCCAGCGTCTTCGCGTCGATCAAGCGATTCATCCTGAAAACCCTATTGAAGTTCGAGACACGCTGCAGCAAATTGCACCCGCTACAGAAGATGGCTTGTATTTAGTGCCTAAAGTGATTGATTAGCCGGCTAAATAATAGCCAGCCGAATAAACATATTCGATAATAGACTTTCTTAAATCATTAAGAACCCTTTTACCCACAGATATTACAGTTGCCAATGAAACCCTTACACGAACTAACGATTGCAGAAATACAATTATTACTGCAACAAAAACAATTTTCTTCTCGCGAAATTACTGGTCATTTTCTCGACCGTATCGCGCAGCAAAACAGCATTTACAACTGCTATATCAGCGTTGATAACGACGGCGCACTAAGCGCTGCCGATGCCGCAGATGCAGCCATTGCTGGTGGCGCTAACGGCCCATTGCTTGGCGTACCGTTTGCTCACAAAGATATTTTTTGTACCCAAGGCATAAAAACCACCTGCGGTTCAAAAATGTTAGATAACTTTATTCCCCCTTACGACGCTACTGTTGTGGCTAAAATGAAAGCCGATGGCGCTGTTATGTTGGGTAAAACCAATATGGATGAATTCGCGATGGGCTCATCTAACGAAACCAGTTACTTTGGCCCCGTTAAAAACCCGTGGGATCTCGAAACCGTTCCAGGTGGCTCATCAGGCGGTTCAGCCGCGGCCGTTGCCGCAAGACTAGCCCCTGCCGCCACCGGCACAGATACTGGCGGCTCAATTCGCCAACCCGCCGCACTGTGTGGCATTACTGGCTTAAAGCCCACCTACGGCCGCGTCAGTCGCTACGGCATGATCGCATTCGCCTCTAGCCTTGACCAAGCCGGCCCTATGACGCGCACCGCTGAAGACGCCGCCATTTTGCTTAACAGCATGTCCGGCTTCGACGCCAAAGATTCTACCTGCACTGATATTCCCGTGCCGGATTACACTGCCACATTAAACCAATCCATTAAGGGTTTAAAAATAGGCATACCTAAAGAGTATTTTGATGAGCGACTGGATGCGACCATGGCCGCCACCGTCCAAACCGCATTAGCCGAACTTGAAAAACTCGGCGCTATTTTAGTGGATATTGAATTGCCTAATTCGGCGTTATCGGTACCCGCTTACTATGTTATTGCACCTGCTGAAGCATCATCTAATCTATCGCGTTTTGATGGCGTACGTTATGGCTACCGCTGTGATAATCCCAAAGATTTAGAAGACCTTTACACGCGCACACGTACCGAAGGTTTTGGCGAAGAAGTGAAGCGTCGTATTTTGGTCGGCGCCTATGCATTATCTGCTGGTTACTACGATGCCTATTATCGAAAAGCACAACAAGTGCGTCGCTTAATTAAACAAGATTTTGTAAGCGCTTTTGAAAAAGTCGATATTATTGCCGGGCCTACCTCGCCGTCACCTGCGTTTAAGTTTGGTGAAAAAGGTGATGATCCTGTCGCCATGTATTTAGAAGACATTTATACCATTGCAGTGAATTTAGCTGGCTTGCCCGCTATGTCATTGCCCGCCGGCACAATGAACAATATGCCTGTTGGTTTACAGTTAGTTGGCAATTATTTTGCCGAGCAACAATTATTAAATACCGCGCATCAATTTCAAACTGTCACCGACTGGCATCAACAGTCACCCGTAA
>Ga0115007_10001872_pt1 | contig 13294 bp, 10 predicted proteins | sample ArcOceMetagenome_2_FD_87166 | JGI IMG/M metagenome (GOLD analysis project Ga0115007, IMG submission 87166) | Marine eukaryotic phytoplankton communities from Arctic Ocean - Arctic Ocean ARC135M Metagenome | ecosystem: Environmental > Aquatic > Marine > Oceanic | place: Arctic Ocean | collected... | reverse complement strand
TATACGATTGGAATTTAATCGGTAAACAAGAGAAATACATTCCTTACAATGCTTACAAATTGCATGGTGGGCACCTGCGTATTTCAGATATTGCTAAAAAAGATTTCATCAATCCTAACCTTGTTCGTTATGAACCTCACCGTGTATGGGTTGTAGAAGCGACTTTACGTACCGGTATGAACCACATTTATACTAAGCGTCGTTATTATTTTGACGAAGATACGTGGCAGATTGTACTTGCTGAAGAATACAATGAAGATGGCAAGCTAGTTCAAGTGACCGAAGCTCATACCGTTAACTACTACCAAGTACCTCTGGTGTACTCAACGTTAGAAGTGACGTATGACCTTGAAGAAGGCCGTTATTTTGCTGAAGGCTTAGATAATGAACGTGCTCCTATCAATATGGATGTTAAGTTTGAGCGTCGAGATTTCAGTTCATCAGCTCTGCGTCGTGAAGCACGATAAAGGCTGAGAAGGCTCCAGTATCAAAAAAAACCCTAGGCAGCCCCTAGGGTTTTTTTATGGTATAAATAGGTAAATTTTCACCTAAACCTTATGGTGCGCTTTGAGAAAAACCGTTTTAACCTTACTGGGAGTTGTACTGCTAGGGCTTGTAATAAAAGTGAGTGCCAGTGTGCTGCCGAAAAACTTTGCGCTGCTTCCTGAAGATGTCCAAGCCTTATTACTTGAGTATGCCTTTTTTAGTAATCAGGTGAACGAGCGCTGGGGCGAGCAGGCAAGCTTTGCCTCGCAAAAAGCCTATGTGAAATATCTAGACGACTATCTTAGCCGTGCCACAGTTGATTTTGATAAGGGGCTCTTGGTTATAGAGACATTGGCCACGAGCGAGCCGAAAAAACAGCTTAAAAATGCCATCGTCACCGCATTGTTGACACCAGATGACCCTGCACAAGTGGATTTATTCTCTGCCCGCAAAATATCATCGAAGGGTAAACCATTTTTATTAGGACAGGTGCTTGATCACCATGGGGAATCCATTTCTTACGAATGGCGTGCACAGAAATTTGCAGAGCACTTAATTGACCAACGCTTACAGATTAACGATACCCCTCAAGGTTTGCGCTATTCGGTGAATATTGAAATGGTGAGCAATCATACGCAAGTAGCCGCAAATAACATTCGCGGCTGGGTCACACAAGCCAGCAATCGATTTAACTTACCTGAATCCTTGATCTTAGCTATTATTGAAACCGAAAGTGGGTTTAATCCTTTTGCCGTCAGTCACGCGAATGCATATGGATTAATGCAAATTATTCCCTCTACAGCAGGGGCGGATGTATTTCAAAAAGTCCTTAAAAAACGTGGCCAACCTAATCGTGATTATTTATTTAACGCGCAAAATAATATTACAGTGGGCAGTGCTTACTTAACGATTTTACGTGATAACTACTTGTCGAAAATTGAAAATCCAACTAGTCAGCTTTATTGCATTATCAGTGCTTACAACAGTGGTTCAGGCAATGTCTTTAAAACTTTCCATCATAATCGTAAACAAGCCATTCATCGTATTAACAGTTTGAGCAGTGACGAAGTACTATGGCGTCTACGCAAACATCAGCCTAGTGGAGAAGCCCGCCGCTATGTTGAAAAAGTATTGGCTTTCCAGAAAAAATATTATCAATGACCCCACTTCAACAGCTCCAAGATCAAATCGCACGGTTATTCAATAGCACCATTCAACCTACTATGATTGAGGATATTGGTATTGAACTGCAATTACTTAACATACCAGCCGATCAAGTGTTTAGTCCGGCTCAAGTGGATCGTATTTGGAGTAATATGCCGTACTGGGCATTTGTTTGGTCAAGCGGAAGGGCCTTAGCAAGCTATGTGCTAGCAAACCCTCATCTTGTTAAAGGTAAAGTCATTGCCGACTTTGGTGCAGGCAGTGGCGTGGTGGCATTAGCGGCTTTGAAAGCGGGGGCAAAGCAAGCTTGGGTGATCGATATCGACGGTGCTGCACTAATGGCCTGTGAAGAAAATGCAAAGCTGAACCTGTTTCATTTACACGGTGTACAATCAATTGATGAGGTTACCTCAGTGGATTTAATACTAGTGGGAGACGTCTTGTATGACCCGCGGAATCACGGTTTAGCCAGTGTCCTGTTTAACCAAGAGACAGCGGTGATCTGGGCTGAGAGCCAAGCTCAGACGAAACTTAGTCAATATGGCCCAGTTGCCAGTCTATCCAGTGAAACCATCCCGAATATCGGCGGGTTTGATGAGCATAAGCAAATTCATATATACCACCATGGGTTATAAAAACCTTAGATAATATTCCAGCTTAATGGTAATTCCTGTCTATACTTTACCTATTCAGATAGGGGTTTAGAAACATGCATTACAAAACGGTTAAGGATGTGGTGGATCATAGTCGCCAGCTGCACCATCAAATCAGTGAGTTGTATCAAAAAATTAGCCAAGATCAATCTCAAGATCGTGTGAAAATGCTTTTTGATTATCTTCAGCGTCACGAGTCACACCTAGAAGAAAGCTTGAGTCAGTTTGAAAATGATAAGAGCCAAAAGGTATTGGAGAGTTGGTTTCAATATGCGCCGGATCAAGATTTAGCAGAAGTATTAGCGAGTATTGAAATCACAGACCACATGACCACTGATGAAGTGATTATCATGGCTTTAAAATTAGATGATTATTTTATCGAGTTGTATGAAGGCATGGTAGAAAGTAGTAGCTCGTCGGCGGTTAAATCTGTGTTTCAGAATTTACTGGATATGGAGCAGCAAGAAAAAATTCGCACCGCCCGCACCGCATTAAATATCACTGATATGTAAAATAGCCGCCCCAGCGGCTATTTTCATTTAACAGCAAACATTATTTATATAAGTTTCTGGTGGTTAAATATTTCTTAAAGCGCTCAAGCTGTTCTACCTCACTAAAATCGGTACATTTGCTCATTAATTCTTCTAACTCTTTCGAGCGATCAATAAAGAAATCAATAAATGCACGGACTTTTTTAGCTTGATGTTTGCCGCTTGGGAAAACCATATATAATGGTTCTTGCTCAATCTGCCAGTCATGCAAAATCACATCAAGTCGACCAGATACAATATCTTCGTATGTCATGAAGGTAGAGCTAATCCCCACACCCTGTCCCGCTATCATATGTTGTTTTGCAATTTCGTTATGATTCACGGTAACTGCACTGTGTTGTTTCACTTCAAGGCGTTCACCCGTTTCTTTATGAATAAAGCAGGCATTGTGGGTATAACCCTTTCGGGAGCCCATTTCTATCCAGGGAACAGAGTTGAGTTGCTCTGGGTGTGTAAACGGACCATATTGTTGAACGAAATCAGGGCTTGCGCAGATAATAGGGTCGGTATCATCGAGCTTGCGAGCGATTAAACTTGAGTCCTCAAGTTGGCCCATTACAAAGCCCACATCAAAACCATCGCGTATTAGATGCAACTCACCATCGTTGAATACCATTTCAATATCAATAAGCGGATACGCGGACTTAAAGTCTGCCATCCAGCGCCCCATTAGTTCGATTGCAAATCCAACGGGTGCTGAAATACGCAAATGACCACTGGCATCCTTTTGGCTGTCGGAGATTTGTTCATGAATATCAACAATTTCTTCAAATAAGGGTTTGTATTGCTCGTAATACTGCATACCGATATCGGTAGGGCGAACTTCGCGGGTAGTACGTTCTAATAAGCGTACGCTCAGCTTGTCTTCAAGATCGGTAATCATGCGGCTAACGCGTGACTTAGGCATGTCAAGGATACGTGCTGCAGCGGTAAAGCTGCCCTCTTGCACCACCTTAATAAAAACGGACATCTGGTTCAGGTCTAACATGGCTATCCATACATTCAAACTTTTCTAAATGATGGGTGAAAAAGTGAAAAAAGGCCAGTACTTCATTATTTGTTGTTATGGAGGTGTTTAACTATGTTCATGCCAGAAGTTAGTATAATAATGAACAAGCCCATTGTTTAATGGGCTTGTTCATCTTGTGAATAGTTAGAATGTTAAGCCACAATCATTGGGTTCCATATTATCAATCCATGCTTTGACGAGCGCTACGCCTTCGGTATGAATGGAGTCACGTCCAAGTTCTGGCATCATGTTGCCGCCAACTAGGTTCATGCGATAGGGCAAGAATGACTTATCTGAACGGCCAGGAATAACATCTAACGGATAGCCGTCGGCTCCAGAGGCAACGGCTTTTTTACAGATACCAAATGAACGTTCATCGGCACTAATGTCACGATTAAACTCCAGACGCAGCCCGCTATCTCCAGCTGGGCCCGAGTAGTTAGGTTCTTCCAGTGTCAAATTAGAGCGATGGCAGTGAGCACAGTTAATATCGAGATAACTGCGAGCAGCTAGGTTTAATTCATCAGCGTTAAGTGTTGAAATATCTACGTTATTATCGAAGTTAGCTGCCGTATCAATGATGCTTTTATCGGCTGGAGCGCCGGTTAAAATACCTGCTTCTTCCCATTTAGCTAGCTGGTTTTTCACTTCACCGCTTCCATAATCGTAATCCCAGTTTAGGAACCGAGCTTTAGGACCAATGGGCTTAAAGATAGAAACACGATCATCATCAGGGCTTTGTCGAATAGGGCTAATAGTATGGCAGTTTGTACATTCATTTTTGGTTGGTACACCATAATTGAATGTTAGCGTTTTGCCTTTGTGGGTTGTCGTCGCTGGAATAGATGCACCGTAGCTTAGATATTGTGCGTTGGTTTCGCTTGACCAATAATAGGGAACGGCTTCCCAGCCATCAGTGCGGTGAATTAATAAGCGGGTTTCCATGACATGTTCAGTACCGTTACGATCAGCGGTATCTTGCGGAACGGTGAAGGTTTTAACCAGCACGGAGCCGACAGGAAAGTTCATCACCTCATGATCTGAATAGGTGGCAGTTTTAGTCGGTGGTACAAAAATAAAACGATATTTACTTGAGTAATCCGTGAATAATTGAGTATTGAGTTTATAGGGTAACCCGGGTGCTTGTGGGTTACTGGTAGGATCTTTTGGATCAAGAAATAAATTATAGTCAGAAAGGTTATGACAGTTTGCTTCTAATAATGCATCCCAGTTAACCTCACTGGATACAGGTGTACATACATCTGGGTTATTGCCAACTAATGTGACTTCTTGGTAGTTAATCTTCCAAGATTCTTTTTTATCGACTGCATTGTCGCCACCAGATTCTGAGCCGCAAGCACTTAACAGAGAACTTACAACAATTACTGATGACCATGCTAGGGGTTTAAGATGACTCAAAGGTTTCATGGTTACGACCTTTTAAACATGAATAAGGTTTGGATATTTGGATAATGAAACATAACTGAGGAAGCAGGAGAGTACTTCCTCAGTATTTCTATTTATAGATTACAGGTAGCAGTGCCTTCATCATCACAGCCAGAACCGCAACCGTATTTCTCACCATTAATGGTGACAACAGAAGGGGTTAAACGGGTCGGGGATGAATCACATTTCATCAGTGTGTTTGACTCTGAATCAATTTGACCAATACGAAGAGTTGGTGTTGGTAATGAGTTTTCATCAAAGTTAATAGGTGTGGTTGTTTCTGGTATAACCTCCATTGGATTTGTGCCATACACAGAACCAATATTTAAATCCGCACCATTATCATTTTGATTAATGCTATTTTCAATGCACATGGTGTTGTCATAAATACCAGGGTTTATTCCCATGGCTGCAAGAGCATTAGCATTTGTTAACAACTCACCAATGCCATCATAAACTACTGCAGGATGATCAACCGCCGCGCCAGTAAAGTTTTGTCCAAGTATGTAACCCAGAGAAACTTGTGCTAATAAAGATGTCTCCTGGTTAGTGTCGGGGTCGGATGCATTATTTTTATAGGCGTTATCATGAATATAAATATTATTAATGATAGGTGTCCAGCCATCTAAAATGGTTTCACCGTATTTTGTGCCGTAGTTTTCAACATCGTCATCAATTAAGAAGTAACTGGTTAAAGCAATGGCTTGGCCATCATTATCATCAAATTGGTTATTAAAGATTTCAACACCATCGGATGCAAGTACCAGTGCGCCCGTACCTTGCGGTACATAGCCTACAAAACCAGAACCGGCATTCGCTAGGTTGTTAGAGTAACTATGGTTGTTGAATAAGCGAATATTGCTACCAAAGGCTTTGTCTAGGCCATCTAGATCAAAAATTAAAAGACCACCTGTGTTATCAAAAGCAATGTTGTCATACACATCGGCATTTGAAGAGTTTTCGATTTCAATACCAGCTACATTGTGTTCAGCCACATTATGACGCACAACAATGTTGCTCGTTTGGCCTACATAAATACCTGCATCCGATGAGCCTTTTGAGTAGCTGTTTTCAACCAGAACATTTTGTGAACCGACAGGGTATAAACCATAGATACCGTTAAGACCTGGTTCTTCCGCTTCAGGGGTCAACGGGTTTTCCCAAATGGTCGCCACATAGTTGAAGTGAACACCGTTAGCTTGGTCCACTTTTATGCCATTTTTTGCCGCTTCATAAACAGAAAAGTCACGAAGGACAACATTGTTCGCTCCGCTGACTTTAATGCCATCGTCCGCAACAGAGTCAATAAAATCCAGTTTAGTTTGATCAATACCATGCCCAACAAGGGTTAAACCTGTTTGAGATGCACTGATTGCAATCGGCTTAGTAACTGAGAAAGTGCCTTTCGGCAGCACAATAACCGCATCGGCTCCTGCATCGTTAATGGTTGCCAGTAGTAAGTTAGTGATGTCATCACCATCAGTGGCGGTAACAAAGATCGCGTCTTGAGGGAATGTGTAACCAGACGCGCTACATTCACCTACATTGAAACATGTTGAGTTTTTGATGGTGGTTAAATCAACCACGGCTTGTGTTTTATTTGCAGCCATGGACATGATACGTTCAAACGGCTCATCCGTTTTTGGTGTCTTGTCATCACTACTACTGCTGCTTCCACAACCCACTAGGGTTATGCCTGCAGCGACCGCGGCTGCTAATTTTAGTTGGTTTGTTATTTTCATTATTACCCTCTATTGTACGAATTTATCGTCAATACAGAGTAATAAGGCTACAAAGAATAAGGCAGGTGATATTTGGCCGTGTGGCCAAATACCACACGTTTAATGAATGATAGGTTGTTGATAGGTTTTACGATAAAAATTAGGTGTTTTACCGACCCACTTTTTGAATGCATGACGGAAATTGGTCACATCACTAAAGCCAATCAGATTGGAGATATCTTCGATGCTGATCTCCGTGCGGGTAAGATATTCAATGGATAATTGGCAGCGAACCTTGTTCAATATCTTTTGATAAGAGGTGCCAAGCTTAGCCAATTGGCGACGCAGTGTACGTGAACTGATTTTAAAAGCACTGGCCAGCATTTCGATATCCGGGTAATCACCGGCGCAGCTTATTAGAATCTGTTGAATATCATTCACCAGTGAGTCATTTTGTTTTAAGTTCGAAATGAGCTCATTGCAGTAAGGTAGATATTGAGTGCAGTCCGCTCGATTGCCTTGCTTACGTTCACGAGAAAACAGTGATCGCTCGATGCTCCAGCCGTTTTGCGAGGCGTTAAATTCAATCGGGCAGCCATATATCGCTTCGTATTCTGCGCGGTTGTCTTCGTCATCAAATATGAACTGCATGTCACTGTAAACAAGGTCATCGCCAAAAATGCTACGGGCAATATGCATGCGAGCCGAATTCCCCAGTGCGACGAAAAACGATAAAGACTCTTCATCAATGTTTTGCACATTATATAACGTGGCGCACATGAGCCCTTCTTTAAAGGTGCTGCCTCGCTTAAGAAGATTCCCTAATAAGGGGTAGTATTTATTTTCAATTTCAATGGCATGGCCTAGGTTTTGAGTCGACGCAATAGCGTAGCCAAACACGCCAAGGTCACTCACTTCATAGGTGGCACCAATGCGGGCACCCACAATCGGGCCAAGATTTTGTGCGCAGTATTTCATTGCAGCCAGAACTTTGTAAGCCGGTAGAAACGGCTCATCTAATTGCTGGGCGCTTAATCCCACATGTTTGAGCAAAGCATCACTGGACATGTCACCGGTTTTATTCAGGTAGCGAACAATGTTTCGCAATTCATATGCGGGATAGGGTTGGTCACCTAATACAGATAAGTAACACTCTGCACGGGGAAAAGTATTCATCACTTGATTCACGTTATACCTGCCACGCTTAAAAAATAGGTGTGGATTATTGTTGTTATGCTCAGGGCCGAATTTCACATTCTAAGGAATGAACGACCGTTCGCAATAACTAATTGGTTCGAGAGTACACATTTCTCTACAGGTGGCCATTATGCACATTTTTTGGGTGGTATATGTATGGACCATGTTGCTTCTTAGTAACTTATTGTTATGAAAACCCCTGGTTGAAACCTCAAGTCAGTTAAAAATCCCCCAGAGAAGGCGGTTATTCTTTGGCTTTGTGGTTTGGCTGATATAATGCCGCCCACATAACATGTGGATGAGTGATGTGAGTTATCAGGATCGTTTTGCCGGTATTGCCCGCTTGTATGGTTTACCGGCTCTTGAGCTATTTCAACAAAGTAAAATCGCGGTCATTGGTGTGGGGGGCGTGGGTTCCTGGGCCGCTGAGGCCCTTGCGCGCACTGGGTTTGGCGAAATCCATCTGATAGATATGGATGATATTTGTATTAGTAATTCTAATCGTCAGCTGCACACGTTGAAATCCACGGTGGGTCAATTAAAGACCGATGCCACCGCTGCGCGTTTACAAGATATTAACCCCGATTTGATCGTCAAACCCATCATGGACTTTTTAACACCGGGCAACATGGATGAATATCTAAAAGGTATGGATTACGTGTTGGATGCCATCGACTCACCTAAAGTCAAAGCGGCATTAGCGGTATGGTGTCGACGCAATAAAGTGCCCCTTATTATGACAGGGGCTGCGGGTGGTCAAACCGATCCTAGCCAAATTACCGTGGGTGATTTGAATAAAACCCATAACGACCCGTTAGCAAAAAAGGTACGTACCATCTTGCGCCGTGAATACGGTTATTCACGCAATACTAAGCGTAATTACTCTATTCACTGTGTGTATTCCACCGAACAATTAAAATACCCTCAACCGGACGGCTCGGTTTGTTTAGAAAAAAACTTTACGGACGGGCCTGTCAAAATGGATTGTTCAGGCGGCTTTGGTGCCGCCACTATGGTGACGGCCAGCTTTGGTTTTGTCGCGGCAGCGAAAGTGGCTGAAAAGCTTGCACAAAAGGCGCAAGCCTAATACTTAGCCAATCTTAAAATCTATTAATGTAAGCGAAATCTGTGGCGGTCATTTTTTCTAAACAAAAAGCGCAAGACCATTATGAAGTACGCAGTGCAGGGGCCAGTGTGCGCCTGTACAGCAATGGTGTATTGCATAGTCAGTATAACCCTAATCATCCTATCTCTGGGGCGATTTGGGATTTACTGGTCTTACCGGGTTTCTTTTTAAAACAGCCACCACAACGTGTGTTGGTGCTTGGGTTGGGCGGAGGCACGGTTGTGCACTTGATTCGTCATTTTTTTCCGCAAGCCCACATTACCTGTGTTGAAAGAGAAGCGTTGCATATTCAATTGGCAAAGCGATTTTTTAACTTACCCAAAGATGTCACTGTGATACATGATGATGCTTATGACGTTTTGCGAAGCAGTACTGCGTCATTCGACTGGGTGCTGGATGATGTGTTTCAGCATGTCAGTGGCGAGCCTGAAAGAGAAGTGGGTTTTGAACAGTTATTTTCGCTGTATAACCGAGTACTGACACATGACGGTGTGTTGAGTATGAATACAATTGGCGCTCACCAGCTTAAACAAATCAAGCAGGCCAATGGTCAAATTCATCATGGTTACTCTCAGGGCTACGTTTTGCGTCACCCTTTATACGATAACGCGATTGTTTCCTTGATGCGTGATGGCTGCAGCCGAAAAACGTTCTTTGAGACAATCTCATACCATAAAGAATTGGATACTCGTCGAAAATCTTGTCGTTTACAGGTGTCCATGCGAGCGTTATAAAATGCGACATCGAATGCAACACGACAGGCAAAAAAAAAGCCCAGTTTGATAACTGGGCTTTTTTTTTCTCTTAATTTAACCTTTATACAAAGGTTAAATCCAGTTTACGTGCTTGGATGTCTAGGTTTTTAATGCTTACCGTGACATCTTGGTTCAACTGATAGCTAGTATCATCATTGCTATGACGTAAATAGACTTTATCAAAGTTTAAACGCTTTTTGCTTTTACGCAGATCCACAAAGCCTTCAATACCGAAGTCCACCAATTGCACCGTACAGCCGCCGATATTGGTTTGTACAATTTTACCGGCGAATTCTTTTTGCGGTAGATTCTCTAAAAACTGTAACTTAAGCCAGTTTTCAGCAAGGTTGACGGCTTGGCGTCCGCAGATTAAACCTTGTTGTAGGCGTTCAATCATGGCGTCGTCTACTTCGGGTGCTTTTTGCTCATTTAAATGGGCTTTGATAATACGGTGAACCACTAAGTCATTGTATTTACGAATGGGCGATGTGAATGTGGTGTAACAGTCAAAGCCCATGCCTGTGTGTGGCCCAGCTTCTTGACTGAATTCGCTGCGCGTTAAGAAACGACTTAGAATGGTTTTAATCGGCAGTTCAGTGTCTTTGGCTTCGACGGCTTTAATGAAGGCTTTGTAACCTTCGGCTGTGGTGAAGTCACCATCGAACTCAATGCCTTGCTGTTCAATGATGGTTTTAATATCACCTATTCGCTCGGTACGAAATCCTGGGTGCTGAACAAAAATACCGGTACCCAGTGTTTGCAGATGACGAGCACAACAAATGTTGGCGATTAGCATGGCCTCTTCAACCAGCTTTTGTGCGCTGTTGCGTTCGGCTTTATAGATGGTTTGTAATTTACCGTTATCACCGACAGTTAAGTAGTAGTCAGCGCGATCTTCCATGATTAGATTGTGTTCGTTGCGGTATTGATTTAACGCTTGAGTGGCTAAGTGCAGCTGCTCAAGGTGTTCAACAAGAGGGGCGGCCACAACGGATTGGTCACCTTCAATGAATTGAGTGACTTGCTGATAATTCAGTTTGCCTTGAGAGCGAACCACGGCCTCTTTGAATTCAAATGCTGTGACGCCACCTTGTTTGTCTAATTGAATGTCGCACACTAATGCTAGGCGATTTTTGTCTTCAAGTAAGGAACACAAACTGTTGGATAGTTCTTGCGGCAGCATAGGTAGGCTGCGACCAGGAAAATAAAGCGAGTTACAACGACGAGCCGCTTCTTGGTCTAAATTGGTATTCATACCAAACCAGCTACTTGGGTCAGCGATGGCGACACTTAAAAGCCAGCCGTTTTCGGTGGCTTTTGCAAATAGGGCATCGTCCATGTCACGGGTGTGCTCGCTATCGATGGTCACATAAGGCAGCTGGGTAAGGTCTTCACGGTCAGCAGACATGGTTTCAATATTTTCTTCAGCCAGTAGGGCTAACTCTGAGAATGTGGTCTCAGGCCATTCATGGCTTAGTTGAAACTTCTCAATGGCATATTGGCGCTCAAAGCCGGCGTCACTTAGCTGGCCAATTTTCTCAATGATTTTACCTTGTGGCTTACCATTGCTAAAAGGGTGGCGGGTGACTTCGCATTTGACCCAGTCGTTGTCCTCAAGGCCTTCACAGGCATCGGGCGGAATGTACAGCCAGTGGGTGCTGCCTTGAGTGTCGGGTTGTACAAATTGGGCTTTGCCGCGTTTTTGGAATCGGCCGGTGCATTGCTTGAAGCTGGTGCTGATGAGTTGTTCTGGAACGGCTTGAACCTTGTCTTTGTCATCCGTGGTTTCACTAAAATGAATGACATCGCCGGGGAAGACTTTAGCCATTTCATCGGGTGCTAAGAAGAATGACTCACCATCGTCTGTGACGACAAACCCAAATCGCCCCTGGCTTCCGCGAACGGTGCCTTGTTTGAGCTTGGTTTGTTGCTGGGTCTGAATATCAGATTTCAGCGCTTTGAGCTGAGCTAAGCTATCGGAATTAAGCATGATATTACTGCAAATAAAAAAATTACCCTCATGTTATCACTTTGCTTTCCCATAAGGTACAGCTGCAAGGCGGATACATCGCCATGGAATCACATTTATAGTGGCCTGTGAGTCCCTTGAACTGGCGTGGTGAGAATGTTGATTATTCTTCCACCAAGTTTGAGCTATAAGTGGTACCGGTTGGTGGGATAATCTCAATCTGCTGGGCAACTTTTAAGCTAATGAGCGAGTCGGAGAGGTCGAATTCCTCCCCGTTGGTGTTGAGCATAATGGTCTTCACTTCGGTGCTCACCCGCGAGGTGCCAGAGAAGATAATATGGTCATCGGACACCAGGTGCAGTGAATCAAAGTCGGGTAACCAGAGTCCGAAATCGAAGTTTAATGTCTCGAATGCATCATCATTGTTATTGGTGGTATCGAGTTTGGCGATGGTAAGGTTCAGTCCGGCATCGTAGCCGATGCAATAGAGGTTGTTATTAAACATCTGGCTCTTACGCAACCCCCTCACATCGCTACTTGGCAGACCAAGAATCGAGGGCAGCGGGTTAAAGATATTTATTTCGGGGTTTGGCCGTGGAAAGATACGGCCACCTTGGCAGCTGGAGTTAATGAAGTAGGGGTAAATATAGTCATAGGAGCTAATGCTTTCGCTGTTATAGGGCAAACGCAGGCTGGAGATCCGAGTGGTGTAGCCGCTATAGGATTGGCGTATTACGTTGCCATTGCAGCTAAAGACAAGTTTGTTGACTCCCCGCTCTGTGACTTCAAAAATGCTGCTGTTGCCGCTTTCATCGTCGGCCACTATTAAGCTGGTGTAAGGGGCCAGTAATACTGTGCTTAGGCGACCGGTGACGGCTTCACAGTCATCTAATAACACGCGGTAGCTGTTATCTCCGCCATCGATATTTCGGTAAATCATGATGCCAGAACGGCTCACGACAAACTGCCCTAAACCGGGCCGGTCGTCCTCTAGACTCACTTGCTCCAGCGTGTACTGGTTAGCCGCCCCTAAGCGCATTTTGTATATATTGGTGGGGGTAAGTTCTGTGCTTTGGGCCGTTGCATGGGAGACGTTCGCACTACCAGCCATTAATGCCGCCGCGGGGGCGGTTGTCTCTTCTGTGGTCGTGGGTGCCGGTGTCACTGTGCCACCAATGGGCTCGGTACAAATGGGTGGGGTGTCTTCGGTGTCGACT
>Ga0115007_10001870_pt1 | contig 13305 bp, 20 predicted proteins | sample ArcOceMetagenome_2_FD_87166 | JGI IMG/M metagenome (GOLD analysis project Ga0115007, IMG submission 87166) | Marine eukaryotic phytoplankton communities from Arctic Ocean - Arctic Ocean ARC135M Metagenome | ecosystem: Environmental > Aquatic > Marine > Oceanic | place: Arctic Ocean | collected... | reverse complement strand
GGAGAAGGTTAAAGATTGCAGAAGGTGGTAAGTTAAAGTTTCAACAGGAGTACCCTGCGACAGCAGATGAAGCATTCATTGTGTCTGGTTCTAATGTATTCAACATTGAGAAGCTAAACTCTCTAATCCCTAGGCCAGAACAAAGGCGTAGTGAGTGGGATCCATCAAGTAAGATGTTCGATGAGAACAGAGAAGGTAACTTGTCTATATATGACTACCCAAAGTGGGAAGAGCCCTACGTTATTGGGGCTGATGTTTCTCTCGGAGTAGGTCAGGACTACAGTGCTGCAGTTGTTATGAACAATAGCTACGAGATTGTAGCAATCTACAGGAATAATAGGATTGACCCTAGTATGTGGGGAGAATTGCTTTTCTATCTAGGCAGATACTACAACAATGCTTTCTTAGCAGTAGAATCTAACTCAATGGGTATCGCTACCCTACAGAAACTAGAACAGATGGGCTATCTAAACCTATATAAACAAACTAAGATGGCTAATGTGTCTAATGAAGAGGGTCTTCGTCTAGGATTTAGAACAACCTCTGCGTCTAAACCAGTAATCATAGGGAACTTAAAGAATCTCATAGATAACGAAGACATTATGATACCATCCCCTATATTAATTAGGGAACTAAAAGATTACATCTCCACTGCAAGTGGGAAAACAGAGGCTGCTCCTGGATGCTATGATGATACAGTGATTGCACTAGCTATATGTGCGGAGGTATTACGTACTCATTGGGATAAGCTCAACACAAGGAATGTATCATGGAGAGAAAAGATATCAGACTACGAAGTAGACGAGACTATATGGATATGATAAGATTAGAAGATGAGTTCTGTGAAACAGTTATACAACATTGGCTAGAGGGTAAGGTTCCCCACGACATGGTAAACATAAACGAAGAGAATGAATACGCAAGGGTATACTATGGCTATGCCTAGGTTCTCTAAGTCCCTTATAGAGAATAAAGTTTCCTGCATTGTCCTCATAACGCGCTGGTGGTCGCGGCAGGTATACCACCAACTAATTTAACAAGGAGGTATGGTACATTGGCTAATAAAATAAATGACAGCTCTGAGTTTACTGTGCCTTTGAAAAACCTATTAGGTCTAGTAGCATTCACAGCTGTGTCTGTTTGGGCATACTTTGGAATTACGGAACGATTGGCTTTCATTGAGCATGAACAAGAGATGATTGCTATTGAGGTGGAAGAGAATGACAATTGGATTGATAATTGGAAACCACCATCGTCTGTACAAGAAAACATTAAACGAGTTAGGGATATTGAGTTACAACTGGTAGAGGTGAAACTTAAATTACAATTCCTTTTGGCTAGGAGGTAACTAATTTATGATTAAATTAATTGATTGGCTTGAGAAATTAGTAAATAAATATACCGATAACCATACACCTAACTACTTAAAGGGGAAAAGATAATGGCGGTAGGCGTAAAACACTATTTACCAAACGGTAAAGAATACAAAGGACCAACTCATAAAGATGCTAAAGGAAAAGTTATGACAGGTATTAAACATACCAAGAATAGTAAGTACCTCTCTCATAAAAAAACTACGTAAGGGGTAAGGTAATGAGAAATGATTTAAAAGAAATACTTAAATTAATTAAAAAAATAATAAAAGATAAATGGTTTCAACTACTGAGTATCCCTTCAGGGCTATCCGATTTAATTGTAAGGAAACTTACTAAAGTTAAATGAATAGTTTTCCTGATGTAGATAAAGACAGCAGTGGTCACATAGATCAAGAAGAGTGGGATGCGCTGCTACTAGATGACAAGCGAAGAAGGATTGAAGATGAAGATGCCCATAGAGATCAAATCAGAAAAATGGCTTGGTTTGCTCTATGGGGTATGTTGCTTTATCCTTTTGGAGTTGTCTCCACAGGTTTTCTTGGGTTAAACCAAGCATCTGAAATTATAGGTAGCATGGCTTCGATATACTTTGTATCTGTAGCTGGTGTTGTTTCTGTATTTATGGGAGTATCAAATTTAGTTAAGAAGAAATAAATAAGGGCATAGTCCCAATGTTAGTTAGTCAGACCCACGGAGGGAGCTATGCGTTTTATGGAACATGAATCATCACCTGATTATTTATCAGGGAAAGGTAAGAAAAAAGAACCTAAGGTTAAGAAAGATAAACCAAAATTAAAAGCAGGTAATGAAGGGTATGATTATAATAACCTAGCTACCACAAAGAAAATATTAACAGGTAGGGGTTCTTTATAATGAAAGGTAGTGGATACAAAGAAAAAGTATCTGACGAAAGTTTAATCAATCTAATTGAAACTGGTATTCAGTCTTCAACAGGGGAGTGGTTAAATTCGTCTGATCTTACACGAGAACGACAGCGTTCTACATATGAGTTTGCAGGTGTAGCTGCAGACCACTTAGCACCTCAGGGTGTGTCAAGTATTGTATATACATCTACAACAGAAACAGTGGAAGCTTACACAGCCATACTATCAGACCTATTCTTAAACAATGGTAAACTAGCTAGGTTTGTACCATATGATGCTAATCCTGGATCATTTCAGAATGCTAGAGATGCATCTATGATTACCAACTATGCTATCTTCAAACAGAACAATGGGTGGGAATTGATCCAGACTTGGATTAAAAGCGCACTCCTCTGGAAGAATGGTATAATCCGTTGGGACTACGAAGAGAACTATGATTATGAATTTGAAGAGTACGACAGAATACCTCAGGGCCAATTAGATATCCTCCTTGCAGAGGAAGGGGTTGAGGTCATTGGTAACTTAAACTATGAAAATGATTTAGGTGAAATGAACCTTGAGACAGGTGAGCAGTCTGCAGAGATTGTGTACACTGATGTTCGTATTCGTAGGAAGAATGATAACTCTCGTGTCAAGATTGAAAACATACCACCAGAGGCTTTCCGTATATCAAGAGAAGCTAAGTCTATTGAGGATGCTAGTTTCGTAGGTATACAGTCCTTACTTACTAGATCAGAGATCCGTAAGATGTGGCCTGATATTGCTGACAACATTGCGGAAGAAGAGTGGGACGAACTTGGAGATGATGGTACTTGGGATGGTAACTCTAGCTTTGCAGAAGATATAGCTGCAAGGAAATTAGTTACAGGTCAAAGCTATCTACAGGGACGTATGACACAGGATGTGACACTTCTAGAGGCTAACCGTGAGGTTACTATAACAGAGTGTTGGATAAATGTAGACAGGGATGGAGATGGAGTTGCAGAACTCAAACACATAATTGTAGCTGGTGAAACAATTCTATATGAGCAAGATGTGGATATGGTTCCAATAGCTTGTTTATCTCCTATTGATATCCCGTATGAATTCTATGGATTGTCTATTGCAGACTTTACTCGTTCATCTACTCTCGCATCAACTGCAATACTTAGGGGATTTGTTGAGAATACATACTTAACAAACTACTCACCTAAGTTAGCGGATCCTAATGTTGTTGATTTCTCTGCTTTACAAAACATAAAGCCAAAACAGATTATACCTACTAATGGTAATCCTAATGGTGCAGTGTCCTCACTACCACCTGAAGCTATAAGTACAGGTACAGTTCCTTTGCTTGCACACTTGCAAACAATTAAAGAACAGGCTACAGGTATGTCAAAGGCTGCTCAAGGTCTTAATGATTCATTGTATGTGTCTGGTAACAGTGAGCAGAAACTGGCAGCAGTTCAATCGGCTTCTCAGAAACGTATACAGCACATAGCTAGACGTTTTGCAGAAACAGGAATGAAACGATTATGCATAGGTGTCTATCGGACAATGCGTAAATCTTTAAAGAACCATTCTAAGTTTAGCTATCAAGGCGTCTTCTCTGATATTGATCCTATGAAACTCCCCGCCCGTATGGATGTGGAAGTGTTCTTGGACATTGGAGAAAATTCTAATCAGAACGCTATAAAGAAACTTGAGATGGTTGGTAGTAAAGTTCTACCAGCACTTAACAATCAGGGCCAAGGGATAATTGTAAAGCCAGAAGCTCCAGCTCTTCTTGCCACTAAGCTTTTAGAAGCTATGGGTATAGATAGCCATGACTTCCTAGAGGATTATACAACAGATGAGTTTAAGGAAAAGGCTGTTAAAGCTGTAACTCAACAAACTGAAAAAGCACAACGTGATACACAGCTAACACAACGTAAGCAAGAGGCTGATGCCTCTCTTGCAGAAGCTAATGTGATATTCACCAATGCTCAATCAAAGAATACATCTGACGATAACGCTAAACAATTAGCAATCTCTATTGATAAGCACTTCCAAACTTGGGCAGAGCTAGATATAAAGGCACAGAAAGAAGGGGTAGCTTCCCCATCTAGACCTGACTTTAGTGAAATAGTTCAAGTTGCAAGGGCTATGCTTAAAGAGGATCAACCTCAACAGCAAGCCGATCCTCAACCTATGGCTCAAGGAGCACCTCAACCTATGGGCATGGATCCAGCTATGAGGTAACCCTCAACAGAAAAATTAGCAGAGTCTCTAAGGGACTCTGCGTTATACCTTAATATTGGGGGAATACAATGGAGAAAGCACAACAATGGCATTTGTCTAAGTCTTTACCAGCTACATTTATACTGGCTATAGTAATACAGACTTTAGGACTAGTTTGGTATATGTCAACACTAGATAGTAATGTAACTTTAAACGCTCGTGAAATAGCAAGACATGAGATACGAATCAATGAAATAGAAAAGACCTCTCAAATGCAAGCAGTTATGCTGGGGCGTATCGATGAGAACATCAAAGCAATAAGGGAAGCTGTAGTTAATATGCAGAAATTTAACCCTTCAGCTAAGTGAGGGGCTAGGTATGATTGATCCATTTACAGCTATTGCTGCCGCCACTGCAGCCTTTAACGGAATAAAGAAAGGAATAGAAGTGGGGAAAGACTTAGCTTCTATGGGAAGCCAATTACAAAATTGGTCTAAAGCTATATCTGATCTGGACTTTGCCCATGAAAAGGCAAGTAAGCCACCAGCTTATAAGATGTTTTCTAACACTCAGAGTCAAGCATTAGAGGCTTGGACTGCTAAACAGAAGGCTAACGAATTACGTAAGGAATTGAAAGATCATATCAGTTTTGTATACGGACCATCGGCTTGGGCTGATCTTGTAAAAATTGAGGGTCAAATGCGTAAAGAACAAAAGGCAGCTGTATATCGTAAACAAGAGGCTATAGACACTGCTATAAATTGGATAGTTGGACTTGTTATCTTTGTATTGGCTGCAGGTCTTGCATCCTTAGTGATATACTATGTGGGTAAATCCCAAGGAAGGTGGTAATGTTTATATCTGTGTTATTGGTTTGTACATCTATGCACGTATCAAGTTGTGATATTGTAGCTAATACAGAAGATCTATATTTTTCTGAACAACAATGTCAAAATCAAACAGCTATAGTTGTTGCTAGTTTAGTAAGCAGTGGCATTGCTGTTAAACCAAAATGTTTTAAAGTCGGTGATAGCGCATAGCGCAAGGGGTAATGATGCCAAAGAAAAAAGATTACAGATTAACAAACGCTGGTGTGAGTGGTTATAATCAACCTAAGAGAACTCCTTCTCACCCAAAGAAGTCACACATAGTGGTTGCTAAACAAGGTGAAACTATAAAGACTATCAGGTTTGGAGAACAGGGAGCAAGTACCGCAGGTAGCCCTAAAGCTGGAGAGTCAGACAAGATGAAAAAGAAACGTGCTAGTTTTAAAGCAAGACATGGTAGAAACATAGCTAAAGGTAAACTCAGTGCTGCATACTGGGCTGATAAGGTGAAGTGGTAATGGCAGCTAAATCCCCAAAACCAAATAACCCAGCCCTTTGGTCAAGAGTAAAATCTGCAGCAAAGAAAAAGTTTAAAGTATATCCATCCGCATACGCAAATGCTTGGGCTTCAAAAGAGTACAAGAAACGTGGTGGTGGTTGGAGTGGTCCCGATAATCGAGTGTCAAAGAAATGAACAAGAAAGGTGGATTAGGTAAATGGTTTGGCGAAGAGTGGACTGATGTAAAGACAGGTAAACCTTGTGGACGTAAGAGTGCAAAAGGTAAATCTAAACGTGCATACCCTGCTTGCCGACCAAAGAGCGTAGCTTCTAAGATAACTAAAAAGGAAGCTGCTAAAAAGACTGGACCTAAAAAGGTCAAATGGTCTACAACTGCGTCTGGAAAGAAGCGAACCAAAACAACATAAGGAAACACAATGGACAAATATCGACCGTCAGCCGAGAAGGTGCTGAAAGGTATACATCCAGATCTTAAAGCTAAGGAAGCATTAGTACGAGCTAACTTTGCCAGCGTAGAAAGAGAATCATTTTTTAACGTGGCATACGGAGAACTCCTAGTTCAATACTTTACTGAGTGGCTTAAGACGGATCCACATGAAGTCAAAACCCGTGAGTTTATATACAACTCAGCATTATCGCTGGGAGATGTTAAACAGAAATTGATTAACTATGAAACATACGGTAAGAACGTACCATACATTGAGGACAATGAAGAATGAATGAAATAAACTATGAACATTTAATTGCCAACATTAAAGAAATGATTAACCTATTAGAGTACGATTCGATGCGCTCTGCAGGTAAAGCTAAAATGAATGCTGGACAATTAGAAGCATTATATAACCTAATAGATAGGTATAATATTATGTTCAAAGTAACCGAACAACCATCCACGCCAACGGTAACAAAACCAACGGCAAATAAAAAAGGATAATAAATTATGTCAGAACAAATTGAATCTCTACCCAACACGGATGATGTTCCCAGTTCTGCTAGTCCAAGCGAACAAGAACTCCTAGATGCCGTACTCTCTAATACTGAATTTCTTCAGGATGATGAAGTGCCGCTACCTATTAAGGAGATCGAGGACGAGGACTCGGAAGCATCTGTAGAGGAAGACCCAGATGATACAGATGCTGCCGTTAGCGATGAAGAGACTGAGGAAGAAGTAGAAGGAACTACAGATGAGGATGGCGCTGAAGCCCCTACCCAAGAAGCTGAAGTATTCACTGCAGACGATTTAGATCTTGACGCCAAGGTTTCTGTCAAAGTTGATGGAGAACAAATGGAAGTCTCATTTGCTGATTTGCTGAAAGGCTATCAAACAGATGCTTCACTCTCTAAAAAGGGTCGTGAACTCGGAGAGGCTCGTAAGGCCATTGAAGAAGAACGGGTTAGTAAGTTAGCTGAAATCGATAAGATATCAGATGCTACTAATGTTATGCTTTCAATGGACGAACAAAGACTGGCTAAAGAATACCATGATATTGAAGCTAAGATCAAAGAAGCTAGGGATAGCGGAGACACTTATGAATTGGGTGAGTTGAAAGACAAACGAGAGCAATCACAACAGAAATATTGGGAAGCTCGTAATACTCGTGAAACACTTTTGAAAAATGTTGAAGAACAGAAAACAAAAGCTAAAGAGGAAGAGTTTGCTAATCAAATCAAACATTTTCAGAAAGTAATTCCTGAAATGATCCCTGACTTTAATGAGAAAGTAGCAGTAGAAATTCGAGACTTTGCTCTTGAAAATGGTGTGAGTAATGAACTTTTAAATCAAATTGTAGATCCCAATGTAGTTAAATTCATTGATGACTATCGTAGATTAAAAGCTGGAATAACTAAAGGTGTTGCAAAACGTAAAGAAGTTGTTACAAAGAAAGTTCCTACTAAGAAACCAGTGTCAGCTACTAAGAAAGCAGTTGATAAAGAAAAAATGATTAAGGCTCGTGCATTTAAAGAAGGTTCATCAGAAGATTACCAAATGGATTTCCTTAAACAATATGCCTCTAAATCTCTCAATACTTAATATCCTAGGAGGATTTTAAAATGGCAACAACAGGTGGACGCGATATCGCAACTGCTCGTGCAGGTTCAGGTAAGGACGCATCAAACCGAGAGGATCTAGCGAATTTTATTTCGATGATCACTCGTGATGAGACTCCTTTCTTGTCCTCAATCGGTAAATCAAAAGCAACCAACATCTACCACGAATGGCAGACTGACGAGCTAACTGCTCCAGGAAACTCACGGGTAGCAGAAGGTACAGACTTCATCGTAGCAGGTGGCACAGTCGCTTCAGGCGATGGTACAGCATCCTTAACTGCTGGTGGAAACCGTACACGTTTGGGTAACTACACTCAGATCAACAGCAAAGTAATCTCAGTATCAGGAAGCCGTAGGCAGATTGATCAAGCAGGTGTTGCTGATGAGTACGCATATCAGCTAAAGAAGCGCGGAACAGAAATGCGCCGTGATATGGAGTTTGATGTAATTCAAACATACAACAAGCAGGTAGCTTCAGGCGCTCGACAGACTGGTGGATTCCAATCTTTCATTAACAGTGGCGATACTTGCGTGTTTAAAGGTGCATTTACGGCACCTGCAACACTTAACGCTGGTACTCACGTAATCACTGTTGCATCAGGTGCAGCTAAAGCTTCTTTGGCTTTGACAGACATTGATCAAGTGATGCAGAAAGTGTATGAAGCTGGTGGTAAAGCATCACGGATTATGGTTTCACCAAAGCTTCGCCGTGACTTCTCAGACCTAATGGTTTCAGACACTGGTGTTCGTAGGAACATCGATGAAGATGGTAAGCTTCGACAGTCAGTAGACGTTTATATGTCTGACTTTGGTGACTTGATGGTAGTTCCAAACTACATCATGGGTCTTGCACACACAACCACAGATGCGACAACTACACAGTTCGCAGCTAAAGACTCATGTGCTCTTGTATATGATCCTCAGTGGTTTGCAATGGCAACATTCCGTCCAATGCAAGAAGTTGAAGTGGGTCAGAAAGGTGACTCAACTGTAGGTATGTTCGTAGAAGAATGGTCTTTGGAAGTTAAGAATCCAAAAGGCTGTGGCGCTGTTTACGGTTTACAGTAAATTATACTATGGGAGGGAGGAATTATCCTCTCTCCTTTTTTATTCTATTAGGAGGTATAGAACAATGATGGTAATCAAAGGAACAATCGCGGCTAACACATTAGCAAATAACTTAGTAGGGGATGTACTACACCTACCCGCAGATCGATGCGCTTGGACATCATCTGCAGTAAGTGGTGGTGGGTACAAGATAGATAAAGCATTTTTAATACACGCAACATCAGAAGTCGTAATCACAAATCCAGTCCTAGGCTACATCGGTAAGTCTGGTAGGTTTGTTGAGATCGCTGCTTAATAAGGAGAAAGGCATGGCACGTTGGACAGTTACGCCAAAGACAGATAATAATACTATGAAAGGAACCATTGACTATCATAAAGATGGTAGCAGTGAATGGACAGTATATCAAGACGAAAAACCTTTTCTTGAAAAAGCAAAGCTAGAACGTGATATGGCTGAAAGTGGTTTGAACAAACAAGACTTAGGTTTTAAGAAGTTTGCCACAGTTCCAGATATCGTAGCTATTGAAATAAAAGACAAGTGGGGAATAGATCTGCACGATTCTGCTACAATGCATGATAAAAATAAGATGGCTAAATTTATGGCTGTCTTTAAACAGAACTATTCCCACTTAATGTCTTATTAAGTATATGGAGATAAAAGATGGCAACGCCACTATATGATGCTTTAGTTGTAAAGCTACGATCATGGGTCAATAGGGACTCTACTGTTTTAACAGACAATTTAATTTCGGATTTCTTTGACTACTCTGCAGACTTCTGTTATAGGAAATTAAGGATACCGCCCTTAGAGCACACCTTTTCTTACACTGCAGTTTCTGCAAGTGATGTAGGGGAGACAGAGCTAACACTACCCACTGATCTTTCAGAGATCATACAGCTACGTAGAACAGATGCTAATGGGCAAAGTCGAGTTTTTGATGAAGTAGCATCTTTACTTGCAATCGATAATAAAAACTACACAAACCCCGTAGAGTCTTATGCACGTAAGGGAGGTAAGCTTGTCTTTTATCCTGAAGCTAAAGAAGGGGATATTTACGAATTATATTACTACAGACGATTGCCAGATTTAGATGCAACGTATGTAGCTAATGCGACTAACCTAGCTGGTGGATTACTTACTGCTTCAAACAGTGGTGTTTCAGGGGCTGTCGAGGTACCTAGTTCAAGTGGCAATTACTATATTGGTAATGAGGTTACTAACTGGTTAAGAGACAGTAATGAACGTCTGCTTCTTTGGGGAGCTATTGCATATGCACTCGATTATGTTGGTGATGACGATAGGTCAAATAAATTTAACGCATTACAATTAGCAGGTATTGAAGAACTGAATTCAGAAGAAGGTCAACGTAGATCAAGAGGTGGTTCTCAGGTTCAAAACTTTGCTAACACTGCAATGTTATAGGAGATATAAGATATGGCTATTAGTTATACACCACCTTCGACTTCCAATCTAATTGGTAACCCCTCAGAAGGGGGAAGCTTTTCGGATCCAGCATCTGCAGCAGAACTACAAAGCACTGTATCTTCGGCAGCGGCAGCAAAAGTATCAGAGACTGCAGCCTTAGCTTCTAAGAATGCTGCAGCAACCAGTGAGACAAACGCTCTTGCGTCAAAGAACGCTGCAGCAACTAGTGAAACAAATGCTCTTGCATCTAAAAATGCTTCAGCTTTATCAGAAACAGCTGCAGAGCTTGCGGAAACTAACGCTGAGACTGCAGAAACTAATGCTGAAACAGCTGAGACTAATGCGTTAGCCTCTAAGAATGCAGCGGCAAGCTCTTCAACAGCAGCATCAAACGCTGCAAATGCGGCAACTGCTAGTCAAACAGCTTCAGCTGCATCACAAATATCTGCTATCTCAAGTGAAAATGCTTCAAATGCAAATGCTTCAAATGCATCAAGCAGTGCAGGTGCAGCTTCAACGTCAGCAACAGCATCAGCAACTAGTGCTACAGCTTCAGCAACTAGCGCAACTGCTAGTGAAACCTCAAGGGTTGCTAGTGTGGCTGCAAAAGATCTAGCAGAAGATTGGGCAACTAAAACATCTAGTGCAGTAGAAGGTAGTAACTTCTCAGCTAAGTACTACTCTACTGTAGGGAATGTACCCACAGTTGCAGGTTCTATTGCAAATGTTAATACTGTTGGTACTAACATATCTAATGTAAATACTGTAGGGGGTATATCAGGCAATGTTACAACTGTTGCAGGTATAGCATCTAACGTAACAACTGTTGCAGGTATAGACTCTAATGTGACAACAGCCGCTGGTATTGCAAGCAACATTACAACTGTTGCAGGTATCTCAGGTAATGTTACAACTGTTGCTGGAATAAACCAAACTCATTTAAGCAATGTGTCTGGAACAGCTTCAAACTTAGCTATAGTCGGAACAACAGATGCAGTTTCAGATTTAAACACACTTGCTGCTATATCTTCTGATATAACATCATTAGCAAACTCTTTACAGAAAACCTATGTGGTTACAGTATCAGGGGGTGTCTTTGTACTAGATGGAGTTAGTAATCCAACTATACAAATGTTTAGAGGTAACTCATATATCTTTGATCTTTCAGACTCTTCTAACTCTGGTCATCCAGTAGGTTTTAAAGATGGATCTGGAAACTCTTGGACAAGTGGTGTAACTGTTACAGGAACTCCTGGAAACTCAGGTGCAAATGTAACATTTGAAGTTCCAACAAATGCTCCTAATTCTATGCGTTACTATTGCACAGTGCATGGTAATGGTATGGGTAATACTATATCAGTATTAGATAGTAACATATCACTTGTGGCTGCATCGATAGCAGACATAAATACAGTTGCTGGTGCTAACTCAAACATCACTTCAGTTGTAGGAAACGCAAGTAATATTAACACAGTTGCAGCCAACTCTACAAATATAAATTCAGCTGTTGCTAATGCTACAAACATTAACTCAGCTGTTGCCAATGCTACAAATATAAATTCAGCTGTTTCTAATGCTACAAACATTAGTACAGTGGCAAGCAATATATCATCTGTTAATAGTTTTAGTGATGTTTATAGAATAGCATCCTCTGCACCCACTTCTTCTTTAACTGCTGGTGATTTGTATTTTGATACATCATCAGATATCTTAAAGGTATATGGTGCATCAGGTTGGCAAAGTGCGGGATCTTCTGTTAACGGAACATCTGCAAGGTTTGCCTACACACTAACTGCAAATCAAACAACAGTAACTGGAAACGATCAATCAGGTAATAGCTTACTTTATGATGCAGGATTTCTGGATGTTTATTTGAATGGTGTAAAATTACACTCAAATGATTTTACCGCAAGTAGCGGTAGCTCTATAGTTCTTGCAGCTGGAGCAACAGCAAACGATATTTTAGAAGTGGTGGCATTTGGAACTTTCTCTTTATCTGATGGTACTTTCCCTGGCACTAGTGCTATGGGAACAATCACTGTCACAGGAACTATAGATGGTAGGGATGTTGCTACAGATGGTACAAAGTTAGATACCATAGAGACTAGTGCAACCGCCGACCAAACCAACGCAGAGATTAGAGCCGCCGTAGAGGCTGCAAGCGATAGTAATGTATTTACTGATGCTGACGATAGCAAGTTAAATGCTATAGAGGCTTCGGCAACTGCAGACCAAACAAAGTCTGACATAGAAGGTCTTGGTATTGACTTACCAGCGGCTAACCTCACAGGAACAGTGGCGGCAGCTAGACTAGACACAGCGACTACTCAGGCTGAGTCGGATGACTCAACTAAGATAGCTACTACTGCTTATGTGGTAGATAAGATAACTACGCTGATTGGTGGAGCGCCTTCTACTTTAAACGATTTAAATGAGCTTGCCGCTGCTATCAATGACGATGCGGATTATAACAGTACACTCACAACAGCTTTAGGTACAAAAATGCCTAAGTCTGGTGGAGCTTTCACAGGTGCCGTGACAACCAACTCTACGTTTGACGGAGTAGACATAGCCACCCGTGATGCCGTTCTAACCAGTACAACAACTACAGCTAACGCTGCCTTGCCAAAAAGCGGTGGTACTATGACGGGTGCTGTGAACATGGCAAGCACTCTTGCGTTTAATGCGGCCTCAAGTTACGCATCTGCTCTTTCAATTAGAGAAGCGTCTAATAGTTTAATTTTTAGCGGGGGGACAGGTGGTTATTACTTTAATCGCCACGATAACTCTGCAACAGATATGCACATCAATGCGTCAGGCAACGTAGGCATTGGAGTAACAAGTCTACAAGCTAACAGTGTATTAGAGGTCAATGGTCGAACAAGGATTGCTACTGGTTCTGTAGCCCTACCAGCTTTAAGTCCTTTTTCTGACCTTAACACAGGTATATTCTTCC
>Ga0115007_10001864_pt1 | contig 13342 bp, 11 predicted proteins | sample ArcOceMetagenome_2_FD_87166 | JGI IMG/M metagenome (GOLD analysis project Ga0115007, IMG submission 87166) | Marine eukaryotic phytoplankton communities from Arctic Ocean - Arctic Ocean ARC135M Metagenome | ecosystem: Environmental > Aquatic > Marine > Oceanic | place: Arctic Ocean | collected... | reverse complement strand
CTTTTCATTACGCCCCAGGCACTCACAGGCTGACAAACCGCCGTTTAAAATGGGAAAAAAAGCGCAGCATTCAGGCCAGCAAAAAAAATAAAGGCGGCGCTTTTCGTATTAGTGATGAAGAGCTGAACGCACTGGGTGATGGCCAGCTCACGTCTTACCCAGTGAAAGCCAATACTCTCGTTATTGCCGACATTAGGGGCTTTCACTGCCGAGGGGCCGCCCTTGAGCATCAATCTCGCCTGAGTATTTATGCCAATATTCGCCCAGCCCCTTTTCTCCCTGCATTTCATGCAGGAAAATTAAGGGCTGGCTTAAACAGAGGCAAACAACTTTTTCAGCACTAGCGTAGCTGTCGCTATGGTTCATTTTCAGGCAGGATACGCTTTTTAGTAAAGTGACACATTATGGCCAAGTATAAGAAACAAGCAGTCTCTGAAAAATCCCAACAAGAAGCCGAAGCCATCACCAAGGGCACTCAAAAACCGGGACAAACCAAGGAACAAAGTAAGCTCATTGCTCAGGGCGTTGCCAAAGGCATTGAGCTATACAAAAAGCAGCAAAAAGCGAAGTTGCGTGAGAAGAATAAGCAGGCGAAAAAAGACCTCAAAGAAAAAACCAGTGAAACCGAGGCAATAACTGGAGTAAGCACAACAAAGCACTCCAGATTACACTTATTGCCGTGGGGGCTTTTAGTGGCATCTTGGATTGGTTTTGCGGCTTATTATAGTCAAATTCAATAAACCACATTATGTTTTACTATTGTCACAAACCTGTGTAACCATTATATGATCTAGCTAGCAGTCAACTATGTAAATGCCAATGGAATGAGCACATATATGGAATCTAGCATGCTAAATAAAGCCTATTATCACGCGATTGGGGTCATCAGTGCCCTTGCACTGGTGGCACATACCATGATTCTGGGTGTGTTTTTATATGCTGTCATCTTGTTGAAGATGATCTCACCTCAAAAGCTGATCCATCATGTCATTGACCCCTGCATAATTTTTATTGCCAGCATGTGGCTTGAAGGCATTCTATGGTGGATCAACTGGGTGTATCAGCCAAAGTGGCAGGTAAACGGAGCTGACAATCTCAACCCCAACGATTGGTATTTAATTACCGCAAACCATCAAAGCTGGGTGGATATTTTCGTGTTATTTCAGCTCTTCCACAAAAAAGCACCCTTTCTAAAATTTTTCATCAAGAAAGAACTGATTTATGTACCGATTGTAGGCCAAGCTTGGTGGGCGCTGGATTTTCCATTCATGCGTCGATATTCAAAAGCGTTCTTGGCCAAACACCCAGAAAAAGCGGGTGATGATATTAAAGAGACTCAAAAAGCCTGTGAGAAATTCTCCAAAAAGCCATCTAGCGTCATGAACTTTTTAGAAGGCACTCGCTTTACGAAAGAAAAACACTCATCACAGCAGTCACCTTATAAGCATTTACTGAAACCAAAGGCTGGCGGTATTGCGTTTACCATTCAAGCACTGGGCGATAAATTCAATGCCCTTAGCAATGCAACCATTGTATATCCTGGTCACACACCATCTTTCTGGGACATGATGTGCGGACGCATTGACCACATATTGGTAGAAGTGAACGCCATTCCGATTCCTGCTCATTTCAGCAATGGTGATTATCAAAATGACCCTATTTTAAGAAAAGAGGTTCAAGATTGGGTGGGTCAGATTTGGCGCCAAAAGGACATCGACATCGAACGCATGCTACATGACCATGCTCAAACGATAAAAATCCAAGGCCATGACTTGGCTAAAAGCTAACACCTACCCTTAGTTTATCAGTCATTTTCTGCAAAACAGCTCATAAATGGCCGCTAATGTGATCACATTAGCGGCCATTTCCTTCTTTTTTCCTTCTTTCATATTTTATATGCCTTATTGGCCAGATTAGGCCAAGGTTTCATTGACAACTGCGCGCACCCGCTTATAATTCAGTCTAGCTTGAAAGTAAGTCTTATATTTATGTACACCACTGCGATGTCCTGTTTTTAGTCTTCGTACCTGTTTTCATAATTCAAAGCAAAAACTTCCAGCAAAACTCGTCTGCTTGCAGACTAAATTACACTGAAAAATCTGGATATTATTATGTCTACTGTTACTGGCACTGTAAAATGGTTCAACGAAGCTAAAGGTTTTGGTTTCATCGAACAAGAAAATGGTCCTGACGTTTTCGCTCACTTCCGTGCGATCACTGGTACTGGCTTCAAAACTTTGACTGAAGGTCAAAAAGTTGAGTTCACTGTAACTCAAGGCCAAAAAGGTCCTCAAGCTGAAAACATCGTTCCTCTATAAGGTTCAGTGTTTGCCTCAAGGCAAATAGCTTGAAAAAGAAAAAGGGTAAGATTTTAATCTTACCCTTTTTTTGTGCCTGATTTTCAAGCACAAAAAAACAGGGCCTTAGCCCTGTTTTAAATGAGTAGTAACGTCTATTTAGGAACCGATAAAGGCTTGCGTCGCCTGGTTTGAGACCCCGCTGGTTTCTGTCCTCCAGTAGCCGCTGGTTTACGGTTAGCCCCTCCATTGCTTTTAGGCTTATTAGCACCCGCTTTTGAATCGCCCTTCGCAACATGCTGTTTATTCTTACCCTGAGGTTTATGCCCTCTTTTCGCCTCGCCACTGCGCTGGCCATCTTGGTGCTCCGCTTTAGGCTTTTTAGGTTTCTTCGGCTTTTTGGGGCGTGTATCTAATCGAGACATAGGCAATGTATTAACTGGCTCAAAGCCCACAATGTACTCTCGATCCAGTTCACGACCAATTAAGTTTTCAATGGCACTGAGTTCTTTAAACTCATCGTGACTAACCAAAGATACAGCCTGGCCTGTCGCACCGGCACGACCCGTACGCCCAATACGATGCACATAATCTTCTGCCACATTTGGTAAATCGAAGTTCACTACTTGTGGCAGCTGGTCAATATCAATACCGCGAGCAGCAATATCGGTGGCTACTAGTACCCTGATTTCGCCTGACTTAAAGGTCTCAAGCGCTCGAGTACGGGCCCCTTGGCTTTTATTACCATGAATGGCCGCAGCACTGATATCTTCAGACTCCAAAAACTTAGTGAGCTTATTTGCACCATGCTTAGTACGAGAGAACACGAGTACTTGTTTCCACTTATTGGTTTTAATCAAATAAGACAGTAATTCCGCTTTGGCTTTTTTGTCACTTGGGTATATCCACTGCTTGACCGTTTTAGCCGTGCTGTTGGCTGGACTCACTGAGATTTCAACGGGATCATTCACCATGGATTTAGCCAGATCTTTAATTTGATCGGAGAACGTCGCGGAGAATAATAGGTTTTGTCTGTTCTTAGGTAAGAGTGACAAAATCTTTTTCAAATCATGAATGAAACCCATATCCAGCATGCGGTCTGCTTCATCCAACACCAAAACTTCCAGCTGAGTAAACTTCAATGCATTTTGATTATACAAGTCCAACAAGCGACCAGGCGTTGCAACCAGTACATCCACACCACCACGCAAGCGCATCATTTGAGGATTGATTTTTACACCACCGTAAACCATGGTGCTCTTTAAAGGCAGGTATTGCGAATAGGTCGCCACATTATCGGCCACTTGCTGGGCCAGCTCACGAGTTGGCGTTAAGACCAACGCCCGAATATGGTTACTCTTTGCTTTTGGACCATCTAACAGGCGTTGAAGAATGGGCAAGGTGAAGCCTGCCGTTTTACCCGTACCAGTTTGGGCGGCTGCCATGACATCTTTGCCACCTAGAACGGCTGGAATCGCTTGGCTTTGAATTGGGCTGGCTTCGGTGTAACCTTTTTCTTGAAGGGCTCGTAGAATGTTCGGTGATAAACCCAGGGCTTCAAAGCTCATAAAATCTCTCTTGGTCGGCTAAAAATCAGCCAGAATTTGCGGCCGTGAAGCTTATAGGATTCACCCTATAGATTCTAGCTTTTTTGGCCTATTCATCTCATGACAAGTGCTTTAACAGCACATTCTCTAATTCCGCGATATCAAACGGCTTGCTCAAGTAATCGTCCATGCCTGAAGCGATGCATTTCTCTTTATCCCCCCTCATGGCATTAGCCGTTAGCGCAACTATCGGCACTTGCGTATGACAACCACCAGCCCCGCCTGAACGAATAATTTTGGTTGCCTCGTAACCGTCCAACTCAGGCATTTGACAGTCCATTAAGATCAGTTGAAAAGGCTCTGCGGTTGACTCTTTGAGCATCTCTATTGCTTCACGACCATTCTCAGCAATATCTGGCTTTAAGGACAATTGCGATAACTGCTCTTTGGCGACCTCTTGATTGATAAAGTTATCTTCGACCAAGAGTATTTTGGTCTTTTTAAATACGGGCGCTGCAGCGGTTATTTCCATTTCGCCGCTGGGCACGGCATTCTCAGACCCAAAACATTGCAACTCATAAGGTGAGTCTGAGGTTTGATCCGTTGGGCTTTGGAACAAGATTGCAGCCTCAAAACAACTTCCTTTACCCAGCTCACTGGTAATAGTTAAATCCCCTCCCATCAGCTGACACAAATTTTTAACGATAGCCAAACCCAAGCCTGTACCGCCAAACTGCCTTGTGGTCGATGCATCTGCCTGAGTGAAAGCGTCACACAAACTGGTCAATTTTTCCGCTGCAATGCCTACACCGGTATCAATGACCCTCAATAAGCATATTTTTTGAGTGCCCTTATCTTCAATCGAAACCTCTAATGTAACCGTGCCTTTATGTGTGAATTTTATGGCATTACCAATCAAGTTGGTCAGAATCTGGCGAACTCGATTTGGGTCTCCAATGACAATAGAGCCCTTAACACCCTCGAACTGGCCTTTAAAGATGAGACCTTTCTCACTCACCATTGGTAGCATGGACGAACTCACATCGGTCAAAAATGCAAATAAATCAAAGTCGATTGATTCAAGTTCTAACTTTCCAGCATCTACTTTGGAGAAATCTAAAATATCATTAATCAATAACAACAAAGATTGAGCACTTCGCTGAGCAAGCTCAAGCTGATAGCGCTGCTTATCCGTTAATGATGTATTAAGTACGGAATTCAGCATGCCAAATACACCATTCATTGGTGTGCGTATTTCATGACTCATATTGGCCAAAAATTCACTTTTTGACTTAACGGCGGCCTCAGCTTGGATATTCGCTTTTTCTAATGCAATTCTATTTTTAATGCGTTCATCGATATCTTGAAATGATCCAAACAAACGAACGCATTCACCATCCACCATCTCAGACTGGCCCATTGCATTAACCCAAATTTGGTTGCCCTTGGCCGTCACCAGTTGTATGTCCAAATCCCATGACTGACCACTCATGACCGCACACTCCACGGCGTCACTAACACGATCTCGGCTTTGGCCTTCTTTATAAAAATGAATGGCTTGGTCTAACTTAGGAACAAAGCTCTCGCTCACCTCGTGTATCTCTTTTGTGATTTGCGACCAGTACAGCTCGCCAGTTTTTATGTTTAACTCCCACGTTCCAATACGCGCTTGCTTACTCATGACGTTTAATAATTGAGTCTGCATTTCCAGTTCGCACTGGACCATATCTCGACCAAGCTCATTCCCTACCCATTGAGAAAACAATCGAATAAGCTCGTATTCATGCTCTTGAAAAACCGATTGATGAACATCTGGGCTGGAAAAGTTCAACGTGCCATAACGTTGATTATTGACGAAAATAGGAATGCCAATATAGCTTTCTAAACCAAAGTTTTGGTAGCAAGGATGCGTGTTAATGTAACTTTCACCGGCGTGGTGAAATGCAGTTGGGCCATTGGCTTTTAAGGTATGAGCACAGTACGTCATACCAAGATCAAAGGTATCACCGGGTTTTACGGCATCGTCAGGGACAATCGCATATTTCACTTCGTAATGATCATCAACAATATGACTAACTAAGGCGATGGGCAGATCAAATACCTCAATACCTAAGTTGAGGATTTTCAGGATTTTATCATCCAGCGGCAAACTCATGTCCGCTGTTATCATATGAAGTTTACGCAGCGTGGTGATGGCTTTGTTATCTTGAGTTTGGTCCTCATAAAAGACATAAAAACCAATAACATCTTGATTAGCGCCATCAAAACAAGGCACATACGTGGCTTTTACGAATGAATCAAAAGAGGCACCTGAGAGTCGCATATGCCCAGAGAACGTTACCACCTCGCCAGATAGCGCTTTTTGCCAATATGGCGTTAACTGTTCTACGGTTTGCGCACTCAACAAATCAAAAGCCGGATGATCTAAGACGGCCTGCTTTGTCGTACTATGCCAAGAGCAATATTGTGAGCTAACCTGCCGACAGACCATATTAGGGTCAAAATAGGCCCACTTCAGATCCATAGCACTGGCAACTTGTATTAATAATGACTCACTTAAAGGCACTCTGGCTCACTTTTCACTATCTCTAAACATCTAGTGAGTATAGAAGCCTATCAGTCTTGTGGTTTGTATATTTAGGCATAAAAGTAGTATCAAACTTAAGACAAACGGACCAAGTAACTGAAAGTCGGACTATTGTTCGTTATAATCGGCCAAAATGAGTATATGAGTAGCTCCTGTGACCCAATTCCGTCCCTGCATTGACTTACATGATGGCCAGGTTAAACAGATTGTCGGCGGCAGTCTGAATGACCAAGGTGCCACCACCAACTTCGTTAGCCAATACGACAGCGCTTACTACGCCAACCTTTATCGCGAACACGACTTAGTTGGCGGTCATGTTATTGCCTTAGGGCCCAATAACGAACAAGCCGTACTGGCAGCACTCAAGTGCTGGCCCAATGGACTTCAGTTTGGTGGCGGCGTAAACCGAGAAAATGCAGCTCACTACTTAAATTCAGGGGCAAGCCATGTCATCGTGACATCCGCCCTGTTCGAAAACGACGAGTTTAGCTTTGAGCGCCTTGAAGCTATCAAAAAAGAAACCGGTATAGACAAGCTGATATTAGACCTAAGCTGTAGAAAGACAGAAAATGGCTGGCACATTGCGACTAATCGCTGGCAAACCGTCACCTCCACAAGCGTAGACGCCCATACTTTAAAAGAACTGAGCCAATACTGTGCTGAATTTTTAATTCACGCCGCCGATGTGGAAGGCTTACAAGGCGGCATCGATGAAGAGCTTGTTAAGCTACTGGGCGAGCATGCACATATTCCAATTACCTATGCCGGCGGGGCACGCAATTTAGACGACCTAAAACGCGTCCACGAGCTATCTAACGGCAACGTCGATCTAACCATCGGCAGTGCACTGGATATTTTTGGCGGAAACGGCGTCACGTTAGCTCAATGCATCGAGTGGAATAACCTGCACACCCATGGCTGATTTATTCACGCCGGATTCTCAACACGGGGCTTGTGAGCCCCAAGTTGAAGATATGGGAGACGGGATTTTTCTAATTAAACAGTTCGCCCCCAGCGAGCAGTGTCTGAACCTCATCAGACAAGTCTCGCAAGCTGCTCCTTTTCGTCAAATGATGACCCCTATGGGCTACCCGACTCAAGCAAGCATGAGCAATTGCGGTGATTTTGGATGGGTATCGGATCTCAGTGGCTATCGTTATAGCCCGGTTGATCCGATCACACAAAAGCCTTGGCCTGCCATGCCTGATGCGTTTTTAAGGGTCCATCAGTCAGCCTGTGAACTTCTGGATCTCCCAAAATTTCAGCCAGATGCATGCCTTATCAATCGCTATGAGATTGGCCATGCCATGGGCCGACACACGGACAAAGACGAGCAAGATACGAGTTGGCCCATTGTTTCGGTTTCACTGGGTTTGCCAGCCGTATTTCAGGTTTTCAAAGGTCAAGCTTCAACCGCCAGTATCAATGTATTACTTGAGGACGGCGACGTGCTGATCCTTTCAGGAGTCTCTAGGCAACAACACCATGCCATTAAAGCGGTTAAACCCGATCTTTTGCAGCCTAATTTAACCACTCGTTACAATCTAACACTGCGCCACAGCCACTAACCCTGCTTTACAAAAGCCTCTTTGTAACTAGAGTTAAGTGCATATCCGCCTATCTAAGAACTGAACCGTGGTTACAGATGATTATCGTGACAAGCGATTTTTAATCGTTGATGACTTTGAAAGTTTTCAACAAATATTAAAGCGCCTATTACATGATTTAAACGTCAAAAGTATTGATACCGCACTTAATGCCAGCAAAGCACTGAAGCTATGCGAAGATCACGAGTACGATGTGATTTTCTGCGATTTCGACTTAGGTAAAGGTCAAAACGGACTACAACTCATAGAGGAGATGCGCCACAAACACTTACTGGGCAGCGGCACGATATGCATTATTGTTACAGCCGATTCCAGTCGTGACGCAGTTGTCGGTTCTCTTGAATACAAGCCTGATGCTTACATGAACAAGCCCATTTCATCCGCAGAGCTTAAATCTCGTTTAATCAAATGCTTAAAACAAAAGAATGAATTACATGACATCAATCATGCAATTGACAGTAAAAATTTCAGTCTTGCCATTTCTCTTTGCGATGAAAAAATCAACAGCAATAGCCGACAAAAAAACTGGTGCCTAAAAACCAAAGGGCAACTTTTAATACAATGTAAGAGATGGGACGATGCAGAAATACTATTTCAGGGCGTACTAAAGAATAGGCAATTGTTTTGGGCTCAGCTCGGTTACGCAGATGTATTAGCCGCGAAAGAGCAGTACGAAGCAGCATTAGGCGCATACCAACTCGCCTACAAGGAAAACTCGTCAAGCCTAGAGGCATACGAAGGCGCTGCTCGCATGCTCATTAATCTTGGCAACCCACAAGATGCTCAAAAAATATTAGAACAAATTTCTCACATATCCGCACGCTCTGTATCTAGGCAAAAACTCTTAGCAGACGTCAGTAAAATCAATGGGGACTTTGATGCAGCCGCAAAAGCCAGTCGTAAAGTGGTTCGCTTGGCTGAGAACAGTATCCACAAAAATGCGGAAAACGAGTTGGATCTTGCAGACAACCTGACCGAAGCGGCTTTACATAGTTCTGATGAAAAAAAGATCAAAGCCTATGCCAAAGAAGCCATCAGTACTTTGCAGGTGACCCATAAAGAAAATACAGACCAAGATATCAAAATTCAAAGTAAGTTAATTGAGTCAAGAGCATACTCAAGCATCAATGATAAAGTACGCGCTGAACAAGCGCTCGATTCTGCTGAAAAGAGAATCAATAAAAATGGTTCTATTGCCAACTTAAGAACCCAATTAGAGCTTGCCAAAAGCTATCTGCAGTCAGGACATAAAGATAAAGCCACTTCATTACTGAGCAAACTGGCTGAAGAATACAAGGACAACCCTGACGTTTCTGCTAAGTTGGATAAAATTACTGACGAACCTGTTTCAAAAGTTGGCAAGGTTGATGTCATAAAAGCCAATAAAGATGGCATACAAATGTTTGAGTCTGGCGACTATTTACAAGCCGTACAGTGCTTTCTTCGAGCTACAAAAAACTTCCCTAAACATATCGGTCTACGATTAAACATCATTCAATCACTGATATTCCAAATGAAAAAAGTCGGCATAAATCAGGACATCTTACGACAATGCCAGCAGCATCTTTCGGTGGTTAAAAACATCTCCACTGACCACCCACAACACAAACGTTATTTATCCATAGGCAAAACACTCAGCATTCTTAATAAAAACAAAGGCGAGACTAATGAAAAATAATTTCGACTTTCATTTGGCATCCTGTATTCATGACATGAAAAATGCCATCAGCTTGATTCTTAATTCCATTGAACAACTCAATACTGATAGCCAAAAAGACACAAAAAAACACTTAGCCAATTTAAACTATGAAGCAAGCCGTTTGAATAATGACCTCATTCACTTACTGGGGGTTTATCGTCTGGGTAGCGATCATTTGCATGTGGTCATCGATGAGCACAACATTTGGGATGTGGTACACGAACAGTATTTAAAGAATGAATCCCTATTGCAAAAGTACAACGTAGAGCTTGAAATCAATGGAAATGAAGACCAAGACTGGTTCTTTGACCCAGACCTGATTGCCAGCATCATCAACAACATCATTGTGAATACTGTGCGATACACAAAAAGCAAAATCTTAATCAATATCAAAGAGGTGGATTCATATTTGAATATTGAGATTTGCGACGACGGAAACGGCTACCCAGACAATCATTCATGATCATTTCTGAGCCAAAAGATATCAGTGAACTGATCAATGACGGCTCGAATTCCATCAACTATGCCGGCTTAAATCTTCGTACTTGGGTGACTACAAACAATCAAACTCAAGACCTCGTCGCACAATCATGGGTGGCCAACTTAAATAGCGACAACGAGAAAACCGATGGCACCTTAAAACTAATCAATAGCTGCTCAAGTGAATATAGCGGCATTATCAATGATGCTCAAACCCCTCAGTGTTTAACTGAAAACCTCAGTACCACTACCCAGACACTTTCACTAGAGTGCGGCAGTGATATTAGCTACCTAACCATCTCAAACGAAGACACTCAAGTATCGTTTCAACGAGTTCATGACAATTCGAGTGTGATCGATTTTACCAATGGCACAGACAACCCCGTCGACATTGCGACTAGCATCACCGATACAAGTGGGATGATCGCAAGCGAAGACTTGCTGAATATTTTAAAAGACGTATTTCCTGAACTCAGTGACGCGCAGTTACAAGCCATGCTTAACCAAGCCATGACTTTAAGCTTTCCACCCCAGTCCATTGCCCCCTCATCGCCCACCACGCCCGAGGAGCCGCCTGAACCAAGCACGCCTCCAGTCACAAACATCGACACAGATAATGACGGCATCCCAGATGACCAAGACCGCTTTCCAGATGACCCTAATGAATGGGCAGACCTTGACAGGGACGGCATGGGTGACAATAGCGACAACGACATAGACGGCGATGGTTTTCTGAATGAGGTAGACCCTGCCCCCACCGACCCTTCAATACCAAGTCCCGTCGCATTATACGCACAGGACTTTGAGAGCTTCGTAAATACTAACTGGCAGTTAACGCAATTTAATTTACCCGAACAGCCTGTTAAGACGGACTATACAAAAGACGGTTCAATTCTATTTCAACTTCAATGGACTAAGCGCACCCGTCGATTATTAGCGGACAAGCTTGGCTACCAAAGAAGTGAAATGACAAACGAGCTAGCGAATACGCTTTGCCCTCCTCGAATAGAGGTAGGGCGCGAAAGCACCTATCAAGGTGGCACTTCGAATAACCTTGTAGCAGAGTTAGATAGTGACTTAAATCATTGCGGCATGAGTGGAGATGAACCGGCATCAATCAAAATGCGCTCATTTGTTGCAACAAAAATAGGCTACCGCTATCGTCTCTCAGCTGACTATAAAATGCGTCGCTATCATAACCAACCAGCCAATGCATACCGTCATTTTGTCATGGGCTTTGCTGGTCAAACAGAGCACTACGCTGCGCAATATGACACATTTAAAAACGTGCAAATTGAGATAACAGCCTCGCAAAAATTTAGTAAGGTGATTTTATTGGATAACGGACTGCCTGATAGCTATGGCATTTTGATTGATAACATCCAAATACACGAGCTAGGCAAAGTCCCTCATTATGATAATTGTGCTGCAATTTACACTCAAAACTCAAAAGGCTTTAAGCACTGTATCAAGCAAGAGGTAGATACAAATCAGGTATGTGGCAGTCGGGCCATGAGCTTGAATTATCAGCCCAAAAATGTCATCCAGACCAGAGCTAATAGTGAGAATTTGTTTTTACAAGAAACCGCAGTTCAAGGCCATATTAATTTTGTCAGCTTAGGTAAACGAGGCAAGCTCACAGCTCGTTGTTTAATTGATGGTTATCCTGCCCTTCTTCCAGTTTTCAATAAGCGCTTATCTTTAAGAGAAATATCATGGGGAAATGCAAATCCAAATAGCTACCCAGAACAAGGACGCATATCCGTTAACTTGAGCCATTGTTTAATAGATGAACTCAATGGACACAAGCAACTGGGCGTCATCAACACGAGTGAATTCTTCACCTATGATTTTACCGCTAACGAGGCCGGCTTATCGTATGAAGGCTGTCGACTCAAGCAACTCATCATCAAAGATAAAACCCCTCAAAACAGCCCTCCCACTGATGGTATTGACTTAAATTCATTCAATATCAGTGATCTAGAATAAGCACGCAATGCGTGCTTATTCATTAAAATGTAAAAAACATACCAAGAACACAGGCCAATGCGCCAGCCCATACCAAGGTTCTTAAAATGCCTTTGTCTGCCATATAAAGAAAACCATAAACAACACGTAGCACAATGTAGGTGATCGCCAACGCATCAATCATAGCTTGGTCACCTTGCATTTGCTGGGCAATGATCACCGCAGCCATAAACCCAGGAATCGACTCATGGGTATTGAGTTGGGCCCAATTGGCTCGTTTTCTAAAACCACTTAGGTTTTCTAAATACTCCCTAGGCGCCAAATTCGCTTTAGGCCCAAAATTGCCAGTAAACTTTGCAAGCGCTGTAAACAACAGGGGTAATAAAATAGCTGCAAAGACACACCAATATGCGTACGTCATAGGTTTTCCTTTTATATTTATTATGAAACGGGTGAATCAAACTAACAAAATCAGCTACTTGAGCCAAGCAATGATTAAGACTAGAGGTGATTAAATTTGATTTTAGAATATCAATCCACAATACTCTTTTTTCATCCACTCACATTAAGCCACACATGAAAACGTTTCAGCAGTATTTAGATCTTGCTAAGGGAAATGCCCCTTTTTCCATTGACGACTCTTGGGCACAAGGGCGAAGTGTATTTGGAGGTCTGAGCGCAGCGTTACTGTTGACACACATAGAGGAAAACACAGGACTCACTGACAAAGAACTGCGCTCAATCCATGTACAATTTTGTTCAGCATTAAAAGCAGGCGAACCGGTTAACTTACGTTATTCAGTGCTTTCATCTGGCAAGTCGGTGACTAATATTCAAGCTACTCTCTCTCAAAACAACGAGACAAGAACATTTGTCACTTGCTGCTTTGCTAGCGAAAGAGATTCAGCAATAGAGGTAAATACACCTAAGTACTTACCATCCATATCACACTCGAAATCAAATAGACTGCCATTTATCCAAAATGTAACGCCGAATTTTATTCAGCACTTGGATCTGCGTTTAACCAGTAAGAATATGCCGTTTACCGGCAGTCAAAATATGCCAATGACCGGTTGGATGCACTTTGAAAACAAACCATTAGAGCTCAATGATAGCGCTATTCTGGCCCTAATTGATGCTTGGCCTCCTGCTGTGCT
>Ga0115007_10001862_pt1 | contig 13346 bp, 12 predicted proteins | sample ArcOceMetagenome_2_FD_87166 | JGI IMG/M metagenome (GOLD analysis project Ga0115007, IMG submission 87166) | Marine eukaryotic phytoplankton communities from Arctic Ocean - Arctic Ocean ARC135M Metagenome | ecosystem: Environmental > Aquatic > Marine > Oceanic | place: Arctic Ocean | collected... | reverse complement strand
GATCCTATGTAAGAACCGATGTAAGATCCTATGTAATATCCTATGTAAGAACCGATGTAAGAACCGATGTAAGAACCAACGAATCAATACACGTGATAAGAAGCATGATAAGAAACATGTTCATAAATTAAAACGATTATATTATAATAACTTAAATATTTGCCGACATATATTCTACAATGTTTCCTGTTTTTGGATTTTTAGTTTCTGTAGTGTATACATCTGTTATAGGTACATTATTAATATTTCAGAGCGAGGGTCATGAAATCCAATATTATAGAGACCTCAATAGAGATCCCAATATGAGAACCCAAGTACACTATTTTATTCGTTAACTAAAATAAATATATGAAAAAAATTAAAAAAAACCTAAAAACCCTAAAAAAATTGACGAAAAAATAACCAGATACTTACATTAAAAATTAATATATACAACATTATAAAAAAAAAATTTGCATAATGAGTACCGTTTCTTCATATACCAATCTACTGGAACAGACCAACTTTATGGCCTTCGCACCTACCCCAGTCTCCGACATGACCCCTGATATGGATTATGGAATTGAAAGTGTTTCGTGTGAATTAGCACGGGCATTTTATTTCTACCATCGTGATAAACTGGTTGATGTAAGAGATTTGGCCGATGTCTATACATTATACTCAGAATCATGGCGATTTTGGTGCCCACTACATCTTATTTATGCTTCTCGGAGTACCAAGCAGGTGATGTATGCGATGACCTACTATATTCGCGCTTGTCAAATTTGCGAAAGTAATGTAGTTTGGTATTCCGATCCCTATATTCCTTCCATGCCAAGAAATTTCCCAAACCAACTAAACCTTATCAGTAATGTGACTATGAGAGACAAGCGAAAAGAATCGCCTGTATGCGAGATGATAATGGATGAAATATAGATTTCATCTTAGAATTATGTAGGAACAGTAAGTAACCATCCCCGATAACAACAGATAATAATCACACAATAATCACACGATAACCATATGATTAACCATATGATAATAATATAAAAATGATATCATAATAATTAAGATTTAAATAATAGTAAGCTTTTTTTTTGATGATTATATAAATATTGGTTAATATATATATTTATGGTTTATTTAATAGAAATATCATTCACAACAAAGGGAAATTCAGAGATAAGTTCGTTAATTTCTCGGATAGAGGAGTTATGTATTGTTTATAATTGTATGGATAACTATCACATTACCGAGCCTAGAAATGAAAAGTATCCGAATGAACATTTTTACATTTTCAGTTGTAGATTTGATATTGAAAATAAAACCAATAATATATCAGAAATAAATAATTTTATAAAAGAAATAAAAAGAAATAAGAAGCTGAACGTAGACATCATTACAAACGAAGATATAAAATGTGATTTGTTATACGTATCTCCCTATTATCTTAAAAACATAATGTGCAGTGACGCGCGTAAAAAGTATATTGAAACGCAACGCCGTCGTAGTCATTCGGAAACGGATTATATGATATTGAGACAATTTAGAAACGAGCTGTCTAAATACAATGATACCTTTGTGAATGGAAATGATAATATGATTATTTCATACGAAACATATCTTGGTATTATTAAATAATGGGACTGCGTAGTGGTGTTAAATAATAATCCTATAAACAATCATATTAAACAATCCTATTAATATAGTGTATCTTTGTTTACCGAATATTTGGGAGATTTGGGAGATTTGGGAGATTTGGGAGATTTGGATGACATCATTTTTTTATGTTTTCCAGACGATAATATATTGGAATATATCTTTTTAGTTTTATTTTTAGAACAGGATGCTTTACCAGTTGATTTTCTTTTTCTAGAGTTCTTTTTCTTTTTATTTTTTGACGTACGTTTAGCGTTCGTTTTAGTGTTTGTTTTAGTGTTTGATTTAGTGTTTATTTTAGTCTTTGATTTACGGTTACATAGTGATTGTTTATATGAATAATTGGGATAAGGTGTAAGAGATAATGTTTCGTGTTTTGGAAACTCATCTATTTTTATCTCTTCAGTAGTGTGAGGTGCAGTTAACATATTACCTAAATCATCTAATGTAAATTCACGGATTTCATATTTTTTCCCATTTAAGTTTAATTTCATATTGATTTCATCATCTGTCAAAGACTGTAGGTGCCACGAGGAGTCTTCGTGTACATCATTATTTACATTCATTTTTACTGATCCGTTAGAGATTAACATTTATTATTATATATTACATATATTAATAAATAGTGAGTGTATCTTAAATTAATTAAGTATATCTTTTGTACCCTGGATAATATTAGACGTCATGGATAAATTTTCATGGATAAATTTTCATGGATAAATTTTAATGGATAAAATTGAAATAATGAATATGCAATATAAGTTATCATATAAACCATGAGAAGTCTAGTTACCGTGACCGAATTATTAAATAATATTAAAAAAATGATACGAATCCGTGATTATCCAACACCGTTAGGAAGATGGGGATTAAAACTATCTGAAAAGCAGGTAGTTCACCGTATTGAGCGCGCGAATGAAGATCATTGTGGTCCCTGTGGTCAGTACAATTATGATACAAAGGTTATGAATAATCAGTATAGCAAAAAAGAAAAGAAATAAAATATAATTAACTCTATAATTAACTCTATACTACCTCCGTAACAACACCGTAACAACACCGTAACAACACCGTAACAACACCGTAATTTACAGATTTTTTTAACTAAAAGTGAATAACCTGATGTATATGATTGAATAATTTATAGTTATAATCAATATAAGCATTTTCATTATATTCTTTTCCGGTTAATTTCGTAACCACGCGACAAAGAGAATCCGAATCTAAGTCATATTGATTTAACTTACTTAAAATTGAATTTACAATTTTATCAATCATTAATGATGTGTTCTTATGATTAATATGATCCCAATATTTCCCATTATAAATCATAATTACATTTTTGTTGTTATGTTTGAAAGCGCACAATGGTGTACTATAATTATGATTATCTTCAACAATTTTACATATAGATACATTTAATTCTTCATGTAAAATATTATGTACATGTTCTTTTTTGATTGAAATAGTTTTCAACCATTCATCATATGAATTATCGCACTGTTTATTCTGAAGTAAATACTCTTCAGGAAGGATTTCTACCTTTTTATATTTTTTCTCTAGAAGGTTCAAACGTGTTTTTAAATGTGTGCATTCATTTTTACATTCATTATACTTTATAGCAATCTCCTTTACCATAGTATATAGTTCATATGTAGACGGTAAGTCCTGTATTTCTTCATCATCATATGATTTGTCTTTCAACATTTCGCAAACTATAATATGTCTATTATAAAACGATTTGCGCTTATAATCTTTATAACACGTAGGGCATGTTAAATTTCGTTTAGTATCCATGTTTCACTGATATGAATGTTTATTATATTATGAATCCTTCAACAAAAAATAATCAATTTTATAATAAACCAGTAACCAAATATGATAGATAGATATTATCTATATTATTCTATATTATTCTATATTATTCTATACCATAAAATATCTTAAATATGCATAAATAAATTTCTGAATATAAATCCGTGATATATCTACAAAGTAATAATATTTTACAAATGATGGATGATCTTTAATTGAATTGTATCCATGATAAATAAGGTACGATGATCCAACAATAATCTGAATTATAATTAATCGTATGATATGTAATATTTTCTGACTATAATTAATTTTTGGACTAGTGATATCGTTAATATAATAACACATGTTACTTGGATATTCATTTAATAAAAATGCATGTATATCCAATATCCCATTCATGACGCGTTCTATATTATTGACTTCGTTTTTAATGTTCAGCATTCCCATGACATATTTATAATCCATACATAAATTAATGAATAGCGATTTTTCATCTTGAAATACATGTGGCATAAGTCCGTCTATAAATCTATTTTTATACAGTAGTCGTTTTCCACAAATAAGTGGTATATAAGATGATTTTAAAATAGTCTCTAACAGGTCGTTGTTATTTTTATATTTTTTCCTGACAACGCTTTTATTTTTACGAACATCGTGATATGATAGAAATATTTTGTTATTACATCTTTTATAAAAATCATTATCCATTTTGTTTAGTAACTGGGTCATTATATCTTTTAATATGAATAAATTCCCATATTTTTTAAAATGTTCACGAATGAGACTATATACACTCGCGCAAAAGTCCAAATCGTCTAGTTCGTACAAAATACATAAAATAGATCCGATACTACATCCTGACAATTTTTTAATTGTTATTTTGCCCTCTTTTTCAAGTTCTTTAATATAATATAGAGCACCTAAAATATAACTACCGCTGAACGCTCCTCCATCTAATATTAAATTAATCTCGCCATAATGTTTATCAGGTAAATTGTGTATAAGTTTATTTATATATATTTGCATAGTTATTATAGAAAATATATATTTATATATTTATTTTTATCCGTATTATTAGTCGTTAATTATTATCTATATAATTTATGACGAATATAGTTCCAAAAAATAAAAATATTGAGGGAGGTATTCCTTCTTATGATCTTCCAATAGATGAATCAATAGAGAAACCATCAGAGGAATCAATAGAGAAACCATCCGATGAATCAATAGAGAAACCATCAGAGGAATCAATAGAGAAACCATCAGAGGAATCAATAGAGAAACCATCAGATGAATCAATAGAGAACCCATCAGAGGAATCAATAGAGAACCCATCAGAGGATTTAGCAGAGAAACAAGCAGAGGATTTAGCAGATATATCAGAAACAGAATATTTAAGTTTATATAACAATAGCGTACTTGGGAAAACACTAGATACCTCCTTTTATAGTAAAATAAAAGAAACCTGTTGTAAAATTCCTGGTATATATTATTGTGTTTTACATACCCTTTTAATGATTTTAATTGGTATTATTGTATTGTTTGTGACAAATAAATATCACTTATGTATGGCACTATTGGTGATATCATTAGATGCTGTAGCAAATGTAATATTTTTTGATTGTCCTTTAAGTAGTCTTGAGAAAAAATATTTGAAAACTAGTATGATCGAAACCCGATTGAAGTCACTTCAAAAATTCGGAATAATGTATGCAAACAACCGATATTATGATACGCAGTTAGAGGTTATAATAAATGGATGGACCATGTGTGCGGGAAAAATATTATTTCTAATAATATTTGATTCATTTAACATAAAGTATTAAAGTAAAGTATTAAAGTAAAGTATTAAAGTAAAGTATTAAATAATATTAATTAAACGAATAATTTAAGTATGAATATAATATTTATAGTGTATTGCTAGTGTATGTCAAATCCCTCTGAATATAATTTAATAAGTCATTTAAACCACATATTAAGATCATTAAAAATAAATTATAAGAATTGGTTTGTATTATTTATATCGTGTGTAATAATGTGTCATAAAACCTCTATTATATGGGGATGTATAGCATATATACTTTGTATATTTTACGCTTATTTTGCCCATCGGATATCGCATGAACCAGCAGGTTTCTTTTTGAATAGAGCTCATATCTATCACCATGAACATAGCGATTGGTCGTCTCATGCGATTCAGGTATGTGTAGAACTAGCAGCTAGTTATTCGCCTATTGTATATTTTTACTATTATTTAAATATGGAAAATTCTCTTTTCCTATGCGATCCGTATATCTTTATGTTTTTTTCTATATTTTACACATCAACCCATAATGTAAATTATGGAATGTTTAGTGTCAATAAGGTTCATGCTAAACATCATGAGGACTATACTGTAAACTATGGTCCTGACATTTGTGATATTATATTCAGAACCAAATATCCGGAAAATGCCGTGGAGAATACAGATCATTATATACCAAATGCTATTGTAGCAACAATCATCACTGTTGGTTTTAGATACATGTATGAAGGACTAGACGGTAATAAACAACAGCTTTTGAAGCACTTCCTATTTAAACTATATGTGTTAATATATTTTATTGTGATATATTTCACAATGAAGCAAACAATTATTGATGTTAATAAAATGAGGGAACGTGATATGAATGAATTTGAATCACGTATTACAGAACTAATTCATAAACTACAAAGCAATAACATGTAGTAACATGTAGTAACATGTAGTAACATGTAATAACATATTTAATAATATATAGTTAATTAAATATGTTTAAAAATTAAAATTGACTTACATAATGTATCTTAGTATGAGTAACATTATATGGATATTTATATTTTAGATGCAGTAGATAGTTTGTTTGATTCGCGTGGATGGTGCGTATCAAAGTTGGTAGAGGATAAATCTACCAATAAATCAAACAATAAATCAAATAATACTTCCTCTCATCAATCCTATTATCGGTCCTATTATCGAAAGTATTTTGAATTGGATAGATTTGAAATATCATCATATAGCAATGCCATGTATGAGTGTACTGTACCTCTAAAAGAAGTAGGATATACAGTTGTGATTGAAAAAGAAAAAATATACGATTTTATGTACGAACATATTCAAAAATTTTAAATTGTACAGACAATAAAATTGAAGCTATTTTAATTTTTTAATGGAATCAAATATAAATGAAAGAATAGTTTCGTGTAAAATATGGAACAATATCGCACGCGTTACAATTATTTTGTTAACCATGCGGGAATACAAAAAATACCTCATCAGGAAAATGGTGTTATGTGGTGTATTGAAAGTGAAATTGCTGAACAATCCGAACATACTATTCGTGGAGGCATAATTGCCGATGAAATGGGTTGTGGAAAAACATACATGACCATAGGACTAATTGTATGTAATTTTGTACCTGCTACTCTTATCGTACTTCCGCTATCATTAATGAATCAATGGAAACAGTCCATATTCGAGTCCACTGGACATATTCCTTTTGTTTACTATGGACACACCATGAAGAAAGCTAACGTTCAAAATATATTAGCATCGTCTCCCATTGTGCTAACAACTTACGGAGTAGTTTCATATGATCTGAATAATCCCAATCCTCTCCATTCTATTAAATGGGATAGAATCATATTTGACGAAGCGCATCATATGAGAAATTCATCTACGCAAAACTATTGCGCTGGAATATCTTTGAAGAGTGACATTAAGTGGTTGATTACTGGTACTCCTATTCAAAATAAAATGAATGATTTATATGCTCTATGTAACATATGTGGCATAAAACGCCCGGATAAACTCCCGTTGGATAAATTGAAACTCCATATTCTAAGAAGAACGAAATCTGAAGTGGGAATACATCTTCCTGCGCTTTACATTCATGAAAAAATTATCAGCTGGGCAAATGAGAATGAAAAACGAATGGCAAACATTTTACATAAATATACAAATAGTCATGTTTATAAGCATGTCTCTAAGGTTAGTCCTGGTAAAAAATGTAGCGATTTGTCCGATGAGAAATCTAATAACATCAATAACGTCAACAATAACAGAGATGAATGTATGGATGATTACTCCCCCATTAATCCTAAGCGTATCATTGTTCAAAGTGATGATAAAACCCAATATCGTAATGATTCTGTAGATGACTGTATGTGTATTTACGAATCAAAAACTGAAATCGATATCAAATTAGAGAATTATGTACAGAAAATCTTAGGAAATCATTGGTTGACCTACTATTTCCGTTCACAACAGATGTGTATATGTCCAATGCTACTCAATAAGCTGGTCAATGATTCTTCAAAGTGTGAATTGAGCGACAAAACTATAGTTAAAAATTCATTGTTCAATATGAATAAAATAAATGAACTCGTTATGAGTATTAAAACGAGAAAAGATAATGGAAATAAAAAAATAGTGTTTTGTAGTTTTAGACAAGAAATGGATACTATACAAACGCTTCTGAAAAGACAACATGTTCATAATGTTGTAGTATATGATGGGCGGTTAAGTAAGAAAAATAGAGCTTCCATTTTATCGTCAGAACCGACTGTATTACTCATGCAGATAAAAATGGGGTGCGAAGGATTGAACTTACAATACGCAAATGAAATATATTTTGTAGGTCCTTTATGGAATCCTGCAATGGAGGACCAAGCTATTGGAAGATGTTATAGACTTGGACAGAAAAAGGTAACGCATGTCTTTAAATTTACCATGGAAAATATTGATTATGATATGGATCGTTATGATGGAACCAACAAAACGCATTATCAAATGGATAATTCTATTATTTATTCAATGGATAATTATATTAAGAGAGCTGTGGAATTTAAACGTCTGTTATATATTTAAGTTATACCTTTTATCTTTAAGGTAATCAATAGATAATGATGTATTTTTTTACATGTAAAATATAATATTTTATATGTAATTTTTTCGGGCTTAGCAGGGAATCGAACCCCGGATCTCCTACTCCCAAAGCAGGAATCTTACCACTAGACCACTAAGCCTTAGTTCGTTGCGAAAAAAAAGACGCCTTTGTCTTCACTAATATTATGGTTATAGTGTTTAAATAATAATCGCCGAATAATAATAAATGGTTCACTAATTTTTTTTATATTTTTTATATATTTCGACATCTCTTACCTCTCTCTTACCTCTCTTTACATCTCTTTAAAAATTCTACTCATACAAATATCCATCGCTGGATAGGTATCAAACGGATCCCTCCGAATAATTTCATATTTCCGTGTATCTTCACATTCCATATCATGACGTTCGCATTGTATGCGTCTTTGTTTGATATCCTCTATCGCTACCGTAATGTCAACATCTGATATTAATGTTCTTAAAAATGATTGTGTATATCGCGGGTTAGTGCGATCGACCCTACCCAACCATAATATCATAAGGTCTTCTATTGAATAACCCTTTTCAATTATTTGTTCACATATAATCTTCGGTGTTGCGAATGGACAATTTTCTGTAATATTATATGAATCGTCCGTAGTGACACGATAATGACTACGCGTTTCTCCATCATACTCGGTCCCGAACCTGCTCAGCGACTCGCTAATAGACTCGCCAATAGACTCATCAATAGACTCGTCGCTAGAATCAGACATATACTCCAAATCTTCCGTAAGACTATTGCGACATAGCGGACAGCTACCATTTCTCTTTAGTGATTTCATAATACAGTTGAAACAAAATTTATGACCACATGGTGTGGTACAGTTATTTTCATTTCCCAGAACTTCGTAACAAATAGAACATTCCATTTTCGGAGGATTGTATAATATATATATTCTTTATTTTTTTTTGAAATATATATAAAAATATACATTGTGTCAATTTTATGTAACCTTTTATGTAACCTTTTATGTCACCTTTTATATCACCTTTATGTAATATATTATACGCCTGAATATTTGTATCTATTTCGTATTCCATATAAAGGTGTATTATTTTTATTAGTTGTACTGTTGGGGAAGATCAAACTATTATTAGTTATCGTCATACCACGTGGGTTAGGATTTGTACTTCTATTGTTTTGACTAGCAGAACCTAATGTTTTTTGTAGTGAAGACTTTCCTCTCAGAATTTGAGCCATTTGTTGAGCTTTTGTAAGTCGTGCGCTATTTTGTTTATGTTCTAATATTTCTTCTTTGCGACGTTTTTGAACATTTTCAACAGTATGATTTTCATATATATTAAAGGTTTGACTGTTAGATCTCACTGGTCCTGGTTTAAGAGCTACAATTACCTTTCTATAAGTTTTTGAAAATAGTCCTTGACTACTTGTGACTTCATAAGTAATATAATACTCTCCTATAGTTGAAACATCAACAGTTTCGCCTCCTACTATAATAGAACTGGAAATGTCCTTATAATACGAATAATTAATTAGCTCTTCTGCCTTAGCACCACTGTCAATATATGTATCAGTACTACCTAAGTAAATAGTAGTCGGATTGTCGCCCAATATTGTTAAAACTAATGGTAATGGTTCTGGTTCTGGTTCTGGTTCTGGTTCCGGTTCTGGTTCTGGTTCTGGTTCAGGTTCTGGTTCGGGTTCTGGTTGAGGCTCAGGTTCTGGTTGAGGCTCAGGTTCTGGTTGAGGTTCAGGTTCTGGTTCCGGTTCCGGTTCCGGTTCTGGTTGAGGCTCAGGTTCTGGTTGAGGTTCTGGTTCAGGCTCAGGTTCCGGTTCAGGCTCAGGTTCCGGTTCAGGCTCAGGTTCAGGTTCAGGCTCAGGTTCAGGTTCAGGCTCAGGTGCAGGTTCATAATCATCAGTCACATGTACAATACGCGTGGCAATTGAAAAGTTTCCAGATGAATCAGTCGCTTTATATTCGACATTGTAGATACCAATGTTATTTTCATCTATCGTATTCGTAATTACAATTGTAACTGATGTTCCGTCATAATTGTCATACACATTAACACCATATTCTATATACACTGTATTAATTAACATATAGTATGGATTTCTGCCAATAATGGTTATCACAGGAGGTGTAATATCCGGTTCAGGTTCTGGTTCAGGTTCAGGTTCTGGTTCAGGTTCTGGTTCAGGTTCTGGTTCAGGTTCAGGTTCTGGTTCAGGTTCTGGTTCAGGTTCAGGTTCAGGTTCAGGCTCAGGTTCTGGTTCAGGCTCAGGTTCTGGTTCTGGCTCAGGTTCTGGTTCAGGCTCAGGTTCAGGTTCTGGCTCAGGTTCTGGTTCAGGCTCAGGTTCAGGTTCAGGCTCAGGTTCAGGTTCTGGCTCAGGTTCAGGCTCTGGCTCCGGTTCAGGTTCAGGTTCCGGTTCCGGTTCAGGTTCCGGTTCAGGTTCCGGTTCAGGTTCTGGTTCCGGTTCAGCCTGAGGTTCTGGTTCAATGAAGGAAATACCACCACCTCCAAAACCCGCATCGTCTTCTGGTTCTGGCTCAGGTTGAGGTTCAGGTTCAGGTTCAGGTTCAGGTTCTGGCTCAGGTTGAGGTTCAGGTTCTGGTTCAGGCTCAGGTTCCGGTTCCGGTTCTGGTTCTGGTTCAGGTTGAGGTTCTGGTTCAGGCTCTGGTTCAGGCTCTGGTTCAGGTTCAGGTTCAGGTTCAGGCTCAGGTTCTGGTTCATAATCGCTTGTCACATTTACAATGCGCGTGGCAGTAGAAGAGTTTCCAGATGCATCTGTTGCGGTGTATATAACTTCATACTCACCGACCACGGTTGAAATTACATTATTTTCTACACCAACATCAACTATTCCGTCATGATCATCATAAGCAGTGGCTCCAGTATCATTAAAGATATCATTAATTCTCATTTCAAATGGATTTCTACCACGAATAGTTATCACTGGAGGAGTAATATCGGGTTCCGGTTCAGGTTCAGGCTCGGGTTCAGGCTCTGGTTCTGGCTCTGGCTCTGGTTCCGGTTCTGGTTCTGGTTCAGGCTCCGGTTCAGGCTCTGGTTCTGGCTCCGGTTCCGGTTCTGGCTCAGGCTCCGGTTCCGGTTCTGGCTCCGGTTCCGGTTCCGGTTCATAGATATAGTTATCCGCGCTATTATAATCCACTTCAAATCCAACATCGTGTAAAAACCCAACGGTTACTCTACTTAAAGGTTGTGGTCCACTTAATGGGTTATTCAATGGTGTATTTATATTTGAAGATGCGTTCTCTATATCAATCCCCATATTCTCGTACCAACCAGTCATGAGTTCTTCATCTAATCCTGGATAATGTGTGCCCAAAATAACACGATTATTTTTAGAATATATTTCGCTTCCATTTGCTTCGTACCCTTCTTCAAAATGGACAAATGCCGTACCTGCTCCACCATTATTTTCAATGGGTAGTAAATACCATCCCCATGGATCTGTCAGATTAAATATTTTACTATACTCGCGAACCGCATATGATCCACCATATCTTAAAGTGTTGTCAATATTATAAAATGTATTATAGTTTCCATCCTCATCATACAAATCATCATTATATACTTTAACTTTATCCAAGTAAGATGCTAGATTCATGATACCTAAAATATGTCCTATTTCATGAAGAATTGTATAATAGAGTGCATTATCCGCATCATCACTAGAATACTTAATATTATGAAGTTTGTTAACATATTCGGAACTGATAGTGACAGTTCCTTCGATTGGAATAATTCTTCCAAATTGTCTTTTATCGGATGGGTCTAGTCTATTATATTGGTATAGACTTTTTCCAAACCTAAGTCTATTAAGTTCAAACGGAGACGTGTCGGAACGATCTAAATCATATAATTGGTCTATAACAGATGATCCAATAATTCCATCTCCTAAACTACTACTAACATTAACTTTGACATTAATTGGCAAATGTTCTGGTATGGAAACAATAATGGAATTCCATTTATCTAAAGCTCTTTGAACCTCCGAAACAAAATCCTCTTTGAATAAACCACTACTTGAATCATTTAATATTAATTTATCAGGTTCTGGTTCAGGTTCAGGCTCAGGCTCAGGTTCTGGTTCAGGCTCAGGTTCTGGTTCAGGCTCAGGTTCTGGTTCTGGCTCAGGCTCAGGCTCAGGTTCTGGCTCGGGTTCCGGTTCTGGTTCTGGTTCTGGTTCAGGCTCTGGTTCTGGTTCTGGTTCAGGCTCTGGTTCAGGTTCTGGTTCTGGTTCTGGTTCAGGTTCTGGTTCAGGTTCTGGTTCAGGTTCTGGTTCAGGTTCTGGTTCAGGTTCTGGTTCTGGTTCTGGTTCAGGTTCAGGCTCAGGTTCTGGCTCGGGTTCCGGCTCAGGCTCTGGCTCTGGTTCAGGTTCTGGTTCTGGTTCTGGTTCTGGTTCTGGTTCCGGTTCAGGTTCAGGTTCAGGTTCAGGTTCTGGTTCTGGTTCTGGCTCAGGTTCAGGCTCAGGCTCTGGCTCAGGTTCAGGTTCTGGCTCAGGCTCTGGCTCTGGTTCAGGTTCAGGTTCTGGCTCTGGTTCCGGTTCGGGTTCTGGCTCAGGTTCAGGTTCAGGTTCTGGTTCTGGTTCTGGTTCAGGTTCAGGTTCTGGTTCAGGTTCAGGTTCAGGTTCTGGCTCAGGCTCTGGCTCAGGCTCTGGCTCAGGCTCAGGTTCAGGCTCAGGTTCTGGTTCAGGCTCAGGTTCAGGCTCTGGCTCTGGTTCTGGTTCAGGTTCCGGCTCTGGCTCAGGTTCCGGCTCAGGCTCTGGCTCAGGTTCAGGCTCAGGCTCTGGTTCTGGCTCTGGCTCAGGCTCTGGCTCTGGTTCAGGTTCAGGTTCTGGCTCAGGCTCAGGTTCTGGCTCTGGTTCTGGCTCAGGTTCTGGCTCTGGTTCAGGCTCTGGTTCTGGTTCAGGCTCCGGTTCTGGTTCTGGTTCTGGTTCTGGTTCTGGTTCTGG
>Ga0115007_10001861_pt1 | contig 13356 bp, 11 predicted proteins | sample ArcOceMetagenome_2_FD_87166 | JGI IMG/M metagenome (GOLD analysis project Ga0115007, IMG submission 87166) | Marine eukaryotic phytoplankton communities from Arctic Ocean - Arctic Ocean ARC135M Metagenome | ecosystem: Environmental > Aquatic > Marine > Oceanic | place: Arctic Ocean | collected... | reverse complement strand
TATTCAACGAGGACAACATCAACAGCAAAACCAACAGAGACAGCAACAGTCACATAATAATCAGAATCGAGCACGAAGTATGAGCCCTTCAAGAATGAGACGTGCTCGAAGTATGAGTCCATCTAGAATGCAGCGATCTCCTTCTACTGCTGGAGGATCTCATAGTAGAGGAAGGAGTATAGATCGAAGTGGTGGTGGTGATGGTCTCAACAGAGGAAGGAGTATAGATCGAAGTGTTGGTAGTAGTGATGGTATCATCAAGAAAAAAGAATATCCTAGACAAACATTGCATCCTTTACAAAAACAAAAATTTGCTAGTAGTAGACGATTGGTTCGATCTTTTCGTCGGGGTATATCAAAACGACAACTAGGATTCACATGGTGTCAATTGACACAATATATAATACCAATAGTTATTCTAATAGGTGCATCTATTGGATTGATCTTTGCAACGGGGAATGGATCAATTGTAACTGATATATTGATACCAAAAATCGAAAATTCAGAAATGGAAGATCCGTATAGTAATGATGGAGAAGCACCACATTGGCCAGCAGACGGTAATGGTTTGAGGGCTACAATAATTAATGCATTAAATGATGATTGGCAAACAACATTTGCATTAGCTATTACTGATTGGAATTTTGGTCTACCAAATGCTGTTGATATAGTTGAAGAAATTGGTACGTATACACCAAATTGTGAAGCACCCGATGGTAAGATTATTGTTTGCAATGGTGATTACGGTGAAACGAAATGGAGAGGAATTAATGAAGCAATATTAGACGCAAGTGGGGAAATTGTATCAACAGCTGCACGAATGAATACATATTATCTATCAAATATGGATAGCGGGGCTTGGCAATATACGATGTGTCATGAACTTGGTAAGTTTGAATGATCAATGCGTTGTTGTTGCTGTTGAAAATTTGATTCGTTGTCATTATATTACTATTGTTTGTATTCATTATCTGTCATGTATAGCTTCTCACACCATTTTCTGAATTTTTTTCTATAAATAATAAACAATATATGCTATTATTATTATTATTATTATTATTTATTTATTATTAGGTCATACATTAGGACTTGGTCACACCGATGAAGATTTTAATAATGCAGATCTTGGAAATTGTATGGACTACACGAACCGTCTAGATGCAAATAAACACCCTGATACGATGAATTATATGTCTTTACTATTGCTCTACGGTCCAATATCTGGACGACGACGACGACATCATCGGCAACTACAAAAGGATACTCGTTACCATGATGGTGCTATCACTGTCGCTAGCACGAGCACGAGCACCAGACCATCAGGTCGCGTATCTGGATTACGATTGCGAAGGGGTTCCAACAACAACAACAACAACAAAAACATTCGTCTCCGAGATGAAGTTGATTCTTCCTCTTCTGATGACGATGATACTGCAGTTGGTGTTTTTAGTACCATACCAGATCATATTCGAAAGAAAAAAAGGGAAGTAGTTAAAGAACTACTTGATAAAAGAAGAGATGATGATGAGAATATTAATAATAATTTTCATGACCGAGATGGATGGAAACTCGTCCATCGAAAGTTACACGGAGAAGAGTATGAAATATTTCTAGGTGAGGGGTACAAAGTGCGTGTTCAATTGCTTCTAGTTTAGTATAGCTTATTATTTTTGACTTTATTATAAATATTATTAAATTTATTTTTCATAAGTAGCTACTATTTGAATACTTCGAAGTATATCAATATTCAATTTTATTGGGGTCATACATTTATTTCTTATTTATTTTTTCTTTATCACAAATCATTTATTTGAGTTGTAGTGTAGTGTAGTGTAGTATCAAGACAAATACACCGTCGCATGCAGTTCCGAGCGTAGATCGATAACTTCTAACTTGTATTAGACCCCATTCGGTATCAATCCACCATTTTTAAAATCCTTGCAAGCATATATTACAGCACTCGCTCGACCTCTCTAATAACAATCGAAATATAATCAAGAGAAAAAGTAAACCGTCGCCATTGACATTCACATAGTTTACTACTAGTTATCCCAATACCTCCTCCTCTTCTTCTTCTGCCACCAGGAAAGGATTTGCAATCTCTTCAACACCCTCTTGTGGCGAAACAAGTGATACTTGAGTACCACGAACGACAACCAAACCTAGTTTTCTTTTCTTATCTGTTATTTTTTCATGATCATCTGGATCTCTTAAATATTCCTCACAATCCTCTAATACAAGATTTACTAATTCATCATAACCCTTTAATGTTCCCTCTATTTCTCGACCACCTAAGCATTTAACGTGGACTGTCGCATCCATTAACTTAGCAAGTTCAAGGATACTTTCCTTTCTTGGTGGTCTGCTCATTTTGTTGTTGTATTGTTGTATATTTATATTTACGAATTGTTGATATTAATAATATTATGTCATAATAGTGTGTTGCTTTCCCATTGTTGTTGATTTCGTCGGTACTCGGTACTGTAGCTCCAAAACGGATGACATAGTACAGACGTTTTTCCATTTTCTCTCTTAAAATAAAATATGTCAACATGCTAATTTCTCGCGGCGCTTAGTTTTATTAATTTGATTCTGATTGATGAGAACATTAAACATGACATATTTAAACATTAAACATAGAATATAGTATATTATACATAAAATCATAATCGTAGTTGGTAATAGTTTGAACTGGAGTGAAGTAAGAAGATATATATACTATAATATATATATAATATTTAGGCCTTATCATGACAAGGATCCACATATTTCGCTCTCGATTTCAAATCTACTTTTTCTTCTTGGTGGCCATTATTAATGTAATCAGACCGAACACGGGCAACTACTACTGGATCTCGTCGTCGTCATCGTCATCGTCGTCGAAATCATCATCGTGTTTTTTCTTCGCTGATGCATACCGGGTGGGAGATGTTGTTGACGCTGATATTTCCACTCGATCTGCTTTGACTATCGATTTATTAATGGCCAATCAACCGTTGTTTGGACTATCAAAGACTGTACATTTACCTCGTCTACCAGAAAGATTTTCTCTTTCCTTCGAAGAAGGTTTACACTCTATACCCTACGTCGATGGACAATTTTTACAACAATTAATTGTTACTTTTGTTTATAGTAAATCGGGAGGAGGTAGGATTCATTCCGTTACGAGTAAAGCCGTCCAGTCTACTGGTTCCAGTAGAAGGTTTGATCCAAAAAGAAAGATTGAAGTTGTATTTGATTGGATCGAAGAAGAAAATGTAGATATTGAAGCGGGAGCAACCGTTATGTTCCTTGCTGCATTCATTGTATCGATATTGTTTCTGTTACAATTATGTATGACGACGGATGGATATGACGACGAAGATAACAATAATAATGACAATGACAACAACAATAGAGATTCCTATTATAAAGGACGATAAAAGTAGTAATAAACAGAACGACACACTATTCAATATAGACTCGTGATAGTATAACAGCTAATAGAGACAGAGCTTTTTGAAATTTATGCGATGCATCCAATTTAATTGAGGGATATCAAGAGCAGTATAATAGCTAATGCATAGACAGATTACACTTTAAGACATATATGCTATCATTGTTTGCGATTTGAAATCCTGTGAAAGTTTTTTCTTCTTTTTTTTCTAAAGAATTGTATATATCAGTATTTACTATTATTAGGCACCGAATGTGCTATATCTAGGTGTATCATAAGATTCCAAGCACAATTTTCATCCGATGCAGTATCAAGTATCACTGAGTGTACATTAATTATTGTAGCGTCAAATTTTTTTAAATGATTTATCGTCAATCATATACTGGATTGTACCTTGATGTGATTTCCTCTATACACTTGTAATTTACATCCATTCTCATCCTGATGAGTCGCAAAGAAACACTGACGACAAAGTCGGACGGGTGCATCATCATCGTCCATTGGTGGAAATATCGTACAGGAACGATCACATCCACTTCGAGTTTGAGTAATACGTAAATGACTTCCTCGTGATTTGTATTGTTGTTGTTCTTCAAAAGAAGCCAAGGACCAACACCGATTGCATGGACCCCTCTTTGGATGTAAATTGTAAGCGAATTTGTTGGCACATACACGAATGGTATCGACCGATAATAAGTCGTCATCAAGAGTTTGTGATAGTTTTTGAAGTCTTCTAATAGTAGATCGTGCACCGTGAGGCATCTTCGAATATAAAGAAATAGTAGGAGATCTTATCGGACTCGCTAAAGAATGGAAACCACGAAGTGGTGATCGAATGCTGCTTGATCGGTCTGGTGAAGCGCAACTAGTAGTGACACTATCGGCATTATGGGTGTTGCTTTCTCCACGAAGAGGAGATTGGCAAATTTCTACTTTGTTTGTTGAACCAAGACTGGATTGCTTAGACTTATTGTCTCCTTCACGAAAAGAAGAAGAAGATATGTCTAGTAGGTTTCGATTGTTACCAGGAATGGATGATGATCTAGCAATGGATCGACCAGGAGATCCATACCAGCTTATGACACTGCATGTAGTTGATCCCCCACCTCCATAAGAAGATCGACTAGTCTCAACTTTATGTGGTGTTGTAGGTTTTTGACGTTGCTTGCTTCGACTCTCGCTTAACCTTTCTCTTGTCCTATAAAACGGAATATTGCTAGGATTAGTACGAAATGGTGCTGCAGTTCGGGGAGTTTTCGGTTGCTCCGGTGTCGATATATCAAATAGTGTTATGCGTGATTTTGAAATGGGAGGTGGTGTAGCTATAGAGAGAACATTATCTTCATCTCCACTTTGCGATTTTGTCGTTTGGCTATCATGAGGAGATTTGACCGCTTCGTCACTATTCATATGGAGCACGGGGATTTTTAGTTGAGATGCAGGTGTTGAGTAACAATTACTATTCTTTCCCGATTCCTTCAATCGAACAGGAGAGCAACTCACGGTTGACATTGAATGCTGTTCAAAACTAGGGAGACTATGATTAGAATCTTCATCCGATTTGATACTTAAATCGTCGTAGGTTGACTTGTGATTTAATTCTTGCAGCGAATCGATATCGATATCTCCAATTGATTTATTTTCGAACTCTGTAGCTTTGGTAGAAATATCTTGAATGTCCTCAGCAGCTTTCTGGTTTTCTGACGAGTCTCGAGATAATTCCTTAGCAGTAGGATCAAAATTCTCGTGGCTTGACTCGTGAAGTAGTTCCTGTGGTGGATTGCTGTCGACAGCTCCAATTAAATTGTTTTCAAAATCTATAGCTTCGCAAGGAATATCACGAATGTCCTCGATGCCATCTTTGTTTTCTGACGAGTCTTGGGAAAAATCACGAATGTCCTCGATACCATCTTTGTTTTCTGACGAGTCTTGGGAAAATATCTTAGCAGCAGGATCAATATCCTCACGAGACGCCTTGCCATTAAGTTCTTGTAGCGGATTGCTTTCAATAGCACCAATTAATTTTCTTTCGAACTCAGTAGCTTCACATGGAATGTCTTGGATGTCAACGATAGCTTCCATGTTTTCAGATGAGTCTCGAGATAATGCCTTCGCTACAGGATCGTGCGGTCGACCAGATTCGATTCCAGTCGAAATTGAAAGGAAAATTCCCGCAGAAGAATTTATAGACTGATTTAAGTCCGGAGAGGTGATCCTGCTTCTCGATTCATTCAACGGTTTGAATGACAGGGGAGTACTATCAGTTTTTATCCTTGACTTGTAACTTTCGCTTTCTACTGATAGTTTAGATTGCAAAGTATCCTTAGCTCGACAATCCTCCTTATCCACAACAGCTCGTACTGGAGATGTGAAATCAGATTGATCATCCCCGATTCGTAAGGGGGATTGATTTGGTGACTGACCTATGGGAGAATTGAAATTTGCCAATATTCGAGAAGAAAAGTCCAAAGTAAGGCCCTGCGATTGTTCTGGTATAGATTCAGTAGATCTATCGTCGTCATCTAACGAATCCATTGATAACAAAAAGTCGGTCAGAACCTTGTCTATTTCTTCTTGCTCGTTGTCATATTTTTGAATCGGAGAAACATGCAATTCTACGTCACAAGTATCCTGTTCGGATTCTTCTGGGAGAACCGTTGGCATTCTTTCGATAATCTGATCACAACCTCGAATCGTCTCCGTTATCATCTCCGTTATCATCTCTTCATTATTCACAACTTCTACTCGGTTTGATTCCTCGTCTATTGACAGATCAACTATTAATTCTTGAGAAGTAACTGCATTCTCAGATTCATCCTCAAAACGATTATCAAATTTCATACATTTTTTCTTATCAGCTGTATCAAAGGACCCATCACGGAATGATATTTTCTCTGGAACACAGTCAAGTTTTTCGTCATCATCCATTGAATCTATTGTTTCAAAAAAGTTATCCAGTATATTATCAATCTTATTTGCATCATCCTCAGCCAACATAGCCGGATCCAAGGTATCTTCAACTTCTTTTTCTGATCTATCTTTTTTCACTTCTAGAGAATCTGTAGACTCTTCATAGACATCATCAGTGACAACCATCAGGTGTGAATCGCTGTTGGTGTTTGATACTTCTTTCGTAGAAGATATCATCGTTGGAAAAGGATCCGAAAAGCTGTCAACGAAATCTTCACAATCATCCTCTTCGTTATTTTCTATCATAGATGAAGGGCTCGTGCTATTCCCGAATGGTTCTTCCTCTATATTCTTTAAAAATTGTGCACCTGGTACGCAATCGAAAAATTCGTCGATACACAATTTTTCTTCGTCGTCTACCAATACATCAAAAGAATCAAAAAATCTTTCATCTGTATCTTCAACACACCCTGTTTCATACTTTATAATATGTATATTATTGTCCCCGTTGTTATCTTTGAGATCTTCCGTTATTTTGGGTGATTGTTGTTGGTTCTTGCAAAAAAGTCGGCAATAGTCTTCGTCGACATATTGGCTTACCCTTCGAATTGATCCTTCTTTTTTCCACAACAACAATTCCCTTTTAGTCGATTCCGATCGTTGTCTATCTTTTCCTCTTATCCTTTGAGACGATGGTGATAACGATACTTTATGATGATGACTATCATTAGTTGGTAATTCAGTCAATCTCTGGTTTTGTACGATGATATCAGTACAACTTACGTTGTTGTCATTTTTTCTGGATTTGCAATGATGAATGCCTCGTCGTTGTATTATTGACACACGATATTTTTGCTTCATCTCATGGATCATCTCACGATGCTTTCTTAAGGAATCTGACACCTCATGATTGGAATCATCATCATCATCATGTTGAACATCGTCGTCATCGTCGTCACCATTTTCGTTATTGCCATTCGATGAGCTCCTACGAGTCCTAAGGTTCAATTGCGTCGTCGCCATCGTTTTGTGTATCGATCGATACGACAGTAATGCGTGTACCACTATTTGCAGAAAGGATATCAGCTCAGTTTTGACTGCGCTTGAACAAGCCGTCGTCGTTCCTTTCTTCTCGCCGTTTATTTTTAGTACAGTTTAAGCGGCAAGTTATAAGATGTGAGCAATTACTTTGTACCTTGCCCCTTATTGTTTATGTGATTGTACAAGCAAATTTAAAAATAGTATTTAAAAAATTGTTACAAAAGATTTCTATCTTTGTTATTTATATATATATGTGTCTCATTATTTTCAGTCACGAGCATTTCAATCACGATAATTAATAGGAGACGGGGGAAAATAATTTCGATGTGAAATTTTTATATTCTGAATTTTTTGAATTTCTTGTCAAACGTTAAATAGATATCTTCCCCTCAATACTGAATACAAATCTCCAGTTTTTCTTAAAATTAATGTGATCTACTTTCTACTTTAGCATACACAGTAATTATTAAGAAGGCACCTTGAAGGGTTGAAGCGCAATTGTTTTTGATGTTGCCCTACTAAGTTTATGCCATAAATACACGTGTTCTACATAGGGATACTTCCTTGGTATTGACATGTCAGTAGGAAAGCAAGCAAATGGAATTGTTGGCTATTGCAGTGTCTCTATTCCTCCAATGGTTGTACAAACGAAATATAATGTAGGAAGTGCACAAATAATTGCAACCGTGATTTTTTCACCCTTAATAATACCTCTGGCCATGACTGATGACGCCTACGATCAAGCTATTCGTAAAAAGACGTACTAAGGCTTGGAACAATAAAATATAATAGAAATATTGTTAATGTTTTTTCTTTTCTTTTTTATATGTAATTGCTTTCGAGTTTGTGTGTGTATTATATTATGTTATATTATAGTATATTATATTATTGACATCTGGCATTATGACATCATCGCATGACTCGTACCGATATAATATGCACTCGCTGCAGAAAATAGATGCCACAGACCATGCCAAATAATGTATGGTAATCCCTTTTCCCATACCCAACACATTAATAGGCAAGATATACCAAGTATTGATGTTGCTATTCCCTCGATCGGTGGTAACGTTTGATCGACTAACATGTAAGAAATCCCGATCAATATTGATGTTATGGCCAAAAAATAATCCAACAGCAGAGCAAGTTTAACTGTAGAATCCTGGGTACGACCATATGGCTGCTGTAGTTGCGTGTAATGGTATGCAAAACTAGCAAAAGAACACAGATCCGTAAGGAATCCTAAAAGAACTTCACCCCGTAATGCTAATATAATTCCAACAATTGTGTATGCTACGTTTGTAGCAAGGAAGACTTGACCAGGTATTGTTCTTTCACTATTCGGTGTCAAATCAGCATAGCTTAGCGCCCAACCGCCACTAACATCATCTAAAAAGTTAGCTGCAGGAGCAACGGCATTTTGTATTTGCTGTTGCAATGGTGGAACATCGTATGTGTATGCGTCGTCGTTGTCGTTTGGTACTTTCTCTTCCAACCTTGAAATTATTTTTTCGTCGAAAGCTACTGCTGCCTCGTACTTATGTGCTAAAAATGATAATGATGGATGATCTCTACTGATCACCCATGTTCTTCTGGTCGTCCGTACAACAAACGCTTCCGATAGAAGGATGCTAACAGAAATAAAAACTAGAGCAGTGACTTGAAAACGAAACATTTTTACTAACTCCCATCGAATTTATTGTGCTGAGATAATATTCTTTTGTGCGAATTTCAAATAATTCTGTGAAAAATGATCTCGAAATATTGTTCTCTTATTTTGACTGGCGGTGTAACGGTATTATTTACAACGTATACCATACCGGTCGGTACATTGATGACGTAACAAATGCAACAACAAAAAATCATAGTAGTAAGTTTCATGCCGAATCAAAAATTGAGCGAAAACACCCAATTTTCTCTAACCCCCCTTCGATGAGACGAAAGAAGAATATATTTTTGATGGTGCGTGCGGAGACGACGTGAAGTCCAAAATTCAGAGTCGTCCTGTCATCGTCCTCGTCTTTCTGCTATATTGCATGACTTTCTTCATTAATCTTTTCTGACGACGACACAAGCAGACTTCTATCCAACGATGGTCCTCTCCTCTATGTTATTAGTACTTCTGATACTTTCAGTAGTCACCAATGTTGCTGTGTCACAGATGTCACAGCACAACAATGGTGCTTCTGCTCCACCGCCGCCTTTATTGGGAGACGTTCTTATGCAGGTACTCGACAGTAATATGGACAACAAGATCATTATGAAAGAGATCACAACCACATTGAATATGCTGGAACACCTACTTCAGGGTACTGGTGACGAAGACGACAGTAACGAATACGCTGTAATGATTGGGGTAGCTCAAAAATCCGCACCCGTCGTATTTCAACTCCTGGATTCCAATGGCGATGGTGCGTTAAGCCGATCCGAATTGAAGTACACGACAAAATTCGAAGAATCGTTAAACAGCAAAGGAGGCAAGATGAGAGGGTTTGTAATAGATTGCTTTAAAATATTGGATTCTAATGGTGACGATCAATTGAGTATTGAAGAATTAGTTAGCCACACCAGTAGTAGTGCTGATAGCGATGCACTATCATCCATTGCAGTCAAATTCCACGAATTATTTCCCTTACGACCTACCGCAAAAGAACTAGAAGAATTTGTACAAAAGTCAGTCTTCCAATCCTTTGGAGAAGTTAAAGTGGGTGAAGAAAGTATTAAATCCTCTGGTATAATGGACTGGTTAGATACTGACGGAGATGGATACATTCAATTGAAAGAAGTGGGAAAATTCTACGTTGCGATCGGGGAAAAAATTCTTGGTACTACCACAATGATCAAACAAATGGGACCAATGCTAGCTATGCTTGGTGGTGGCGATATGCCCGGTATGATGGGGAATGAACTCTAAATGAACTCTAAATATCGACTTCAACTACTACAACTACTGTAGTCCCGGTACTATTTTTCCTTTGTTTAGAGTCGTAGTATTGATATGGCTAGACCTCCTTGCCTTTTTCCGTTAGAAAAATAGGAATCGATAGTATAATCATTAAACACTAAAACCACTTGGATCACTGTTTGTTTTGCATCATACCGCATCTCGTCATCTAGATTTATAGTACTTTTCTCTAATCATGTTGTCGTGAGCACACTGATAGAAATCACTGTTTTTGTGCTCTTTATATAACGTACCAGTAGACAGGACAAAAATCTCGTTGCATGGATCTCTGTGTTTTTATATGAGGATTGTTGGTATGCGCTACCACCAATCAACAGAATAAACATACGACAAAGAATCGACAAACGATTGGGGAAACTATAAAAGACAAGTAAAAAAAGGAGAAAATCCATAAATTAAAACATCATGCATTTTACTAAATTTATTGTACTGTTACCCCAAACATTTTTTATTCCGGTATTGAATTTTCAGAAAAGATAGGTCAATTTCTCATTATTTCTTTTCTCTAAGCGATTTTGGCTCGTTTGACATCATCATCTGTATCATTCGGCTTCGAATTTTCTCCATCACCACCGACATCCTTTCTCTTTTTCTTCTTTTTCACAACCATCATAGGCTTGGCGGCGGCAATTTTTGTATCGGCGTTAGCGTCGTTGATAGAGATAGATGATGTTGATGCAGGTCCGAAACCGATAGACGTGGTCACTCCAGTATCTTCATTGGTAACGGAAGCAAAAGCAGCACCACCGCCACTACTTGCATCACTCAACGCGGCTGCTTGTTTTTGTGCATTCACTCTGATTTGGGCCGCTTGAAAGACACCTTCTTGTGATCGTTCGGACTCGTCGACTGTTTCTTGGATCTCATCAAGCATTTGCTGGATGTCAGAAACAACATAATCAGTAGATTCGGTATCGGACGGAGGATGAGATGATACCATAGTTGCAACCGCCATCCTCAAAGCGTTTAAAGTTTGTGATGCGATTGCAGCGGCCGTGCCAGATTTGAAATCGTCGTCATATAAACCGGTCGTCTTAAAGCCTGCGGGAACAGAAGCAGAAGCAGTAGTAGTATCCGATTTTTCGGAGACTACCTGTTGTCTAGCTTTTGATAAGATTGTCTCCGGTTCCACACCAAATAGCGTTGCCAAGATACGACAAAAGGTCTTAGCACATTCCACGTGCTGTTGGATTCCCTTTTCACAATGTTCCTTAGCCAAAACGGCTGCATTGACATTGTTGTTTGGGGTGGTAGCAGCAGCACCGGCTGAAGCAGGATCGTTACCGTTACCATCATCACCAGCAAGTTGCTTTTGCAAGTCACTACTACTTGTTAGGTATGTTAATCCTAAATTGAATTGTGTATCCGCGATCTTTCGATCTAAGTTACGTTCATTATTATTTTCATCTTTTGTATTATTGTGTTGCAATAAAATTTCCAAACACGACGTGTAATCTTCAATGGATGGGGAATAATTGCCATTGATTCTTTCTAGGTCACCTTCACGCAAATAGATTTGTGCCAAGTCACTATAATAATAATATTATTTAGATGAAAAGAGAGAGAGAGAGAGAGAGAGTGAGTATTCAATATGTCAGTAAATTGTATGTTCCTTTTTCGACAATACATCATCATGTTATATATTCATTTTTTAACAACAACAAACATTTTTTTCATTTTTCGAAAAACACAAACTACTGTAACTAACTTACAGCTGGAGTTTAGCAACATCAGTTTCTGATAATACATTTCCTTCACCTATCATTTTTTGAATGATATTCCTAGCCAAATCAAGATTCTCCCATGCAATTTGAATATCTTCAGCAAAATCTACATCAGGTTGTTGTTGTTGTTGCTCTGCACCACCACCACCCTGAGCATCTGACGATAATGATGATAACATTTGAGCCATGGGAGTGTTGTTATTTTCGGCAGCAGCAGCAGAAGCAGAAGCAGAATTACTACTGGAATTTGCTTCTACAGTCATACCACCATTATCTTGCCCATCTTCCTTGGCTTCCTCTAAACTATACAACAATGTTGTACCGTACAAGTAATGGAATGGTGCAACAGATCCATTGAATTCAATAGATCTTTCCAATTCTTCATCATTATTACCATCCCCAGCATTAGCATTAGCAGTTGTTAATGATAATCTAACCCTAAGTTCCGTTTTGGTATTTTCTAAACCTTGTTCTATTAATGATAATGCCTCCTCAAAGTTACCAGCATTTAATAATTGTTTCGCTAAGGCATAAGTTTCAGACGTCGCCGATGAAAAATAGGTAGGCATTGTTGTTGGAGTAGTACCTGTGCCTGCATTTGTACCTGCACTTGTACTTGCACTTGCTGCTTGGTTTACTTCTTGTGCTTCATGTTGCTGTTGTTGCACATCAGCAGGCGGCGCTTCTTTCATCGTCGGCGGCGGGTCCTTGAGTTGCATCTTTTGATTGGAAGGGGATGATGATTTCGCTGGTTGGGCTGCCATGGTAAGTTAGTGAAGAAGATTCAAGAAGGAAAGAAAAGAAGGAGAGAAGATAGATAAAATAAAATAAATGGTATGGAGGTACAAGTATTGAGTATTCGGTCTATTTGTTGGAGGATGTGTCGACGGTATCCAGGGATAACACACGTTCTTATCGAATAAACTCTTCGTTCAAAAATAAATGTTGTTGTCACTTTTTTTTGTAACCGTTACTTGGCGCGCTTTGGCCATTTGCACTACCTACCGTTACTTGCTCATTAGTACTGTTATTAGTACTTCATTAGTCCTTATTTATGCCGCGCCCATAAATTTTTGCATGTTCCCCTCGTTATTTCTTACGCTCTCGTACGTTCGCGCCATTAACATTCATGCTTAAGACTATGTTTTAGACCTTTATTTACTCACTCACGAACAAATGTTGCTTTGTGATTGAATTTTACTGTGATTAACTATGTCATTTGCTAAAAACAGGTCTGGGTCCAGCGTATTTTCGCATTTCTTTTTTTAAGACGAAAATAC
>Ga0115007_10001860_pt1 | contig 13368 bp, 2 predicted proteins | sample ArcOceMetagenome_2_FD_87166 | JGI IMG/M metagenome (GOLD analysis project Ga0115007, IMG submission 87166) | Marine eukaryotic phytoplankton communities from Arctic Ocean - Arctic Ocean ARC135M Metagenome | ecosystem: Environmental > Aquatic > Marine > Oceanic | place: Arctic Ocean | collected... | reverse complement strand
TATCTGGGACTGTCCCGCGTGCACCATGATCGGGGCCTAGTGCTCGAGAACGGAGCCCGTCTAGAAGTGCTTTGACTGACCAGTCAGGCACGACACTCTTAACTCCGACTCAACCGACGACTACGATGTCCGACAGTCCAGCTGGAGTAGCGGATCATTCCTTTCGTATACCAACTATTGCGGAAGAAAAAGAAACTGATGGAGAATCGGTTTCAAGCGCTTGGGGGGACCAAGCAGATGCCCGAGAGGAACGTGAAATGAAGCAATTGTCGGAAGCACTTGCGGAATCAGAATTGTATGCCAGGCAGACCAGCCCAGGCAACAGCAACCCATCGAGCCCACGTGGAAGTGCGGATTCGAGGACAAAGAAAGGGTTAAGCAGTCCACAGTCGACGGCAACGTTTCCATCCAAGACGGGTGGTAGAACAGAAACCCCTCGCCCACAGAACAGGGCACGAGAAGACTTGAGATTTGAGGGGGCGGGTGCAGAAGGGGTCAAACCTCCAGCCCGTATGCCTTTCCTACCACCAAGGGAGGAAGGGATCACCACTCCAGCCCGTATCTATCGGGAAGCAGAAGGAGTAACCCGTTACGCTGGGGAAATGCATAGCCGTCTAACGAAACAAGATCTTAAGGCGGAAGAGCACGAACATACCATCGGACAACTATTAAATGCCATCGAAGAACTGCGAAGTGGTCACCAGAAAATGGAAGAGGCTTTGCAACACGAACGGGACATGAAACAGGCCCGATCGGAAATACTTCTTCAACAGAAGGCTTACAGTAGCGCACGTTCATACGACTCAGATGCCACTACGCAGCCTATTACCATCCCTCAACCACAGAGGACGATAGGTAACGAAATCGGCAAGGAATCAGGAGTTCGTTCAAGAGCCGTGGACCAATATGAAGCGGCGGCCGAAAACGGTAGGAAAAGACAATCTACCTCGCCTCGCTCTCCTCGACGAAGGAAGAGTGGACCTTTCAGCATAAGAGACATGCAGAATAATGTTGACGAAACCGTCAACGAAGTATCATTGGAACCCCAGCAAGCTACCATCTATGGTGCAGGGGCAGGAGCCGGATCAGGATTAGGCTTTCCAATGACGGGTTTGCACTCTACCAACCCAGATCAAGCTGGCACCATGGTAGACGTAATGTCCAAGCTAAATCGATACGAGGAGTTGCGGCAAAACCAACACTTTGACAAGGAGCAGCGTACCAGAATTCGGCGAATGATGGAAGCACTGGTTGAAGAGCTAGAAAAGCTCGGATGTGACGGCTCCGGTAGATGCAACCGGGACCTGCACGCGTGGATTGCGGATTTCAGGGAGAAATGCCCGTTGGAATTAATGAAAGAGCATGACCTACGGTCTAAGCTGTTGACGCTTGTCATTGACGAGACGAAGGCAGTGGACTGCACCGTGGATGTGAAAAGGAGAAAGAATTGGCGGGCCATGTGGGTAATCACGGGCCAGAGTAACAACGTCAAACTCGCGCAAAGAGCATGCAGGGACCAACACGATCGGTACATCGAGTACATGAGGCTACTAGGAGTTTCCAACCATGAGGGAGGATTGTCCAGGTCAGCTTTGGCCCCAGTAAAGGATGCCAACTACGCTGAGGCATTGAACGTCTTCCTGTCCGAACTAGCAGGGTATCTACCCAGGGAAAAGTCGAAGGTGCACATGCAACTGTACCCCCCCCTGAGGAATTACCTGTTGGAATGGAGAAGCCGAGACTCATCGGAAAGCCCTGTCAAGCTATGGGAAAGATTCGCAAGCTACGCGGCAAAGGCTCGAGAGATCATGCGAGAAGAGTATCGCAAAGTGTGCAACGAGACGCTAACTACTTTCGTAGACGACGATAGCCTATACTTCATTGGATTATTCAGTGTAGCAGAAGGGGATCTGGGCTACATCAAGCACTACGTTACAGCATTACCCAAGCCATACCTCAACCACATGATGATTGGAGGAAACTTCTGGCCTACAAACGCAGGACAGTGGACATGGGCTTACTTGGGGCACAGATTGTCAGCATATCATTTGAGTATCCAGGGTAACCCCAAGCACACGAACAACGTGCGGTATTCTAAGCAAATAATCTCTGCCGTCAACGCTCTTACACAGCAGGCGGCAAACATTGGTTCAAGTTACCAAAAAGGGAAGCCTGCACCAAGGAAAGGAGCAGGCAAAAAGGGCAGCAGAACAAGCACGCCTTTCATAAACGGATGTCCATACATCGATCCGGAGTCATTCGCGTTCGGTCAACGGACAGAAGGGAAGCTGTGGAACGGTAAACCAGTCAAGGGTGCCGACGGCAAGGCTTACGCCGAACAGATATGCGAAATCTGCGGGCACCACGGACACCTTAAGGGAAATCATAAAGCACCCCCACAGGGAGGAGAGACTACCACTGTGTCCACAAGTTTCGACGAACGAAGAAAGGTCTTCGGGGATGACTATTCCCGCAGGCACCCACCAGGGAAAAAGGGAGGTCGGCCGGATGGCGTGAAATATACAGGTCCAAGAAAGGAAAGGTACGGAGGCAAGGTAGCAGCCGTCACCGAGTCCCCGAAGGAGTTGTCAGCCAGAGTAGCTGCACTAACCACCACCTTAATTGATCTCAAGAGTCATCTAGGGTTCGAAGAAGAAGACGTGGGAAATATCGGAGGAATCATGTGCGATTCTTCGCAACCCCATCCAAATGTGAATTTGAAACGGAAGTTAGAAACTATCCAACGTATGGAATGGGAATTGGTCAAGGCAAAACTGGCCAAAATGGATCTGGACAGAGTTAAGGACAGGAAAGAGACCGAGCCAAAGGTCATCCGCACAGTCTTTTCACCAGAAGACATACGATACCACGGACAATGGGATAACGGACCACATAAGCTTGGGATCAGTCCAAACACCACGGCAAGAGAGGACCCAGGCCAAACGAACCGAATCCAGTTCGACTGGGCACCAACCCAGGGCATCGACATCAATGAACGGTGGACGTTCGACCCTGATGCAGGGTATTGGTGGTGTCAAAACCCAGGAGTGTTTGAATGCAGGCGACCGACGCTGAGGATTCACGACGACTGCCAACCACCGGCAGAAGAAGTCGGTAATGTTCTAGGTATCTCCACTTTAAACCAGTCTGAACACTGGATTGAACTGAAACATGCTCAGAAAGCGGAAGATCTACAACAGGTGTGGGAAGAGGCGGTCAAGAAGGAGACTGCCGAGGTCAATCAACCAGATCTGGCATCCGAAGTAGAAGGCTTCGGCATGACAGAGGAACAGTACGACGTGTGGGGTGATGGTAGAGGACCATCGCTCCCGTCTGAGGAAAGCTCACTATCCTCAGGGACCAAGTCGGAAAAGCTAACGGAAGCCCGGCCGTACTATGAGCTCGCAGACTCGAATTTGCCAGAAGCCACCGTCACCGCGGTGGAGTTATCGGGAGTAATCTTACCCGAAGCGGAAGGAGGCGTATCCCCATCCGCTGAAATGATACTGCACCCTATGAAAGGTACTACCTTGGAGCCGACTCCAGAAATCGTCAAGGACTTAATCAAAGAAAACAGAAGATTAGAGGCCACCAAAGGAGTTCAGGAATCCATGTCCGGTGCAGGAGCAGCCAGATACGAAGATGGTCAACTCAAGGAAGTTACCGACGAAATTGTCCCTGTGAGGGTAGACATCCCCGGGTACCACGCTGAAGTGGCCGAAGAAGTTGAAGAAGTGTCAATCGAGGAATCGAAAAACATGGGAGAATTGGACGTAGACCACGAACCGTCTATTGAGGAAGTGTATGAAGCAATTGCAGCTTTCGATAATGTGGACGCTTTCGATCCTGACCAGACCTACAATGGTGACATAGAAGATGAGGAGTTAAACGAAACCCTCTTACAATTCGAAATGGAACTATATACGGAAGACGGCGATTATGAGCCAATGAACGCTCAGGTATACGCCACGGAAGGCCAGGATAATCCGTACGAGCCTCACCAGATCCGATGCCGATGTACAGAGACAGACGACTGCAGATGCAGACATAGCAACGTGCCCGGCCTACGCCGAGCCCAAGAAGCAACCCAGCTTCGCCTTATCCTGAATGAATTTAGGGAAGGAGCAGCCACCCCAGACGATCACCGTACCACACCGATCGACGAAGATGATGAGGCGGCGGCAAACCACTGTTACCAGCTCTCGGAGGAAGAGTTGGAATGGTGGGCTTCAACAATCAAAGGTGGATTCAACACCCACCTGCATGAACAGCGGGAGGCAGAGTACGAAGCTGATGACGAAAGTCCGAAACGTAGCCCGAAAAGAATTTCGGAACACCACCAACCAGGTGTTTCAACGCCACGAAATGCCAAAAAGGATGTAGAAGTACGCCCAGGATGGTATGCACCAGCAAGGATTGCAGGGGCAGTGAAGAAGATGATCAAGGCGAATGAAACCGAAATGAAGGCGATGCGAATAGTAGCAAAAGGGAAGCGAGATAAGCTCAAAAGCCCCAAGCGAACCAAAGAGGACTATCGTACAGAGTGGCAAGCAAAGCTAGACCAAGCGAAATTTGCAGAATTCAGCCGTATAGCTGAAGAAAGAAAACCAAAACCTGCCCCGAAGCCAAAGGTGGATGCAGGCGGATTTGATGTGTTAACATGCAGCAGTGGCAGCAGTGAAGACGAAGACAACTCCAGTCAGATTGCACCGATATCGGTGGTAGGAAACATCACCAAGGACGTAAATGGGAGGACCAGACGAGCCTTGTATATCGAAGCTGACGAAAATATCTCAGTCATGGTGGATACAGGAGCGGAAGTAGACGCCCTGTGTGGCACTGACATGGCCAAGCTATTGCTGGCCTTGGGTTGGTTCACCACCACTGGATCCACAGACAACAGTCTGTCGTTCAAATCGTATACTCAAAATGAGATTGGGTATATCATGGATTTAAAAGGGTGCCTTTACTTCTCTGGAAGAGCGCTGCACGTACCGTATGTACGTGTATGCTCAAACGCACCTCCATTGTCGATCCTGTTGGGAAATTACTTCATCGACGACGCTAACTCTTGCTTGGATTGGTTCACATACGAAGTGAAATTTAGACCAACCGGCTTACCACCGTTGATCCTACCAATGAAACGAGATTGGGATGAACAAGACGAATTGATGGCGGCAGCCATCAAAAGTATGAACCCCACGCTCCGGCGGAACGACACCAATTCGAATAAGGCTGCACAGGAAGCAGCCACCCAAGCCTATGCTGACTACCACTCCGGAGGAGTAGTGAAAGCAGACAGCACTGCCCAGATGTTAGAATCATCAGCAGGATTGCAAGGATGGGCAGAAAAGGGTTTGAAGACCCAAGATCCAGCACCAGAACCAAAAGTTCTGGCGGCTATCCCTATGAATGAATCGGGAGATCCAAAATTGCAGGCGGCGAGGCAATCAATGACACAATACGTGGCACAAATGAGAGCATCGGTCGCAAAAGCGAGAGCAGAGTCAGACCAGGGAGGTCAAGCTTCCGTGAAGGGGGCGGGATTAGTGGATAAAGGAGTCACTAACGCTAAGACCTGCTGTCAGAAAAGGAACAGCCCATATCGAAAAGCGATACCATGGCACCCATCTCAAGGAAAGCAGAATAATCGGTATGCTGCACTCGAGGGAGAGTCATCGGAAGAAGAATCCGAGGATGATCAGCCAATTCGTAGACCTCTGAAGGAAAGGTATGAAGCGTATGACCCTCTGTCAAACAGTTGGCGTACGACCCAGACACCCACCGAGGCTGAGCTGATACAGAATGCCAAGGCAGCCCAGCGGATGAAGCTAGAGGAAGCCAGATTGATTCAGGCAATTCGTATTAGAGAAAGAACCATGGACTGGCAGGATGACCAAAACCCTAGAAATAGGACCCTAGCCAGCAGAGCTAGATCAGAAGGCATGACCAGCCTAGTGCCAGGTGTCACGACCTCAGATAGCTCCGACCTGGACTCGGATGAAGAGATACACAGGGCCGTGATCTCACTGGACAATCAGGATTCGGAGGAAGATTCAGAAGATGAGGATAGGGTTATGGATGAAAGCGTGCAAGATGAGTGGAGACTCAAACGCCAATTCAATGATGAAGGAGCGTACGACGAACAAGTCCCTAATCCCCATTTCCACACTCAAAGGACTGAACACAATAAGTTCAAATATGCCCAGGAAAAGAAGCGCCGACGCAGGTTGACGCTAAAGAAGGTCCGCAATCTTCGAAAGCAATTAGCGGAATTACGGTCAAAGAAGCCTCAACTCAGGAAGAGGAGAAGAACTTCTGGCTCCGACAACGAGCCATGGTACCAGGAGTACAACCGAACCGGCACCCAAAAGGAGGACGTCCAAAGAATGATGGATCTGCCTTCAACAGGTGCTGCCCACAAGAAGAAGGAGGAAGACAGGGACTCCAAAGCTTACCGAAGAGCTAAGCGTGAGCGACAGGAGGCCCAGTATGAGAACCAGGACAAGGCCCCGAAGAACAAGGCCGCAAAGCCCAACCGTCTAAGCAAAACAGATGGTCGACCCACGTCTTGGAGCACCAGTATGCTCAGTTTAGTAACCATGAGTATGGCGGCAGCAGTCGAATCTCTTGGAGCTACAGGAAAAGTACTCGATCATGTTCGGAAGAACGCAACCACTATCGGTATGATAGCGGCAGTGACCACTGCTGGGATGCACCAACCTTGTTGGTCTCCATGGGATTTGGAGCAGTTCGGACAGGACTACGACCTTCAGCCCTCACAAAATGCCAGTGACATCGTGTTCGGACACGATCATCGAAGTCAATATCAATACCAAGCAAGCTACGACAAACAGAAGCAAGCAGTCAGTATGGTAGAGACCGAGTACCACCATCAGGACCACCAAGCCGCAAAGGACAGTGGAAATGAGTGGGTAGAATACGGAACCCGCAACTACACCATCCCTGTGATGAGTGGAGAAAAGCCACTCTCGCTGGACCAATACGTGAGTTCAGTAAGGCAGTGGCATAAGGCGAATAAAGGCGCGGACCCCGAAGAAGTCGAGGTTCAAGTTCCCCAATTCAACCAGACCACCGCCACGAGAATAGCAGCAGTCAAAGCTCAATATCAGGCTGACGGGAGTGGGAACACCGATAAGGAAGACGGATCAGACATCTTCACCGAGGTACAAGAGCGAATGGATGCTAGATCCATGCAATTCACAAGCCCGAATGCAACTCAGTCAGTAATCGCCGCAGTGCGAGGCACTCATGCCGCTGATCAAGAGAAGCCAATGTGGGATCAGATGGATTGTCAAAGCTCACCATGGTGTGTAGAGAACGAACAACCGTTAAAGAAAGTGCTTGATAGGGTGAAGTCCTTATTCGACACCACCGGAACCAAGCCACCATTCAAGGATAAGGATGGCAAAATTGTGGAAGTAAGCATCAACCTGGTGGACGACGGGCCAGTACTGCAGAGGCAGTGGAGACTGAGCCCTGAAAAGCAAGAGATGTTAGACAAATACCTGGATGAACTAGTCGAACGAGGCATCATACAGCCAACCAAGTACTCGTCGTATGCAACTACCACCATACTGGTCCCTAAGAAGGGCCAGTTCAATCCAGACGGCTCCCAAAGGATGAGGGTCGTTCAGGACTACAGAGCGCTGAATCGCAAGATTCGCAAGCTGGCTTACACGGGGCTTACTGCTCAAGAACTGTTCGATAACATCGGAGATGCTAAGATGTTCAGTACCTGGGATATCAGTGAAGCTTTCTACAGTTTGAAGATAAAGCCCTCAGACACCGAGAAAACAACCTTTTGGGGAGGAGCCCGAGGCCTGTTTAAATATCTCCGACTGCCCATGGGACTATCTGTATCACCACAGGTTTTGACTCACGAGTTCTTGGATATGTTTCGAGTCCCAGTCACCATCAATGGCAAACATTACCCGTGCGCCCTTGGTCATATAGTCATGGTCTATATGGACGACGTGTTGGCATACTCGAGTCGAAAAGACCATTTGGCGGTGATAGACTTCATCATGACCACGATGGCAAAACACAACCTGGTGTGCCGATCTGATAAATCATTTATCGGCAGAGAAGAATTGGCGTACTTAGGTATGCTCTTAAGTGCCAAGCACGGAATATCCATCGACCCAAGCAAAGTAAAGGCATGTTGGGAGGCACCCAAACCTACGGACCCTGCAGGAGTTAGACGCTTCCTCGGGATGTGTGGGTATCTGCGGGCCTTCATACCAAACTTTGGACCATCCAGTGTTAATCTGACACACACCCTGAAGAAGGGTAAGGAATGGGAATGGACCGCACAATGTGAGGAAGAATACCAGTACCACCGTGGTACCTACTGTCATGCATCGCGTCGGATAACTGTTTAGCCCCATTCAAGTGGGCCAAGCGATGTTACGTCAGGTGCGACAGTAGTGCCAAGGGTTACGGAGCAGTCTTGGCTCAGAAATACGGTCGAGAATACCGACCGGTGCTTTGGTTAAGCAAGCAGCTGAGCGGCACCGAAGCCAACCGACCCAGTAGAGACTTGGAAGCAGGGTGCATCACTTATACGTGCCAGAAACTGCGACCGTACCTCATCTGTGGACCCTTCACCGTAGTAAATGATGGAGCATCATTGCAATGGCTGAATAGATATCAAGGGACCAACAGGCGTTTATGGAATTACGCTATGATCTTGAGTGATTATCAAATGGAATTGGTATGGAACAAGGGTTCCAAGATGGCGGATTGCGATTGGGCAAGCCGAGCAGCTTTACCAGCCGACCCAAATGATCCAGATGACCCTGACAAAGATATCGACACTGATTGTGGGACAGATTTAACGACGAACCCGATCGGTAGTGCCCTCATCGGAACTATCGAGAAGAAAGCCCGGCCTCCAAGGGAAGGAGCCCGAATGACGTTCCACTGTGTCAACAAGAACCAGACCAATTCAGACGGATCAGGAGCCTGTCCAGGCATCTGCGCTCAGTTTGGTCTATGTCCAGACAATAAGTTATATTGTACGCATTGTATGCCTCAGCGGTTCAGGAAACTGTCGAAGGCTGTCTCAGTAACAGACTGGGACAAACATAGCTTGTCGTCAGCAAACTACCGAGACCCGTCACATTGGCACGATGACCAGTGGACGGAAGAAGCACACGAGGGTAATGGGAATTGCCCAGGCAAATGTCACTGTTGCAAGAGCATCAGAGGGAGCTGGTATGGCTCGTGCCCAGTGTGTAATGAGAAGCTGTGGGGAAACGCAAGGCCCAATTGGGATTGGCAAAAGGTGCTCAAAGAACAGGATCCGAGAGCTCTCCACAACCGAACATCAAACCTCAGACCGAGCTCGAAGAATAAACGCACTCAGCGTGTGAGGTCGGAGTCTAGTACAAAGAAAAAGACAAACGTAGTGTCAGCAGTAGGAGCCCAGCCGGACCGCACCAAGCGCCAACCCCAGCCAGGACCCACGACAGACATCTTTGCGGAAAAGAAACCTAGTTTCATTAAGATAGATCTGCCACAACAGACTGTGGTATCCATTGGAGCAGGGATTGGAGTCGACGAAATGGCTCTTAACCATAGTGAACAATGGACAGTGATTGCCAGTTGCAATCCAGATCAAGTGATTAGAGGAATCAGTCAAGATCGAGAAGGCGGTAAACACTATGCCAGCGTTGAAGACATGCTGGTGGAGTTGAAGAACCCTGAAGAGGGATTATTGCGACACCCGGACGTGCTGAGCATTGCTTACGACAAAAGGTGGTTCGGCGATTTGAAGAAAGATTTCACTCCCCTGATCGACAAACTGTTCACCACCATGAATCCAAAAATCATTATGATTATCCAACCGGTGGACATCAACAAGGGGGCGTTCGACGCGAACACCCATCATAACCCACAGGTGGAGATGGAGGGCCATCTTCATAAATTAGGGTTGGATGTCGAGTCACGAACAATGTTGGCTAGCGAGTTCGGAGGATTTACCGCACAATACCGGATGGTAACGATTGCCCACAACTTAAAGGCAGCCGTGCCCTGGCCGGAACCCCAAAAATCGTTTCCAGGATGCCAGATCATTATCCAGCACCCACATACAGTCGACCCTCGCACCAGACGCAAGGGTTATCAAGCAATCGAGTCTACAGACCAAGGTGAATTCATGCCAAAACGGGTAGGATTTATTCAAGGGGGCGGGGATTGCAGGAATGTGTACGTAGCGGCGGACCATCCGTTACCTCAGTTCACTGAAGATTGGAATCGTTTCACTGGAGAAAATGGAGGTCAATATATCTTAGACGAAGAAGGACCACGGGGATTAACGCAAGCTGAACAAATGAGAGCATTGCACTTCTCCGAGGAAGCCATCGAACAACTGATAGACCAACCCAGACCCCTATCACAGAAATGTGTAGGAAGAGCGACATGCGGCGCTATTATGACTAAGCTGTACACGGCCCTTCAAGGGATGATCGACCGTAGTAACAGAGTGGTAATCCACCCAGAAGCGGAACTACCCAGAGAAAGAAGAATCAACGGAATCATGGCTCTAGCATCCATGCCTACGTTGGAAGAAATACAGGCGGCTCAAGCCAGTGACCCGAAGTTACAAGTAGTAACCAAGTACGTACAGGCGGAGCCTAAGGACAGGGACAAGGAGACCCTGCCTAAGCTGTACAAAAGATATGCAGACTATATCCAGCTCCATGATGGTGTGTTATTCTATCGTGACATATTGAATGACGAATGGATGACAAACGCTATCGTGCTACCTTCGGCCCTTATCCCAAAGGCGTTAGAAGCGTTCCATGACAGCGGATACGGATGTCATCTAGGAGCTCACAAGACTAGAGTTGCCATGCAAGAAAGAGTATGGTTTCCAGGACTGAAGACGTCTGTTCACAAGTATGTGGCAGACTGCGCGGCGTGTAAGCGAGCTAAAGCTACCAAGAGGCAGCATGCAGGCAAGCTAAGATCAACCTTGTATCTACGACCATTTGAGATGGTGGCTGTAGATCTGGTGGGGCCCTTTCTAGAATCTAGCAATGGAAATAAGTATGTATTACATGTCATCGACACTCACACCAACTACAATGTTGGGATTGCTCTTCCAAACAAGGAAGCGGCCACCGTGGCCAAGGCTTTCCATGAACATGTTATCATCGGTGGAGTATGCAGAAGTCCGACGAAGCTTCTAAGTGATCGAGGAACCGAGTTCCTGAATGAGCTATTCGAAGAGCTGTTGAAGCAGTTCCAGTTGTCTCACTTCAAGACATCCCCATATCACCCGACGGGGAATGCTCAGTGTGAGCGTACCCATCGGACAATGGGAGCAATATTCAAGATACTGCTGCACAAGTATGAGATGGATTTCGAGGAAGCATTGCCATATGCTATCTATGCGATTAATACTCACGCTTTCGAGGGCAGCAACATCAGCCCATTCGAGATGCTCTTCGGAGAGAAGCCAGCAGATCCGAATGCGGTTGCAGCAACGGAATGTCCGCGATGGACAGAACAGAAAGAGAAGATGAGTTCTCACGAGTACATACGGATGCTTAAGGAACGTATGGCCGATGTACGAGTCTCTATGCAACTAGCTAGGCTGGAAGCAATAAGAAATACTCATTATCGCATGGATGAAAAGCACTATGAAGTGAAGTTCAGTCCAGGCGATCTGGTCCTACGGTGGACCGGCAATACCAAGCGAGGATTGTACGGCAAACTAGCCTACACGAATACAGGACCATTCGAGGTGGTTGGAGTACATCCACGAAACCCAGATGTGTATGAATTGAAGCATTTGGAGCACCCAGACAAGGAACCAACGAGGCATCATGTCAGGGAACTTGCGCCTTACATCACGAAGGAGGCGCATGAGCGGAGCAGAAGCAAGGATGCTTTGAATGTTCCAATCTCAGAATTAGCACCCAAGGTCGGAGATTATTTAATGTTGCCTTACGGTAGGAACGACTTCATCGTCCAGGTGCTTGGATTCGACAACGGAATGATCAGATTCCAGTATCTAAATAAGAAGAACCGCAAGACCAAGCCGTATGAAGGTATGCGCCTGGTATGGTTCAAGGACACGGTTACAGGGAATGTGTTCAACCCCAATTCCGGAGATGACCGAGTGGAGATTTACACTGACAAACTGACGAACGAGCAAGTAGCAGAAGGCTATGGGCCTTATGTCGACGAGCTGTCAATAGATCAGTTCTATCAGAAGTCCATCGATCAGAGAGATATCAAGAAGAGCAAGTTCGGTTTTACATTCAATCATACCAGGAGGATGATAGTGAAGAAGCACAAGCCGAGCCACATGAAATAAATAAAGTCAAACAGATAGGAATAAGACGCGACGTATCGAAGGGAATGGAATTGTTACTCAGGTGTGGCAACAACCAAGGGGGCGAATGTGACGGTCGCTAATACCACGGCATCAGACCGCCGGTGTATTGGGCCCGTGTCGCCTACGCTCGCGCCGAGTGCCCTTAGGCCCCTAAGACCCTGAAGTACCCGCGGTAATACAGGAAGCTACATTATGCGTATATCTGCCCTTGTATAGGATAACTAGGCAGAATTAGATTAGTACTGAGCAGACTCGAACTGGCGTATGCTCGTTGAGATCGGAGATACTTAGACGAGGATCGCAGTGAAGAAAGCGCGGTAGTAGACGAGCTTTGTGCATATAGGAATTGTACGTAGAACCCCGTCTATACTGTGAGCTTTGCTCTATAATAATCATATCGCGAACTGAACTGACGTTTAATACCTACCGCAGATCTGCAGCTCTGGCCGTAGCAGTATACAACCTCGGGACTCAAGCCCCGGTATCAACATTTGGTGTGTCAACGCCCTGACAGAATACAGGGACCTTTAAGAAAGAAATTGAATGGATCCAATCAGACAACAAGACCAAGAGGCCGAAGCCGAAGAACGATCAGCTATGGAAACTGATGCAGTTAATGCAATGGCCGGAGAAGCAGAAGACGAAGTCAACGCTCTCCACGACGAAGACGGGGGTGATCAGTCCTGGGGGCGCTCCCCGTCTACGTATGAAGCTCTCCTAGCAGGCAGAGCGAGGCGTGCTCGAGAACGGAGCCCGTCTAGAAGTGCTTTGACTGACCAGTCAGGCACGACACTCTTAACTCCGACTCAACCGTCGACTACGATGTCCGACAGTCCAGCTGGAGTAGCGGATCACTCCTTTCGTGTGCCAGCTATTGCGGAGGAAAAAGAAACTGATGGAGAGTCGGTTTCAAGCGCTGGGGGGGACCAAGAAGATGCCCGAGAGGAACGTGAAATGAAGCAATTGTCGGAAGCACTTGCGGAATCAGAATTGTA
>Ga0115007_10001859_pt1 | contig 13369 bp, 10 predicted proteins | sample ArcOceMetagenome_2_FD_87166 | JGI IMG/M metagenome (GOLD analysis project Ga0115007, IMG submission 87166) | Marine eukaryotic phytoplankton communities from Arctic Ocean - Arctic Ocean ARC135M Metagenome | ecosystem: Environmental > Aquatic > Marine > Oceanic | place: Arctic Ocean | collected... | reverse complement strand
ATGGACATTCGCTTAAGAAAAGTGGTTAAAATGGTAACAAATTGGAAATATGAGTTGCAAAATGGTGTTCCAAGGAGCCATTCGGATGATGGTGATCCTAGTAATCCAAGAAAAAACACAACTACAACCATTGTAAAGCATCCACCGTGTCGCATGAATAAACCTCGTGTGACGAGTACATCATCAACATCTGTATGTTTGGAGTTTGATGAATCTGTTGATATTGATGTTGTTCAATATTATACAGTTGAATATCAAATTCCATCGCCAGCATTATTGCCAAATTATGGGAATGGTATCAAAGTGGAGAGGGGCCAGAATAATCAACACAGTACCAGTAGCATCGCAATTGGTCATTGTATAATTGATGGTTTGTTGCCCAACCAAGCGTATGCTTTTGTCGTGAGTGCTGTAAACGAAATTGGTACTTCTCAACCATCGGAATCAACTGGTAGTGTAACATCTGGGTGGAAATCTGGGGGGAAAGGAATAAGATTAGATGATGAAAATGATGATGATGGAAAAAAAGAAAAAAAAGAAAAAAAAGAATTGGAGACCAACAAAAAGAACAACAGAGAAAACCAGAACGACCAAAAGAATCAAAACTACAACACTCAAAAGAGTAATGACCAAGATGCTACTTGCTGCAGTTGTTTGCCATCTCTTTGGTGTCGAAGAACAATGATAAAATTGGCCCACACAATTGAAACAGAGGATGGAGAAATTGACGCATACGTTTCGGGAAGTGTGTCTGAAAATACATCTGGAAATATGTTCGAGAATAACAACACCACTTTCAATGTTTCGTCAAAAGAATATAAACCGAGAAAAGATTGGACATCTATTATATTCCATGCATTGCTCAGTCAAACGGGTACATTGTTGGCACTTTTGTTGACCCTATTGGGATTATGTCATGGTATTTTGTTTTCAGTACTGCTGACATTATCATGGTTCCTATATGGTGCATTTCAAAACCCAAGACCATCGATTTCATATTGGAATAATTTATTGTTGTATTTAATGATCTGGATGAGTGCAAATTTTATATTCAATTCCCCCTTGTTTTGTTTGCAAATGTCAGTTGAATCGTCAACAAATCCTGGATATTTATACCCTAGTTTTCAACCATTTTGTCCAAAAATAGACTCATCGGCAGTTCGACTTTATATTCAAAACAACCCAACAAATTGGTTGCGATTGTTGTCGCCAGTTTACAAAGGAAATAGTGATTGGTTGTGGTTAGATATAATTACTATATTAGCATTGTTGTTGCATAAGCAACAACTTTATGTACGTGGTTTATGGTCGTCTACTTGTAGCAGTATTGAGAGTATTGAAAGAAGTGCTGGCAATGCTGGCAGTGGTGATAGTAGCAGCAACAACATCAGTTACAGCAACAGTAGTGGAATTTCTGAAACACCCGAACAAATAGTTAGGCGCTTATCACAAGATATGAATGAACAGAATGGGAATGAAAAAAATAATGGTAGAAGTGATCATTCTTCGTGGGTGAACATGTTGTCTCCCTCTTTCTATGCATATATGAACAAAGTTGCACCTTCAACACGGCCAGAAGGATTGAAAAAATTTCATGTTCAACATGCCATGTCTTTGGCAACAGGGATCAATGTCGGCGATAGCGAAAGGGGTGGCACCTCTACTTCTAGCAGCAATGGAGAGAGTAAAACAGATAGCAGCACACCATATCTCAAAGTACCTTCTTCCTCAAATATGGTGTCTAAATTACTGAATGAACAAGATCTGAGGTTTATAAAATACGTGGCCCAAACATTAGGACCGGCTCTTCTCCTTAAACCAGGGAAAGACTATTATAGTTGGGGTACCTCTGCACAAATGTTTTCATGTTTGTACGTTTTACTATTTTATTCAATAATGACCGCACCCACCGCCAGTGATGGTGATGTTCTTGGAGCTTTACAAAGTTCTGTCAGCAATGGTTCATTTGATGGAAATATGGTTCTATTATTGCTGTATCATATAGCTATTATGATCACTGATCGTGTGGGGTATCTATTTCGTAATTTAAAAATGTACGGTCTGTTTTTTTGTTTGCTTTGTTTGCTTTGTTTGTTTTGTTTGCTTTGTTTGCTTTGTTTGCTTTGTTTTTTTCTTTGTTGAATCTTTCCTTTCGCAATTGGTCTAAAGAATGAAACTAACAACCTGCCCCATCATCCTCTCCACTCCAATCTTGCCTCACACTGACAGTAAAATTGTATTGCATGTTGCCACAACCATTTTTACACATGTTTATATATTTTTTCATTTACAACATTCTATCCATGGGTGGTTGTATGAGCATTTTGCTCTTCTTGGTTATTATGGTTTCCAATTGTGGTTTATTATTTTATCTGCGCATCAAATCAAAGATGGGTATCCTGTGTTTCCAATAGCAGGCAAAACGCAGCAAACAGAATACACTTCTCTGAGTGGTATTGCTTACAAAACATGGCGCGCGATTCCCATGTTGCGTGAAATGCGATCTATATTTAATTGGATCTGTTCTGAAACGAGTTTAGATATGTTCATGTGGATTCAAATGGATGATTTGTATGCCACCCTTTTAATTGTCAAATATAACATGAGTTACCGTGAACGTGATCGAATTACATTGAGTGGCAAAAATCCACAACCGTTTGTATGGAAATTTATTTATGGGTGGTTAATTTTTGCTGGTCTGTTGGGTGCATTAATAGGCCCCTTAATGTTATTTTCAACTTTGTTAAATGCAAGTTTGTCTGTCGACAATAAAGTTCTTCAAGCCGATTCAACAATATCATTACAAACGGTCCGTGGTGTGAGTAACCGTGGTACTCCTGTGCAATCCTCCTACGCCGCAAAGTCATCGACCATGCCATTCATATCAGTGACGTATCCTTTGTATTCATCAACATCACATGCTCAGATTGATCTAGTTGATAAAGGATCTCCAGATTATTCATGTTTTGTAAATGAACTCGCTTCATCGAAATACAGCAAAGCAACTGGAAAGTTACAAACCATTACTCTTCCCTCCTTCAGTGATGCGACATGGGGTATAACACCGATCAGCCTTGCTACACTGGCACGATCGTTGTCTGAAGACATACCACCAGAAGAAGAACATTCAAGGTATGAACTTGTTATGGAGTATACATTTCGTCGTAAAGCACCATCAAATGCAAATACAACATCAACCAAAAGCGTGGTTATTTTAGATGATTTATCGCGATGTTTGTTGGCCAGAAGAATGGGTGCTAATGTATCAAAAACCGATCGTTGCCGTGCAGCATTGAATCAACCCACTGGTCAAGGTAGCAATCCCAATGATATCTCAAAAGATATTGTTGTTCTTCCATCTGTTTATTCAAGTGTGCTACATTTACCAAGTGTTGCTGGTAGTTCTGCTACACCATTATCTCTGAATAATTCAAATCATCATCAATTTTTTGGGTTGTCAATTCAATTAAAAGGTGCACAGCCTGAACGACTACAGAATTGGTGCATTGATTGTGATCATGTTCAAAGTGGTGTGGGCAGTGATATGGACACTACACCTACTTTGTGGTGGGAATTCAATGCCATTCCACCAGTGACGTATTTTGAAGAAAAACCATGCTCCAATGTTTCGCCCAACAAAGTCAAAGGTGGTATATTTTTTGCTGTGAATAGTGATCAATCCTTTGGTGCTGCTGCGAAAAGTTTTTTACCAACTGGTGGTATTTTGGGTTTGTATACCTTAATTATTTTATATGTTGGGTCCTATATTCGTAGTTTTTTATTCAATCCAATTCAGAACATACCGTACACAGAAATACCACACCCAGATGTATTACTTGAAATCTGCGAGGGTGTTGAAATAATGCGTGCATCTGCATATGATGGGCATTGCAAGGACGAAGTTGGTTTGTATAATTTTTTATTGAGTGTTATTAAAAGCAGTCTGATGCTAAGAAGAATTACAGAACAAAGAAAAAAGGAAATCAATCATGATTGTATGTAGTACATACATGTCATGTACACATGTACATACGATTCATACAAAGATAAAAAAGATATATTATACCGGTAATATCAAAAGAACAGGCATTGATATATCGTCGTTTTGTAACGTTTAACATGTGTCTATTTCCTACATGTAGGTTTCATGTTTCATTTTTTGTAAAAAAAAATTTCAATCATCCAACAAAATGTTACTTTTTCACTGCTTTCAAATTGGACATGTTCTACATGAATGTACACATGTATGTATGTATATATATATGTATGTATGTACAGTATGTACATTTTTCATCATACACCAAATGTTCATCCTGAAAATCGAATCAGATCAAGCTGTTTATTCTACCTGCTACACTTATTCTCATCTTTTTTTCTAGCAGAGGTTTCAACAGGTGTTCTCTTTTGATCAACTTTTTATTCCGCCTTTTACCAGCACCAGTATATTTTCTTTCGTTCTTTTTATCTTTGATGTTTGTAAATACAACCGATGCTCTTCTGTCAGCCGCCTTTTTGTTTAATACAGTTGCTGCATTAATATGATGATGCATTTCATGCAATTCTTCATTCAACTCCCATTCCAATTCATCGTCAATTTGTTTCAATGATTTGAAGCCAGAATTTTGAATATTTCTTTTAATCACTTTTGATAGTTCATCATCTTTTTTCAACACATTACCGTATTTAACTTTTCCAGCGGCTTCAATTAATGAACTTTTGTGGTGTGATTTTTTGTCGATTGCATTTGTTTTGCTCAATACATTTTGATTAATATGCAACGAGGAGTCCAGTCCTTGTGCACGTCTTATTTTTCTTATTCTTCTCGCAATTTTTTCTTTTTTCGATTCTTCGTTTGCATTGTCACGTGTACCATCAACAACACTGACGAATCCTTGCATGGCCATTGAACGACCAAACATACCATGTAGATCGGTGACTTCATCTTGGTTTTCAATGTATCGCATAGCCTCCGATAAAGTTAATTCACCTCTATCATTTGGTGTTATACGTGAAAATACACCCTCTACAAATATTTCTGCCACATCTTCAATGAAATTGTCGACAGTGGTCATCAGTGAACTGACAAAAAATCCTTTTAATTCTGACCTACTAATCGTCCCACCACCATCTTTGTCATACACGCTCCACAAAAAAGCAGTTCTTGCTACTGGTGTTCCTTGTTCCAAACTAGCCATTGCTCGAATATAATGTGGCCAATCAAGTACTCCTCTACGTTCTGCATCAATGATATTAAAGACCCGATCAACAAACAACGAATCTTCCATGGCTAACGATGGCACACCACCACGAAAACATGCACGGGTGACCCCTTCGGGTGATTCCGAACTTGCACACAATGCTTTGAAACGGAGAAAGTGAGAATACAGTTGATTTCTACTGTACCCTGTTGCACTCATCAATTGATCAATCTTTTGTTCAGCTAAATATCCGTGGAGTCTAGAAATTAGATCAGTGCTATGATATGTGTTTCTTTCATGTGTTTTAGAGTCAATTTGTTTCAGTTCTTTTGTCATTCTTAGTTTCTTTACAAATTTTTGAATCAACACATTTGTATGAGCGACAGAGTCAAAAAAGATCAATTCCTTTTCTTTATTGTCCTTGTCCTCTTTTTCATCTTCATCTTCATCTTCATCCGAGGACGAGTCAGTTCCACCACTACTTTCACTGCTGCGTTCACTGTCACTGTCACTGTCACTGTCACTAAACTCTTCGAAGTCTTCATGAGCTTCCGCCAACCATTTGTGTGCTTCGGCTGCAGCCCCAATTAACGCAAACGTTCTGCGACGAGAACCCAGCCCAATATGTGTACCTCTGGTATGTACCAAAGCTGCACGGGCAGCAACTATTGCTTCGTTTTTTTTATCTTGATGTATCTGTTTTTTAATCTTTCTTGCTTTTTGTTTTTGGATTTTTTTAAATTCTCTTTCGACAGGAACAGAAAATTGTGAAGCCAATTGTGCAACAAATGCTTTTTTTGGAGATGAAGATGAAAAATAGGTGGGGGTTGGTGGGGTAGGTGATAATATATGTGTTGCATTTGGTGTTGGGTTGGGTATTATTGTTTCTGGTGTGTCAAACACTTTCACATTTTTCTCATTGTTGTCCTTTGTTGCATTTATTCGAAAACGATTTTTACGAGGAGAACATTGATGACCATTTGCACTATTGCGGTGCTTCCTGTAGTGTTTTGGTCCTCGAGGCGGTGGTCGTAGTACTGTTGTTTTGGAACTCAAATGTGGGTGACTTGGACTCTGTTTCCTGTTTCTCTTGCAGCGGGTAACGTTACGGTTGCCATGGAGAGGACTTGTCCAAGACTGAGATAGATCGTTTAATGTGTTGATCGCACGGCACGACAGCTGCAGTCTTCTTGACTTTAACGTGTCGACTCTTTGAAGAGCTGCTGACTTGGTTGACTTGGTTGACTTGGTTGACTTGGTTGACTTGTTGTTGTTGCCAGTCTCTGCTGTTGCCATGGCAGGATCCAAAGCAACAGTGTTGTCTGTTGATATATGGCACTGGGGAGCAAAGCGTGGTTTCGGCGAATCATTGCGATTGAACATAAGAGATAATTTTGTATTGTGTCTCAGCATGTTTAATTTTTCTTTTGGCAACAGTGTACCGGTACTGTGTGTAGTATTGTTTTCGTGACATCTTGTAATTATTATATTTTCGATTGGAATTGGTCGAAGTTTAGAAGATGTGGACCAAATAACCTTTTCTTTCTTCTTGCTGTAACCTAGCAGCTCGGCAGTTTGTAAATACCCTCCATCGTTCCACATTATGTATATATACAGGTTGGTGTGCAAGTTGTTGGTAATAAAAATGCAAGATAAATTATAGAGTAGTCCGATGGATCACAGGAGGACACACGAGGTGCAGGTGCTTGCGTGTGTACATGTAATCTCCCAAGGTGTTAAGGGCTGCGATAATAAAAGTTGTTATTACATTGGAACATGGTTGGTTACCCAGCAATCATTTTAACTGCACATTTTTACTAGATTTATCTGGGGGGCGTTGTTGCTTGCCACAGCCACAATTCTGAAGACAGTTTTATCACTTCATCTAATCCTTACAACAAAATTAAATGTACCGGTACAATACAGCTAGCTATAGCTAGTTATAGCAACTTACAAAACAATAATAGTTCTACCAGCAGCACCACGGTGTTGTCCCAAATACAAGAAAAAAAAAATGATGAGCAGTAGATAAAATGAGTTCCCCCTACGTTGTTGCGGAAACCTCTATTAGGCGTGTTCTTGAGACGCCTCAATCGACATCTAAACCTAAACGCCATCAATCCATGCACCACCTCAACCTGTCGTCGCACAGTACAGCCACAAATCCCAAACAATACAACAACCCCAACAACAACATGGGCCGTTCTATGAATCAACATACTTCAGGCACATCTTCTCAAACAGAACAGATGTCCAACTCCAACGTAAAAGCACAGATACACAATGGTTTGACTTATCTTCCCACCATCGTGGCTCGTGACATTGAAGCAAGAACAAAGGCTGGCAAAACACCCATACGTGCGTTGGGTGAATTTGGTCACGAAGAATTCAACGGTGCGTGTGCCTTCTTTGACATTTCTGGGTTTTCCAAATTAGCTTCTAGGTTGGGGAAAAGAGAAAGGGAAGAATCGAAGAAGAGAAGAAACACTGATTTGGGTAATAAAGCCTCCGTTGGTTTGCAATCATTGAAACACGTTCGAGGCAATTCTTTGTTGGGTAAAACATCTTCCATTGGTGCAAAAGGGTTGCTGTTGTCGCATGCAGAAACAATTGCAAAACAGCACGAAGCCTCTTTGAAACTTTTGCCTCGTATACTGAGTGAACGGCGTGGAATGGGGGCCGAAACATTGGCGTAAGTTTTGCAATCTGTCAATTGTTGTTTCAGTTTCAATTGTTGTTTCAGTTTCAATTGTTGTTTCAGTTTCAATTGCCGTTTGCTGTTGGAAATGGGCCATCTGATCAAATCCCATCTTTTTTCTTCTGTTTCTTTGACGTCGGCGTCGGCGTGTTCCTCCCCATTTGCTTCTTTTGTGTTCCACTCTTCTTGTGCACGCGTAGGTATGCCATTAAAGAATTGTTTGGTAAACTAGTGGATCGAATACAATCAGCTGGTGGTGATATTATTAAATTTGCAGGTGATGCATTAATTTGTGTGTGGTCTGGGGGTAGTAAAACACCTGTTGGTGTATTGGTCTACCATGCAATTCAATGTGGGTTTGAATTATCCAGTCATGTCGAAAATATTTCTTTGGGACGTTTGGCTGGAAGCGGCCCAGCATCTTCATTGCATTTACATGTAGCTGTTGGATCGGGTCCGATGAGATTGGTTCATGTTGGTGGTGAATCAGGGAGGTGGGAGTATTGGGTAGCTGGAGATGGTGTATCACGGGCCTGCGACGGTGTTGATTTATCCAAACCCGGTGAAATTGTTTTGTGCAAAACAAGTTATCAATATTTGGAAAAAAGTTTAAAAAGAGCAGCACGATTAACTGGAGAAACATTGCAAAAGGGTAAAATATTAGAAGGGGGTGAATACCATATGTTGACTGCATTGCATGCACCGGTACCACCCATGAAAAAGTTCCAAACACCAAAAGTACTTGCATTGAAACCCATTTTAGCGTACTGCCCTTGTAATGTCAAACGAGCTGTGGAAAATACAAGCAGTAGTGAAGATTCCATTCGTGAAGTTGCAGTTGTATTTGTGTTGTTCAATGGCATGGATAAAATGAAAGAGGCTGAACATGTTGGTCAAGTTGATGGTATTTTTCGTTCAATTCAACGAAGTATTTATACATACGGTGGTATTCTTCGACAATTTGTGGTGGACGACAAAGGTGCCGTCGCTGTAATTGCGGTTGGTTTTCCATATTTTAACTACAGTGGTTCGGAACAACCAAGTCGTGCTGTTGGCATTGCATTAGACATAAGGCAATGTAAGCGGCATTTTGATTCTTTGTCTGTGAAACCTATTCTCACACAAATGTTTTGTTTTAATTTTTATTTTTTATTGTTTTTCTATTTATTTTATAAATAAATGCTCTGTCATTTTAATTTTTGTTTTTGCATACAGGCATGAGACCAAAAAATGTGAGTGTTCGAATTGGAATTACATTAGGTACAGTCTTTTGTGGCAATGTAGGTAACACACAACGAAGAGAATATGCTGCTGTTGGCGCTAATGTAAATCTATCAGCCAGATTCATGGGAAAAGATTATTTAGGACGAATTTTAGTCGATAGTCGAACAGCCGAGGCGGCATCTGGGCATTATCGTTTCATACCATTGAATAAAAAATTAGTTTTAAAAGGTGTAGAAGGTGTGGTTGTTGGTGATTGTTGGTGGTGTGATTGTTGTGGTTATTCGTGTTGTGATGATTGATTGTTGTTGTGATTTTTGGTGTTGTGATTATTGTGTGACGATTATTGTGTGACGATTGGTGTAACTAATAATTGTTCCGTGTGTTGAAGAACCAGTACAAACTTTCTATCCGAAAAGTTTTGCTCGAGGTCGTACTAAATCAATAGGAAGTGGAACAACTGAAGTGAGTCACTTGAGTGGCAAACGCACTATAGTTGGTCGAGAACAAGAAGCAGCAAAATGTTTGGACCCAATAACAAATCGTGGTAAAGTGATCTGTTTTATAGGTAAAACTGGTTTTGGCAAAAGTGCTTTGTTGCAGTACATTGCCGAGAAAGCGTGTAATTGTGGTGGTGATACCGGTAGTGATAGTGGCAGTGGTAGTCTGTCAATCTTAGTGACTACTCGACAAACACGCATATCAATTCCTTTCTATGCTTGGCGAACAATTTTAATACATCTGTTGACATCGTTTACAGATGAAAATCCAGACACATCAACAATGTTTGCTAAAGTGGTCGATGACACGGGTGGTTTATTTGCATTCTGTAAACCTGACGAAGAAGAAGATCAAAGAAAAGAGAATGAAACAAAAAATGTGGGTGGTGTTGGTGTGGGAGCTGAACATGAGGGTCTTGATGAATCTATGCCGGAAAACAATGAGAAGGAAAGAAAAAACAACCAAGCCATTGTGAATTTAATTGCAAAAAAACAATGGAAAAACCATAGTTTGCTCTGTCATATATTTCCAACTGTTGGTATACAAAAAACGTCAACCTCCCAAGATCAATTGATTGATGGCTGTTTGGTATCGGTGGAAGAATTACAACAGATGGCACTTTTGATTAAAACGATCATGACCGATTGTTTAACATCAAATATGAAAAAACAAATCTTTTTAATATGTAAGTTATTTTGTTGTGTTGTTCTTGCCGTTGTTGGTATTAAATCTTGCTTTGTCGTTATGTCGTTTTATTATTAACAACAAGACAACAAACCAACTTTTGGGTGGGACTCTTTTTTTCCTTTTCTGGTGTTAATTTTTGTTCTGTTTGTCTAGGCGATGATATTGATTTATTTGATCGTCATTCCTTATTATTGATGAATTATTTTGTCGCTGATCTACCCTCGACATTAACTGTCATTTTAAGTTCCACGGAATCCTCTGCGACTGATACGTACAGCGAAGACGTCAATCGATTAGATTTATCATTAAACAAAGTTAGTGATAGTAGTGGTCAGTAATCAATTGTGTGTTGAGGTCTTGTGCTCACTCTTTTCTACTCTCTCCGTATCTACTCTCTTTCCGATTAAAACCACACACCAACAACTTTCAAACCAACAACAGAAGAAGCCATCTGCAGAGAAAATTGTACATTTCCCGTTTTCATCCTTAAACTTTCGACATGAACGTCATTCTTTTGTGATGCATTCCATGTTGAATCAACAGGTAAAACCGAAAAAATGTTTCAGGAGTGGCAACAGTCGCACTGGTACTAGTACTTGCGATGCGTTTTGCAAGTGTTGACTTTATTTTATTTCCCGAACCAAAGACGACTTCATCTCGGATTCTTAATTTACCGTCGATTACATTGACCGATTCAATTGATGTTTTTGAACATATTCTAGGCACAAAGTTTGGTCTCGATGTTGCATCAAAAGCTGTTGCATTATCTGGTGGTAATTTAATTATGGCGCACAGATTTCTAGGTATTGTTTCATGGTTTTGTGCATAGATTTTTATTGTTGATTGTTGTTGTTCTCGTTGAATTATTAATTACTCACCATTTTAAATAACAACTACCTGTATTGAAAGGTGAATGTTTAGGAACACCAGGTTTACTTGTATCTAAAAAAATCAGTCAAAAGAATGCATTTATGATTGTGGAAACAAATGAAGAAGAACAAAATACTGCACCACCATCATCCCCATCATCCCCAACCATAGCAACAACAGCAACAACAACAGCAGCAACGACAGCAACGACAGCAACGACAGCAACGACAGCAACGACAGCAACGACAGCAACAACAGATTCAATGTGTTTTTCACCTGGTGTTGAAGATGGATCATTGAAATTACCGTGGGGTTCATCGCTTGTGACAGCACAACTCGATTTGTTCGATGTCTTTACACGTCAATTGGCACAAATTTTAAGTGTACGTATCGAACTACACCATTTCTAGTAGTCACAGGGAGCAGTTTGATACGTACACTTATCAACCAATATGTTTGTCATTGTTCTCTCGCTCTCTTCATCTGCTCTTCTTCCCCTTCTTTGTCGTATCAGGTGCTTGGTGTTGATGTAGACATGAAAGCTATTTTATCAATTGATATATTATTTCATTCGAGCAGCAGCGGTGGTAGTAGTGGTGGTGGTGGCAGCGGTGGCAGCGGTGGCTGTGATTCTGGTAAGAGTAACAATGGTGGTACCAGTAGCGGTGGTGGTAGTAGAAGCAGTGAAGGAAAATCGTCAATCAAACGCATTCAAAGTACAACAGAAGGTACAACTTCGGTTTATGGTGTTGAAACAAGAATAGAAAAGATTGAAAAAGCATTGGTAAGTTTGGTCGCCGCTGAAGTATTAGTGTGTGTGGAAATAAGTCGCTATGCTACAAATAATGGCGGTGATGGTAACAGTAGTAATCGAAGAAAGAATAAATATGAATGGGGATTTGCAAGTAGTCAAGTAAGAGCAGCCGTGTATTCAACGATGACGTTTGGTGTGCGACAAGGAATTCATGCAGCATTGACTCAATATTATCGCTTAACATTTCCAAACGATTTGTCACATTTTGCGTCAATTGTTAGTTACCATGCAGAAGCGAGCGGTGACATTGATTTAGCTGTTGAAACATCGTTCAATGCATTGTTGATACAAGAAAAATCTAAAAATTATATGGATGCCCATTCTAATTTAGAAAAATGTATTGGTTTGTTGCTTCAAAATACAAAAACAAGAGAAGATCAAATGGATTTAATTGGATGTTACTTACGAATGGCTAACATATGCATTATAATGGCTAACATTGATTCCGCGATCACAAGTTGTTTAAACGCTGAAAAACATTGTTTATTGTATTTCGAACGTTCATTGCCAGATGAACAGCATTATACGAATGATGGAGACGGGAGCCATGGTGGTGTCACTAGTGTATTGTTCGGTTGTTGTTCAAAAGATCCAGTAAGAATTGCGTACAAAACAGTGGTTAAAATTCAAAAAGATATTTCAATGGCAAAAGTGACAGGAGGACACTGGAATGCCGCTGAAAAATCAGCGCCACTGTTAGTACAAGCTTATGAAAAAATACATGCTGCCAAGATCAAAAGGGTGGAAACCAACGTTTTATCAACAGAATTGAAAGCAGCACAAAGTTGGACATCCGATGGCAAAGCACCGTTAAATATGAAAACAAAAATGTTTAACACTCAACAGAGAAAGAGTGATTTGTAACACATTCCGCGCACGCCGCATTCATGTCCGATCCGATACTACATGTATGTATGTACAGTAGTACTAGTACACCGATACAATTAAAATGTGCACCATGTCATGTATGTATGTATGATTAATCGTATGTACATGTCACACACATGACATACATGATACATTCATGTGCAGGTGTGCACTTTTTAATTTTTAAATCATGTATGTAGCACATGTCTAGGATGATAGTGTTGTAGTACAGTACCCGTAGTAGTAGTCTTCTCATTACAGGATACAAAATATACTTTTTTGAGCCAATCATATGCAGTATATATATCATATATCATGTGTACCGGTACATATGTATATGTGTACTGTATGTGCACACACAGGTACCTGTATATCTGTACATGTCGAAGAGAAGACCAGAAGATCGAAAGGAGGTGGAAATTGAAAATGAAACTTTTTTCCAAATTTATTTTTCGAAATTCGCACACTTCACAACTTCATCGTCGCGACTCGCCTCGCCTCTCACACCACCTT
>Ga0115007_10001855_pt1 | contig 13401 bp, 10 predicted proteins | sample ArcOceMetagenome_2_FD_87166 | JGI IMG/M metagenome (GOLD analysis project Ga0115007, IMG submission 87166) | Marine eukaryotic phytoplankton communities from Arctic Ocean - Arctic Ocean ARC135M Metagenome | ecosystem: Environmental > Aquatic > Marine > Oceanic | place: Arctic Ocean | collected... | reverse complement strand
TTTTTCTTCCTTTCTTTCCTTTATTTATTTATATATCAACCCCCCCCCGGCTTCCTTTTTTTTTTCTTTCTTCCTTCCCCCCCCCCCCCCCCCCCTCTCTCTCTCTTTTTATAAATTTTTATAAATCTTTCTTCTACTATCAACAAACAAACAACCAAAAACACAATAATCTCAACTATTAAAAAAAAACTTCCCAACTTCCCCGACTCACTCTACTACTTCCACAACATATACACCAACAAGAGCATTTCCCAACTGTGACAAAATAATAATAATAACAACAAACAACACAAGTTTGCTACAGTAAATGATAAACAAAACTCAGGGTTAAAAGCTATAAATTATAAATAGATAACTGTATAATATATAAAAATAATATAAAAATTAATTACATGATGAAATACAAATATATATCCGCATACTTTTCTTTTGTTAAAATAACAACTAGTACACATGTATAACTAATAGACTTCGTATTTTTTCTTGAAAGCGTTGTGTAGATATATGAATGCCTACAGTAATCCCTTGTCCGGTACTCTGGTACAAGTACGTCGTAGTTTCAATATTTCCTCTTTCTTTCTACTCTTTTCATAACTGAACCAGTAAAAGTTACAACAAGGGCAGTACTGTATCGAGTCGACTTGGAATCGTGCCAATGGATTGATGATTATATTTTAAAAGGCGATAAAAAAGGCAAAGGAAATGATTTGATTCGATTGATTCGACTTCGATTCAGTCTTTCTGTAAATACGGTTTTTACTTCAAGTAGTTGTTCTTTATTTATTTACTGTAACGTAGTGTACTAGTGAGAGTTTCTCCTTTTGAATTTCGATTACGCAACATCGCCAATCTTTATTAATTTACAAATAAATAATAGAGAAAGAAAAGGCAGTTCCTAACAAAATAAAACCATTATTTATATTTACGGTGCGACAGTGTAGTTTTTGCACAAATAACAAATGGCGTATATCAGTAAATGAATAGATTCTTGTACCTTTTTTGTGTACTGCGTTCGTACATTGTTAATAGCTTAGGAAAAAAAACTCATCATTATTATTGTCGTGTATATTTCATTTCATCCTGAAATCGTCCTACAGATTGGATTATAGCAACTCCACTCCACTCCACTCCACTCCATCAGTAAATACAAAAAGTACAAACAGATACTCTTCATAAGAATCGACGAGTCAGTCAACTCAACGCATTTAAAGTAAGTAACCCACGGATTTTTATTGTTTTTTCTTCGTTTATTTCATTTTCAATTTCAATCAAGCAATTTAATGCAAAATTCCATCCATAAAAGCAAGCAACCAAAAACTGCAGAATAAAAATCTTTGTCGAATTTTCCATTTTTTTTCTTTTTTAGTTGTTCAATTTTTTTAAAATCTAGATCCGATAATATAATATATATATGATGATAATATGTGTGAAAACTCGTTTTGCCGCTGGACCGCTGCTACTTTTCGCGCTATCATCTTTTTAAATACCACAATCGGTGTTCTTTTTTAATTATATAGATATTTAAATTGAAATATGATTCGATTATATATCTCAAATTTCTTACGATGAGCATATTTTCCCCACTTTTGTTACCCAGAATAAAAAAGAAGTCCTACTATCCTGTTCCTATTCTATCGTGCAAACAAATTATCCTTCTTTTCTTTTTCAGAAATCTTCGACGACAATGATTTGTCGACAAAAATACTAGAATAAATTGTATTTTTTTTAATAGCAGAATCGACTCGAGATTGAACTTGCTGTCCTAAGGACGACGATGATGACGAGATCGCCTTGGCAGTTGCTTTAGTGCATATTATTGCTTTGGTATCTTTTTTTTCTTTTCGTTTTTTGATCTTGTTGTTGTCGCTTCCTCCTCCGTCGTCCCGTAGTTTTCGTTTATTTTTCTTTTTAGCTGCCTTTTTTGCGTTTCGTTCTTCTTCATCTTTGTCATGTTCCTTTTGTACCTGTTCCTTGATAGTTTCTAATAAAGTTGGGTCAGGTGCTAATCGTACTTTTCTTTGTATACAACCATATTCTTCTTGTAACTCGTCCATAGACAACTGCTTCAGAGCAGATTCACTAACAACGTTAGGACCATCAGATTTCGTAGTAGAAACTAATAGAATAGCTGAAATACTCCCCGTCAGTGCCTTTCCAGTAATTGGACAACTTGGAGTGACATTGCTAGAGTTGTTGTCAAAATGAAATCGAACGTCATACAAGTCATTCATACGACGTACTTGCGGCCCAATCGTGTCAGCAGCAGCAGCGCTGTCATCACCATCACCAGCCTGTCGCTTTCGTTTCAACAACGCGTGTACTGCCGCTTCCTTGTGGTATAAACGTCCATAAGGATCTGCGACTATCGTGTGAGTATTGGTATTGATAGTAGCACTATTTGTGCTCGTGACGTGTAATAACGGTGTCTTGGTCAAAGCACAAGTCGTCATCGCATCCTGTGCATTATGTTTTACTTTTTCCTTGGCATGATGATTGAAATCAGCAGTAAGATCAGCGGTACCTGCTCCTCTCATAAACTTCCTATTTGAGGCAATAACACCTCCATCTCCTCCCATGATGTGAATGTGATGTGATGTCTTTATAGTATTTCTTGAATTGTCGTATTTCAAATAGCTTAGCAATCAACACAGCAGGAGCCACGGTGTCAATACTTGTAATAGAAAATAAATAATGACTGCTTCAGCCTCAAATAAGCTCACACATAAAAGTTCAAAGAGAATTCTGACGGTGTCACGAAAAAATGAGTTTGATTTCACGTCGAGTAACCACGTTCAACGTTGAAGCTTGCTTTGAAAAACTAAATCACGCGGGAATGGATAAAAAATGTGAGATATAGATTCTTAGATCTCTGTAAGCGACAATGGCATTCTTTGAAAGAACAAGGCAGAAGTCTACAAACTAACTAGCCCTACCATCCACCATCACCACAAAGTTGAATACTACCTGGCTTGTATTGGTATGTTATTTGTTAGTTGATTAGGAGAAAGGTTACGCTAGTAATGATGCGGTTTGTTATCAATAGCTTCTGGAGCAGGTGCTTATTATTATTTCTTGTCTTTGTTGTGATACATCATGAGCCACTTAGCGCCGTAGCAATATCTGATGGCGGTAACATCATCATAAATCCTGCTGCTAATGACGGAAGTGGAAATGATTACTATTCAATCCAAGTGAATTCACTGACCACGGAGTATTTGGATTCACCGTTGGGAGTAGATAAGGCTATTCCTCGTGTCTCTTGGAAAATCCAAAACAATAACAATGGTGGCGATGCTGCCGATGATCAATCTATTTTCACTTCCACGAATATAAATGATACTGCTGATGCTGCTACTACTGCTACTAATCAGCGTAGTATTCGTCGTAGAGGAGTCTTTCAACAAAAGTACCAACTACATGTAAATTCTTTGTCATTACCGGATAATGGATGGATTGATTGTGGATGGGTATCATCGAATGAAATACATCTAGTTCCGTTAGATTGTAACGGTCTGACACCAATATCTACTAGTGATATGTACGTTTCATGGAAAGTTTCTGTTATGCTTGATGATGATTCGGTGATAGAGTCAGATATAGCTAACTTTAGAACAGGTATATTTGATTCATGGAAGGCTCAATGGATTACTGGTGGCAAAGTCGTAGATGATGACGATGACGGTAGTAAGAACAACAAAAAGGACCGGACACTTTTACGGAAAGAATTTTCATTGACCGAAACGAACTCTCATAATATCGTTGGAGCAGACGACAACGACAACGACGACGTTGGCGGTGACAATTATGCAACATTATTTGTATCTGGAATTGGCTACAATCATGTCTACCTGAATGGTGTCAAAGTGGGCGATCATGAACTTGATCCTGGTTGGACCAACTTTACGAAACGTGTATGGTACACAACTTACGATGTAACACACATGCTTCAGTTTGACGATAATAATGCAGAGAACAACGACGTAGTGTCGTCCGACGTTGTTACCAACAATAATGTTATTGCCGTTATGTTAGGCAACGGTTGGTGGAGCTGTGGACCACCACCAGGAACAAAACAATCTTACTGTACAAATGATCCACCACAGTTGATTTTGCAACTTCATATTAATGGCCATCCCGCATTAGTTTCTGACGAGACTTGGCGAGCATCTGCAGACAACCCAATTATCTACAATTCAATATATAATGGAGAAATATATGATGCTAGGATCGCTGAGCGTATCGAAGGCTGGACATCTTTACAATACGACGACTCAGATTGGACCTTGTCAAAAATAGCCGATACTGTCGCAAGCAAGGCCATGTTATCATCTCAACTATTTGAACCAATTCGTCACATATCAACACGATCTCCCATATCAATCGTTGTTTCGGGTAAGGCGGATAACAATCTTACACAGATTTTAGATTTCGGTCAGAATCAAGCAGGGATAGTAAGATTAGAACGATTTTTCTGTCCTCGTGGGACGCAGGTTACATTACGGCATGCCGAACTGATCATGCATCCACCGTATGGAGAATATGACAACTCTACTATATATGTTGAGAATATGAGAAAAGCTAAACCAAATGACTATTATATTTGTACTGGTAATCCACAGGGAGAATCGTACACACCAACATTTACATATCACGGTTTCCGATACGTGGAGGTTACCGGTCTAAACCATGCACTAGATCCTTCTGACGTTGTAGCAGTAGAGATGCATACCGACATTAAACAAACATCATTTATTAAATTTGCTGAACCACTTTTGAATCAAATTCAGCACATGGTTATGTGGGGACTAAAAAGTAATTTCATGAGTGTACAGACAGATTGTAATCAACGAGACGAAAGAAAGGGATGGATGGGTGATGCAGCATTGACTGCCGAAGCCGCTGTACTAAGTTATGGTATGGGGGCCTTCTACACACACTGGCTGGTAAGAGTTCATAATCATTCTTTGTATCATTGCCAGTATCAGTACAATCTACTGCAAAGATGTTTGCTAGTTTGCTAACATTTTTCGTTTTCCTTTTGTGAATACTAAGTATCAAATGGTAGACAATCAAAATCCCGATGACGGGGTAAGTCTGGTCAAATTCTGCGATAACTACAACGAAGGAAGCGTACAAAATGAAAAAAAACAATCCAATGGTTTGCTAATACATTGTTTAATATTCTTTTTCCCCCTCCTAATTTTTTATAAAAGTCGATGCCCAATATTGTACCTCCCATGGGTAGAATTGAAGGTGCTCCAAACTGGCAGACAGCTTATCCTATGATACTTTGGGTTATGATCACATACTATGGCGACCGAGAGCTTCTCTTCTATCATCACGAGTCCTTAGTACGTTACTTTGACTTTTTAGAGTCAAGCTATAACAAAACTGGTATAAAGAAATTCAGGACGGGCTTCGGAGATTGGGTTCCACCGCCGCCGCACCCGAAGAGCGATCCGCATTTGATGGGTGCATTTGCATTTTTAGGCGACATGAAGTTAGGCATAGATATCTTTAATTACTCTCATCATCCAGATGCTGAAACACAACTTAATCGTCTGAAAGAATTACTGGGAAAAGCGTCTACTGAATACCATGATGATTTTTACAATAAGACATCGGGTGTGTACATGTCTGGTCTCCAAACCGAGCAAGCTCTATCACTCTATCTTGGTGTCGTCCCCGCCGATTTGCAGACTTCCATCCTGTCAAGCCTCGTCGATGATATAGAAGTGACAAACAACGGTCACACTACCAGTGGTATTATTGGGATCAAGTACGTCATGGAAGTTCTTTCTAAACTTGATCGGGGCGACGTCGCTCTTGATCTAGCGTTGCAGACAACTTATCCAAGCTGGGGATATATGGTCAATAGTCAGTACGAGCCAGCCACTACCGTATGGGAGCTATGGGATTCAGACACTGCTGGACCAGGAATGAACTCAAGGAATCATCATATGTTCGGAAGCATCACTAGCTGGTTCTACAAGTATGTTGCTGGCATCCAACCATTAGACCCTGGTTTTTCTCGTGTGCAAATCCGACCAAATCTTCTTTGGCATAATAATTTCACAGCAAAAATCGCATCACCTTATGGTGATATTTGTCTAAACTATTTGAAACAAGACGGAGATTACGACAACGAGGATCATTCTATAATTTTTGTTTACGAAGTGATCTTACCGCCAGGTACCAGTGGAACGCTTCACATTCCAATCGCTTTCGATGGTAAGGAAACTGCGCTTAAGAATGACAATAACGTCGAGATTTTCATAGAAGAGAGTGGTGATCTAGTTTGGTTTGATTGGAAATTTGGTTCTAGCGTCAATGGCGTCCTTGATGCTGTGGAAAACGGTAAAAGCGTTCAGCTGGATCTTTCTAATGGAAAATATGTGTTTAAGGTCACAGCATCGAACAGGGTAATAAGTACGGCGAAGATGCAAGGAACAGCCAAAATAAAATAGGAATATAACCGAAGCGTACGCTACTAGGAAATCTATCTCCGTTGCTGCTCCCTTTTATTATCTGTTTATTTCTTATGTGGAGTAGTGCAATCATCCCTTCATCTCTAGATCAACAATGCAGTATTTAGAGAAACACAGGTCTTTCTAGAGAAATGCGATCAATTGCAGAGCATTAATAAATTATTTATTTTAAATTGATATGTATGTCTTTTCCAAGAAACTTCAATTGCATGACAATGCTCAAATAAAAAAGACGTGTTCACCTGCACAGAGCTTCCACTCCATCCATTATTTTTCCAACCGTCGTTTGTGCAGCCCAAACTACCAACAATGCTCCAGTACTGGCACGTGGATTTGCAAGTCCCAACTTAGAAATCTTGACTCCTATACCAAGATAACTCAATGGAAATAAGTACGCGTCGAACGCAGAAATAGCCGCATCTTGACTTTCCTTTCGAGAAAGAATCATATCAGGTGAGAGGACTCGTTCTCCTGAAAATTCCATAACAGGGACACCATACCAACAGAAAAACACAATGGAATTCAATACCCAGCCAATATTCTTGATCAGTTTTTCGTTTTTTTCCAATGTCAGAGTTCGTTTTTCTGCCAGATCGGTAAGCTTCTTTTCTTCGGCCAATAGTTGTCGTTCCAACTTCGAAGTCTCAACAAAAGATGGCGGACCCAATGCCCTAGATTTTTTGACTCTTTTCTCTAGAACTTTGAGGGCATATTCTCGTTTTCGGATTGAATCTGGTTTCCGCTTGTAAAATAAAAGCAAAAGTCGAGTGGCAAATTCAAAGGTAGCTCCTATTGCCAAGAGAATAAGAATATCATAAGCACGTACAGTCCCAACGGGCATTAAATTGTGAGGAATTAAACCCATTTTTCAGATTCAATTTAGATATTAAAAGGATGACAACAGCGGACGGATATGTTCAAGCAATGTGAGAGTGTTACAGTTGCTTTGTGTTTTTTTGTTTTTGTTGGTTGCTGAATTTATTGAAATTTGCTAACGTATAGCCGGATCCCGCGTGACTGAGTAAACTATGCATTATTATTTACGATTTCACAATTAATCCAGATATCAGAATGGATAATAATGTATATAAAGATAGACATTTTGTAAAAGTGCGTTGATTGATAGGTTATTTCTTATGAGTCGAGTATACTAGTTTGGTAGCATAAATGTCCTATTGGTGATCGAGCGTTTGAAAAAGGGATTACTTCGTCGTGAGAAAAAGCTAAATTTAATTTTACTGCGGTTCATATATTCTATTATTTGCCTTAAAAATCTCTATCGTTAATTCGTTAATGTAAAACCCCTTTCGCGGTACTGTATATTTGTTAGCAGTAAAAAAAAAACCTATCGCTAGCACCCCATGCGTTCGATCTTTAAAAATACATCGTATCTCCTTTTTAGTAGAAATTGGTCCCGGTTCAACTTAATTGCGATTTCGGTCTTCGCGCTGATAGCTGTTGTTGCTGTCATCACCGTTATATCTTCCTTTACGTTTGTCGTTGTAATTATAAGAATTATTATTGGTGCGACGTGTTGCTGTAGTGTTATTATTATTGTAATTGTGTTGATTATTCTGTTTTGGGTACTGCTTTTGTATCAGATGATGTTTCGTCAAGATGTATTTAAAGCTTGCGCCCGTACGTTTCTGGTTGCTATTTCGTTGTCGATTATTATGTACATTGTGTTGTGGTGAAGCTAAGCCAACTAAGAATTGTTCCACATTATTTGGATTTGAATCCGAAGTAGTAGCAGCAGTGGTAGTGGTAGCAGCAATAAAATTGGGTGGTATCATTGTTGTTACTCGTTGAGAACAATCTGCGATTGCAAAAGCTGGGATGTATCTGCCTTGACTTTGCAATCGATACAAATTTCTTTTCAAAAGTTCATCTAAAGGGACCCAAGGTAAGGTCAAAAGCTCACCATCGTCACAATCACCGCCGTATTCTGGATGACAAAGAATAAATTTAACCGGACGTCTAGTTTGGTGAGCGATTTCCAATGCACGTTCGTAATCCTTAGCTTTTGCGTTGGTATTTCCCCTACAAATAATAGATACAGACAATGAAGGAATTTAGAAACACCAAAAGAATAATTGTCAGAAGATAGCTACCAAAAACATACCATAGCATGAATTAGTGTATATGTGTGCACATATATAGTACAATATTTCGAAAACCTTACCATGAAATTGGAATATGCTTCGGAGTCTTTCGAAGATCATCATAAGATGTTTGAATAGCACTTTGACGTGTTTCTGGATGAGGTTTAAAGAGTGATTCTAAAATAAAGACATCGGTTTCTCGGGGCATCTCTGGTGGTCTATTATTATTATTATTATTATTATTATTATTATTATTATTATTTGTTGATAGGAAATCTTCAACGGCTACCACTAACGCTTGAGCGACAGTTGTAGAAAGATTACGTTCCTTGTAATATTTTAGAATTCTCTGTTCAAAATCGATAGCAGTTGAATCTAAATTCCATCGACGTAGAATCAGTATCAATTCAACATTATCTCGAATCCTATCCAGTAGTGATTTTCCCTGGTAAACATGTTGTAGCTCTGTCATATTTTTATTTTCATTTCCGTCGTCATCGTATGCGTGTAAAAAAAGATCAGTTGATATTGGTACGTATACATCCTGTTGATCATCTAATGATATGTCCTTAATTTTTCCTCCATCTAAGTTTCTTAAAAAAGTAGATTTACCACAACATTGTGGACCAATTGTAATGTACATTGGAGCCGCATCTGTCGTTGCTTCTTGTCGTTGTTGTCTTTCACCATCGTCGTTTTTCTTCTTCTTTGTCTGTTGTTCCTGCTCTGATGGATTTTCTTCGCCATTATTATTTTCCCGAGGAGCGTTATTATTTCCTTCTTGACGCCGTCTTTTATCACTACTACTTGTACTTGAAATGTGACGATAAGATTGTTGTTGGTCGTAATTATGATTGTTTCGAGATGTCATACTTGCTGGAATGAACGCTCCAACTGGATAATGAAGGGTCTTCGACGAGCTTGTTGTAGTTGTTGCGATGAATAATTCTAAGAAGGCAATAACAGTGAAAATTAAGGATAGAAATTGTGTTGTGTGCAGTCGTAGAAACATAAATACGTTTTGTAAATTATTGCATTAAAAGGGTGATGATTGTGTTAATGCAAGTCTATTTTACTAGCTATGCTCATCCACGAAGTAAGAAATGATTGTTGTTGTTTTGTGATGTTTTGGTTATATTGTTGCCTTAAAAAATCATTTTTCAAAAATGCGTTGGCGAAGATTTGAAATTTGAACGAAGAACGTGCGAATTATCGCGCATTCAAGGATGGCCCTGTCGATTTTATTTGTCTACAATTCTTTATTTTGACTTTGACTTTGACGACAACACGACAACAACAACAACAACAAAGATCAATACAATTTTGCAAGTAGAACTTTAGAACTACCACAGAAATTAAACATTGTAACAAAACACAGAGTTTACAAAGTTAATAGTAATTTAGAATGAGTCGAACTCCAGTCAACATCTTAGACCGTCCATTGGGAGGAAGAGGATCTCGGTAAGGATTTATTTTGCTGTGTTGTTATGTTATCAACGAATACGAAAAATCAAAACGTCGCAAATTAATTATTGGAAAGTTTAACGAGTAACTAACTAATAGACATTGTATCTTGCTTGCTTGCTTCATTAATATCATTAGTGCCGAAACACAGGTATCTCTTTCCGCATTTTCCTATCTATATTCTGAACTAGGTAAGTAAATATCAAAAAGGTATTGATAGTACTGTACGCATAATATTTATACGTATTATCCGAAATTGGTTCTTTGTTCTTGTCTCTAACACATTGAACATCATTTCATGATTTTATTTATTTGTTAGTACAATACCATCAAAATCGGGTTGATAGTATATCAGAACTGGAACGAAGATTGGAATCTTCAGGGTATGACGTAGGTTTGAAAATATTGGAATTAATAACATATCGGAATCGTGAGGTAAGTGCAATGTACTTTACTTGTGTAATTACTAATTACGAATCCATCGTCGTCGTTGTAGCATTTAGTCATTCATTCATTTGTTCATAAGGTTGAAACTCACGCGTCTCGTTTCGTTTCACAATTAAATTTGTTAGTACAAACGTGAAATTCGACTAATGAATATATTACATTTCGTATCGACACAAGTTTGGAAAGCAGTTTTTGGTAAACCAGCTGATTCATTAGAACGTAGTGTTGAAAATACAGATGAATTTATGATTATCGATTATGAACCATTAACGTCGACATTTTGTAGCGTCCCGGCTGATTTTGGACAACTTAGTGCTGATGGGTACATGTCAGGTATCGTAGCGGGTGTATTAGATGGAGCAGGATTTTCTGCTCGAGTTACTGCTCATAGTGTAGCATTGGAAGAAGGGGAAGCAAACAACAACAATACCAATTCTTCGTCTAGTGGGGGAGGGGGGTCCCTGAATCAATCTAGTACTAGTGGATCGTTATTACCTCCTCGTAAGGAAAAAGCCGTATTCTTGGTGAAATTTGCACCGGAAGTCTTAGAACGGGATGCCGCTATGGATAGGTAATATAGGTTTTTGTAGTTTTATTATCATTATTATTATATTAGTGACAATGTTGGCCGCTGAGAAATAATTGACTATAAAATATGTTTGTTAACTTCTTAGATGAATATAAAATGCAAAAACTTGCGTTGATCGATGTGCTATGATGCGTCAGCCTAAGTTAGTTAGTCAATAGTCTAGTAGCTGATCATTTTCTCTTATTGTGTTCCTTCAGTTTAAAAGATTCCTGATCCAGTAATTTTTTTAATTTTAATGTCCTGCTAGTAACTACATGTATCCTCTCTGCACAATCGGGCCTCATTTCGATTCTATTGTAGTAATGTAAGTAGTATAATCATTTGAAAATGGAAAATAAAGATAATAAAATATCTCACTAATATATATAATATGCAATGATTAAATCTGTTATAAAGTAAAAAATTAATCATTCTTTGATCAGATTGAAAACCAATCGAGGGGGAAGAAAAATAGTTAATTGTCTCCCCAAGTTATGTTCCTTCACAAAATATAATAATGTGTAGGGTGTTATGATATGTATAGGATATATGTATGTGTCATGGGAAAGATAAACAACAAACAAACAAAAAATATCCTATCCAAGATCCGTGTATGGATCTTCATTAATTAAAATAAAAAAGAGCTGCACAATTCGTCTCTTTTTCTCTGTATATACTTTTTTTGTGTGTGTTTGTTAGCGTTTCGGCATAAGATTCTTAAATGCATCAGGAAAGCATGACATCCACCATTCCTTGTACCAGATATCTTCATCATCATCTAAAATGATTCCATCCCTGGTAAAATGTTTTCTAGTGGGCAAAGGTGGAGTACCTGGTAGACCACCACCAGAAGAATGAGAATATTCCGGTGGTGATTTAGTTGGTGTAGATTTCGAAGATGAAGAAGGAGAGGAATTGTAATGATGACGATATCGTTGCTGTTCGGGTGTTGACATCCGAATGTTGTTGTTCTCATCGAATGGGTATGTTTTACGATTACTACTCGATGAACCGGATTTGGGTGATGTATAACTATTTCTGTTGTTGTTGTTCTCGGTATTGTGTCTTGAACTATGTTTCTCCTTTTTTTCCTTCCCTAGAACAGCTTTATTTCCCTTGGTTCTTTTAACAACAGCAGGTGCTGCAGGAGCAAACATAAGATCCATTTTATCATCTCCCACACCTCCACCATCAAAGGCGAAGCTATCACTGGGTTGACTATAATGTAAGAGAAAAAGAAGAGAACGAAAAGAAAAATAATTAGTATAACATCGTTTGACACGTGAGAATGAATAAATGAATCGTTTTCACGGTAGCAATATCAGTATCAGTATCAGTATCAATATATTAATAATATCAACCACTACGTTTGGTTTGGTCTTTTAATTAACTTACCCTGTAATTGTTTGTAAAAGTTTCGTTCCTTCAAGATGTGATTCAGCATCGGTAGAATATGCCAAAGAAGATGCCACGGATACACCTCCACCAGGCCCCCATCCACGTTTCTTTTGTAATTCATCAACGGATGTACAACCCTCCTTTTTAATAAATTCTTTCAATTGATCCGAATCTTGTAAGTCTAAAACTCTCATTATATCAGCAAAGCTAGAATCAGTAGATTCACCTGCAGCTGATCCACCCGATTGTACTGATGATGTTGCTGAATATGTTAGTGATGCAGCACCGTCAGTATTGTCTGTATCTTCACTGTGTGTTCTACGATGACGATTATTACCACCCTTTCTACCACGTCCTCCTCCAGAAACAAAATTCGTTGTTGAAGAACCAAATGAAAAGGTTGGTTGTGTCTTTGTTGTTGTTGGTGTCATTTCGTCAGAAGCGAAGTTATAATTGTTGTTACTTGAAGTATTGCTATTATTTTGTCTGTGGCTAACAGTATTATTGCTCGCCCTTCTAAAACTATTTCGTGGCATTATATAATATAATATAATATAATATAATATAATATATATCCCCTATACTATCGTATTGGGAATTTATTTCCTGATAATACTTCGTTTCTTTATTTGTTTCCTTTTAGAGAATAGAAACGGAAAGATTCTTGTATGACGGATAAAGCTCTATTGCGGAATTCGTATTTAAACTACAACAACTATTCTCCTTCACTTTGTTATAATTTGAATGGTTGGTATAGTAATAGCTCCGTATCGTAAAAGAGACTGAGGGCCTTGACATGTGGCTCTGGCTATTAATAGATTGAGATAAATATTAAAAGAGAGTAGACACAACGACGCAAACAGCAAATAGCTTCAAAAGGCTCTAACGATTGCCGTGATTAATTTATTTTATTTTTGTTTTGCAAGTCGAGATT
>Ga0115007_10001852_pt1 | contig 13416 bp, 8 predicted proteins | sample ArcOceMetagenome_2_FD_87166 | JGI IMG/M metagenome (GOLD analysis project Ga0115007, IMG submission 87166) | Marine eukaryotic phytoplankton communities from Arctic Ocean - Arctic Ocean ARC135M Metagenome | ecosystem: Environmental > Aquatic > Marine > Oceanic | place: Arctic Ocean | collected... | reverse complement strand
CCCATAAATGTAAATTTTGCGCCAGAAGCCAAAGCTCTTGCAACATCAACACCAGAACGAATCCCACTATCCATCATTACTTCTATTTGATCGCCATATTTTTCTGCAATCGTTTTTAATGGTTTTATAGATGATTCTCCTGCATCTAGCTGTCTTCCGCCATGATTAGAAACTATAATACCGTCTATACCTATACGTATTGCTTGTTCAGCATCATAATGAGAAGCCACTCCTTTTAAGACCAACTTGCCTTTCCACATATCACGAATTGTCTTAATTTTATGTTCGTTTAAACGTCCAGAAAAAGTATCATTCATAAATTTACCCAATTGATTTAAATCTAGACCTTTTGGCATGTATGGTAATAAATTTGCAAAACTAGGTATGCCGTGTTTTAAGGTTTGTAAGCTCCAATGTGGCCTTCCAAAAGCTTGTAAAATATTATTTAAATTCATTTTAGGTGGCATCGCCAAACCATTTCTAATATCACGCGGTCTAAAACCAAAACTTGGTACATCGCATAAAATAACTAAAACCGGGCAATGTGCAGCTGCTGCCCTACTAATAATATCGTCTCTTAATCTATCTTCGGTGGGATGATATAATTGAAACCAAGATTTACCTTCTGTTAATTCTGATGCTCTTTCTATACTTGTGGTAGTCACTGTGCTTAAAATAAACGGGATGTTATGATTAAAAGCAGCTTTTGCTAGGATTTCTGGCGAATTTGGCCAAATTAATCCTTGCAGACCAATTGGGGAAATACCAAAGGGAGCGTCGTATTCTATGCCAAATAATTTTGTTTTAGTTGACGAGCCTCCGTGATTTCTTAAATAATTAGGCTTTAATTGTACTTCTCTTAATTCTGATGTATTTCTGCGTAAATTTACATCTTCATTACAGCCGCCATCTAAATATTCAAAAGCAAATTTTGGAATTTTTTGCTGCGCTCTAGTTCTTAAGTCGTCTATTGACGGGTATCTGGAGTCAAATGTTAAGGTCATAACTAATTATTTTATTATAAAAGGAACATGTTTTTTAAGTGAATAATTTTCTTTTAAGAATTTTGAATTTAATTTTTTATCAGAAATTGAAATTGCAGCACCGAGTGCAGAACCTAAAGAGGCATCCGTAGTTCGTAATTTCATACCTCTAAAATAGTGTGATAATAATTTAATATATAAATCATTATTACTAAAACCACCATCAATATATAATCTTTTTATAGTATCTGTACCAATACATTTTTTAATGCTTTCTAGTTGCAGTGCTAATAGTTCTATCATTAATTGATGATAGGCATGCTCAAACTTATGAGAGGGAATTTTTGTTTTTTTAGGCATGTTAGGCACCTTAATACTTTCCCATTTAAAACATGGTTGAAAGTCTTTTATAATTTCGAAAAACACATCATAATCAAAAGATACATTTCTATGAAAATCGTCTGAAACCCCAAAATGTTCGTCTAATTTTTTAACCTGAATTTTGTATTCATTTCCTAAAAATAAACGGGTTGCTTTTACTGGTTTTCCATTAATACGCATGTAATTAATAGTGTTTACATCTTCCGTATTATCAGCAATTGGTTTTTCCGTAAACGGATTAAAAACAATGCTCCAAGTACCCGTAGAGACTAATGCAAATTTTTTCTTGATACTTCTTACATACGGTAAAAGTGCGGCAGAACTATCATGAATTCCTACTCCTATTTTAATGCGTTTGCCATTATAATTCATATTTATACTCGTTTCCGTAGAAACAATTGGAGGTAAAATTTTATGTAAATCCTCTGCATAAACCCAGTCATGATAATCTTTTTTATCATAATTCCACAAAGCAGTATGGCAACCAATACTCGTATATTCACTTAAAGGAATGCCTGTAAAAACATAACTTAAATATTGTGGAAGATGTAAAGAGTATTTAATTTTTTTAAAGATTTCTGGCTTTCTATATTTTAACCAATACAATTGAATTCCTGAATTTAGCATGCTTAAATCTGAGCATCCTGTTTGCTTCAACAACTCTTCTTTTGGACCATATTTTGCAAAGAAATCGTCTATTAATTTCTGATCTATCGGTTTAATATAATTGTATAACGGTGTTAAAGGATCCCCATTTTTATCAATATGAACAAAACTAGCTCCATACGTTGAAAAATTAATTGCTTCTACATCAAATTTTTCGGCCTTTAAAATCATACTAAAAACTTCTTTCAACCATTTTTGTAATGCTGGTAAATTTTCTGTAGGAAAACCATCTTCATCTACAATTTCATCAAAATGTATGTATTCTTTATGAACTTGTTTAAAATCTTCATTAAATAAAAAAAACTTTTTATTGGTTTTTCCAATATCAAAAACTGCAGTAACTTTTTGTTTCATTCTAAATATTATAAACCTGTTGCTACTGTGTTTCTACCTCTTTCTTTTATCAATTGATTTCTAACATCTAAAGATCTGTATGCGTTTATTGGACTAATAACGCCACCCGAATTTAAACGAGCTCTTTCTATTAAAGGACGCACATCTGTTCTGTAAGCACCTTGCAAAATCTCTTGACATTTTACAACATCATTGTCTAATTGCGCTGCTTTTAATTCGTCTTGATCAATTAATAATGCTTTTGCAAACGCTTCTTGAATGGCTTCTAAAGATTGAATTAAATCTTCTAAAGGATCTTTTACATTATGACTCGCATCTATCATCCACGCTAAATCTGGGTTTTGAGGATTGTTTTCCATGCCATAAACCAATTCGTTAAAAATTAAGAATAATGCATACGGTTTAATGCTTCCAACCGTTAAATCGTCATCTCCATATTTACTATCATTAAAGTGAAAACCACCTAGTTTTCCTTTTAATTGTAGAATAGAAACAATTTGTTCGATATTTGAATTTGGTAAATGATGTCCTAAATCAACCAAAGTAAAAGCTTTGTCACCACAACTGTTGGCTAACATTAATGAAGCTCCCCAATCTTGAATTACAGTGCTGTAAAAATTTGGCTCATAAGGTTTGTATTCAATTAACATTTTCCAATCCTCTGGCAAACCTTTGTAGATATCTTTTAGGCTATTTTGTGTATTTTGAAAAGCAGTTTGAAAATTATTTTGTCCAGGAAAACAAGATCCATCAGCCAACCAAACCGTTAAACTTTTAGAACCTAGTTTGTTGCCAATGTTAATTACGTCTAAATTATGAGCAATTGCTTGCTCGCGAACTACTTGACTTGTATTGCTTAAAGAACCATATTTGTAACTTTCTTTTGCGTTTTTTTGATCTTGAAACGTGTTTGAGTTTACTGAATCAAACTTTATGTTTAAGGCATCAGCTTGTTGTTTTACGGCTGCATAATCTTGAGGAATATCCCAAGGAATGTGCAAAGAAAGAGCTCCTGCAGTTTGTGTTAATGCGTGTAAAACCCCAACATCTTCTAATTTTTGCTCTAGCGTTGAAGGTTCGCCATAAAAAGAAAAACGTCCAAAACGGGTTCCTCCTGCACCCAATGCCCAACTAGGAATTGCTACTTGAAATTCTGATAATTTAGATAAAATAGTTTCAACCTTATGACCGTTTTTAGACAATTATTTGTTAAAAAATCAAAGTTTTCATTGTGATTCTGAAAACCTTTAGTATTGTAATCTAAGATTTGTTCTTTTTGTATTTTCATACTTTCTGCTTCTTATTAAAAAAAGCTTTTATAAATACTAAATTTATAAAAGCTTTTACTCTATTTATAATTTACTGTTTTTTAGTTATCTAACGAAGGCATTTGCCATTCCGCCATCAACATTTATAATATTTCCTGTAGACTTATTTAAAATTCCTACTAACGAAAATACGCCATTTGCAATATCATCTGGTGTAATAATTTCATTTAATAAATTTCTTTTTGCATAAAATGCTGGCAATTCTTCTACTGTTATTCCGTTCGCCTTTGCTCTGCCTTCGGCCCAAGCTCCTTCCCAAATTTTACTACCAACAATAACACCGTCTGGATTTACAACATTCACTCTTATTTTGTCCTTCCCTAATTCAGCCGCTAATAATCTCGACATATGTTGTTGGGCTGCTTTTGCAGTTCCATAGGCTACATTATTTGGTCCGGCTACCAATCCGTTTTTACTTGCAATTGGAACAAAATCGCCTCCTAATCCTTGTTTGCGCATAATAGCAACGGCTTGTTTTATGAGGTCAAATTGACCTTTTACCAAAATATCTTGTAAGATATTCCAATCTTTATCAGTAGTGTCTTCCAACGGCTTTGATATTGCTAAACCAGCACTGTGAACCACAATATCTACTCCACCAAATTCAGTGCACGCTTTTTTATAAGCATTTGCTATAGATTCTGTATCTGTAACATCGCAAATTGCATAGGTAGATACATCTCTTTTGTATGTTGCATTTGCTGCGATTAAACTTTGCTCGTTAATATCTGTCAATACGACATTTGCTCCTTCTGCCGCTAATTTATCAGCAATTGCTTTTCCAATACCACCGCCAGCACCGGTAACAAAAGCTACCTTTCTTGATAACGGTTGTTCTTTTGGCATACGTGATAATTTCGCCTCTTCTAATAACCAGTATTCTATATCAAAAGCTTCTTGCCTTGGTAAGGAAGTGTAAGAGGTTATTGCTTCAGCACCTCTCATCACATTAATTGCATTGATATAGAACTCACTAGCAACTCTTGTAGTTTGTTTGTTTTTTGCAAAACTAAACATACCGACTCCTGGATAAATAATTATTACAGGGTTTGGATCACGCATTGCAGGACTATTATCTTTTTTACAAGTATTGTAGTAATCTGCATATTCGGCTCTATAGGCTTCAAAAGCAGGCTCTATTTTTTTTAAGATAGCATCGGCATCATTTAGATCTTCGTTCTTCTCTAAAGTTAATACTAACGGCTGAATCTTTGTTCTCAAGAAATGATCTGGACAAGATGTTCCCATTGGAGCCAATCTTTCTAAATCATAACTATTAATGTATTCCATAACTATAGGATCATCTGTAAAATGGCCAATCATTCTATTTTCAGAAGAACACAGTCCTCTTAATAAAGGCATTAATTGTGCTGCTTTGTCTAAGCGTGCTGCTTTTGGTATACTCTCTAATCTTTGTCCTCCAAAAACTACACCTTTTTCCTTTATTTTTTCTTCGATATAATTAGAAGCCATTTCAATAACTTCTAAACTGTTCATATAACATTCATATGAAGTATCTCCCCAAGTAAATAAACCATGACTTCCTAAAACAATTCCTCTGATTCCAGGCTTGTCTGCCAAGCATTTTTCCAATTGCAATCCTAAATCGAAACCTGGACGTTGCCAAGGCACCCAGCCCATAGTATCTCCCCAAATTTCTTTGGTTACTTGCTCGCTGTTCTCCGCAGCGGCCACAGCAATCAAAGCATCAGGATGTAAGTGATCGATGTGCGCAAATGGTAACAAACCATGCAAAGGGGTATCTATTGATGGTGCTTTACTATCTAAATCATAAATGCAATGATTAAATAAACCTACCATACGATCTTCATCTTCTAGACCTCCATATACATTCTTTAAATCACGCAATCTGTCGGTATACAATCCTGCAATACCTGCTCTGTTTAAAGTGCCAATATCTCCACCAGAACCTTTTACCCACATCACTTTTACTTCTTCATTAGTCAAAGGGTCTTTTTCAAAAGTTTTACAACTTGTATTCCCTCCTCCGTAGTTTGTGATTCTTAAATCAGCTCCTAAAATATTAGACCTATATAAAAACAATCCTATTTGATCATCTCCGTATGAGGCTCCTTTTTTAGCATCCCACAAATAATCTACATGGTTGAATTTGGTTATTGAATTTTTCATAAAAAATTAAATTATATTCTATAATTATAGAACAAATTTAAATCAACTTTCAAGTCTTTCTATCCTGTACTATCATGCTTTCATGATTTTTTTTTAATAATGACTTTAAATCAAATAATTAAGTTGTACGCTTAATATCCTTTTTATTTGATTTTGATATATTGGTTTGCTTTCTACCATTCTTTTAATTGTTTTATGAAAAATGCTGGTTTTAAATTGAGAGCGATTAATTCTAAAACTAAATTCATCAAAGTAAGCTTGAATATGCCATTTGGTTACATGCGTTGGTATTGCTCTGAGCCAAGATTTAACTTGTATGATCATAATGTGTAATTGCTTAAAATTCTTTCGATTATTGTTATGTTTTTGCTCAATATCATATATTTCTTTTAATGGCTCGTATCCTCTCCATTTATCCGTTATAATTCTAGCAGATGTGCTTATATGTTATTCAAATATTGGTGTTAACGATTTTGCTGAATAATCATCAATAGACTTTATGTAAACTCTTTTAACTTTATTATCATCTGTCAATTCTTCAGCTATCACTGCCTTTTTCTTTTTTGAATAATAACTTCTTCCTTGTTTGCCTTCTTCTTTTCCTCCAACAGTAAATTCATCAAAATGAATTAATTTTTCTAAAGGATATTTTTGACTGCTCTTCATTGCTGTACACACTTTTTGCAAAAAACACCATGCTGTTCCCTGGCGAATACTAAAACGTTTACCCATTTGAATACTCGAAATACTTTTACTACTAGTACTTATTTCAAAAGCTACACAAAAAGCTTTTTCTAAGCCGAATTTAACCTTATGAAAAAGCGTATTTGATGTAGCACTTTCTTGGTGCTGACGACTATAACAATGGTATCTGTAACCTGACTTTTCACAGCCTTTAGTATGACCACATTTACTACAAGTAAAACCATCTTGCCATTTTATTTTTGATAAATATACCTTACAAGCATCATCATTTGGCAATTCTTTTATAAAGTTTAGTATATCTTAACCTTCAAATTGTTCCATATCTCTTATTTTAAAGACTATAATATATGGAAATTAAATGACTAACTCAATCAAATAATTTTTCTAAACCATTGGCGCGAGGTACTATGAATACTATAGATAAATGTTAACACAGTACACTACAGGATAGTTTCCATTTGAAGTAAGATTAGTTTTGAAGTCTATTTGTGTTCAGGTTTGAACTAAATTAATTTTTACGAAAAAAATATGAAAAAAAACAATCTTACATTGGGTGAATTTATTATTGAGAATCAAAAAGATTTTAAATATTCTTCTGGAGAGCTTTCAAAATTGATAAATTCCATTCGGCTGGCTGCTAAAATTGTAAACCACGAAGTTAACAAAGCGGGTTTAGCAGATATATTAGGCGGCGCTGGTGATGCTAACATTCAAGGAGAAGATCAGCAAAAATTAGATGTATATGCCAATGAGGTTTTTAAAGCTGCTCTTATTAACAGAGAAATTGTTTGTGGTATTGCTAGTGAGGAGGAAGATGATTTTATGACGATTGAAGGAAAAGAAAATTCACATTCAAATAAATATATTGTTTTGATAGACCCTTTAGATGGTTCTTCAAATATAGATGTAAATGTATCAGTCGGTACCATTTTCTCTATTTATAGGAGGATTACAACTGAAGGAATGCCGGTTCGACGAGAAGATTTCTTACAGAAAGGAAATGAACAAGTTGCGGCGGGATATATCGTTTATGGGACTTCTACGATGTTGGTGTATACTACGGGACATGGAGTAAACGGGTTTACTTTGAACCCTGCATTGGGAACTTTTTATCTGTCACATCCAGACATGACATTTCCTGAAAATGGGAAAATATACTCTATAAACGAAGGGTATTATACGCATTTCCCTCAAGGAGTAAAAGATTATTTGAAATATTGTCAAACAGAAGAAGAAGATAGACCATATACATCTCGTTACATCGGTTCTTTGGTATCTGATTTTCATAGAAACATGATCAAAGGAGGTATTTATATATACCCTAAAAGTTCTAAATCGCCTCAAGGAAAATTACGTTTATTGTACGAATGTAACCCTATGGCGTTCATAGCAGAACAAGCGAATGGTAGGGCAACAGATGGTTATCAAAGAATTATGGATTTGAAACCTACGGAGCTACACCAACGAGTTCCGATTTTTTGTGGGAGCACTAAAATGGTTGAAAAAGCAGAGGAATTTATGAAGAGTTCTCAAGAAGATTCGTGATTTTTTTAAATAATAACATTTACTAATGTATTTTAGCAAGATTAATTGTTTGAATTAATTTGTGCACTTAAAAAAAGGAAATCAACATGGACATTTTTAAATACCTAGATATTGACGAAAACTCTCGAAAGCCAAAATATGTTCAAATAGTTGATTCTGTTACGAATAATATTTCATTAGGTAATTTTTCGATGGATGATAAAATGCCATCTATTAATATGTTAAGTGAGGAATTTTATTTATCAAGAGATACAGTAGAGAAGGCATATAAAATTTTAAAAGAACGTAAAGTAATTACAGCTGTAAGAGGTAAAGGTTTTTACATTGCGAGAACAAATTTAATTTCAAAAACCAATATTTTGTTTCTCGTTAACAAATTAAGTTCTTACAAATTGCAAATTTACAATGCGTTTAATCGCAGTATTGGTGCGAATTCATATACCGATCTTCAAATTTACCATTGTGATGAGACTTTATTTTTGAATTTATTAGAAAAAAATAAAGGAGCATATGATTATTATGTTATCATGTCGCATTTTAAAAGTGACATTTTTGAACATATAAGTGCGTCGGATAAAGTTCTACAAGTCATCAATAAAATTCCGAAGGATAAGTTGATTATGCTAGACAACATTAATAATAGAATTGATGGAAAAATAGTTAAAGTTTATCAAGACTTTGAAAATGACATCTACGACTCCTTAATTGAAGCTTATAAAAAAATAGTTAAATACAAGAAATTGGTGATGATATATCCCGAAAAATCTGTGTACCCATATCCTAAAAGAATTGTACATGGTTTTCGTAAATTTTGTATTGAAAAGTTGTTGGATTTCGAAGTTATTGATGAAATATACGATGATATGATTCTTAAAAAAGGTGATCTATTTATCACCATTGTCGAGGATGATTTGGTGAATTTAATCAAACAAATACGAGACAATGAATATACCATTGGAGAGGACATTGGAGTGCTTTCCTATAATGATACGCCACTAAAGGATCTCCTTGGGATTTCAGTAGTGTCTACCGATTTTAATACCATGGGAGAAACTGTGGCTCAAATGATATTGAGTAATGAAAAAGGAGAAGTTAAGAACCCGTTTAACTTTATTGATAGGGCGTCTATGTAATTATTTTTAAAGAGAAATTGAAGAGTAAAAGGATTCTATTTATGGATCTGTCTTTTTGTTTACATCAAAAACTAAAAGAATTATATTTATAATAATAAGTAAAGAAATAATTTTTATCATTAACATGGTTAGCTAATTCATATATTACAAGATAAAATTAAAATAAAATAATCGTATTTCCATCCTGTACTATCCTGCCTATCATAATCACTTTTATATTATTATTACTATTACTGAACTTTTCATCTCTTAGGCTTCTTTATAGGTAAACTGACATATAGAGGCGTTCTCTAGTAGCAACCAAAACCTAGAGGTTGGGAACTTCAATTTCCATGCCTAGTTGTTCGATTTGAAATAAGATGGTTCAGAATAAAAAGATAGCTATTTAGTACAGAAATAATTTTTATAATAAAAAAACCCAGGATTAAAATAAATCCTGAGTTTTAAACTTTCACAATGTTAACACCTACTATTAACACGGTGTGAAAAATATAGATTAATTAGAAATAACAACTATTCCTTTACAATTTTAAAGTTTCTTACAGATTCATTTATAACTACTTTAACTGTATAAATACCTGTTTTTAAAGTGGAAATATCTAGCGAAAAATCTCGACTGTTTACAGCCGATTTTAACACCTCTTGTCCTAATAAATTATAAATGCTCATGTCTTTAATTACGTTCTTAGCAGATAGCGTTATTCTATCTTTTATAGGGTTTGGATACACCTTTAAACCCTCTAAAATCAATGCATTATTATCAACCCCTAAAGTCGCACTTCCATCAAAGTTGTAGTTAAATCGTCTGTCTGGTGCTGCTTCTCCATCTGTAAAAAATGCGCTAACATCGTTTAAATTTTGCGGGTTATCGGCCCATTTAAAATGGAATTCGGGGGTGGTTCCTTGAGCAATTTCTAAGAGTGCAAATGGGATTGCAATCTCTATTTCATTTCCAATGACATTGTAACTAATAGAGCTTGAAGCGTCCCAATTTCCTCCTTCATATTTTTGTAAACTGGTTGCGCTTGATGACACGGGTGATTTGTTTATCATCCAATCATATCCTTCCCAACCAGTATTTTTACCTTTATCAATGTCTATAAATAAAAGCATCCAATTTTGATCGGTATTCGCTGTAATGCTATTAGTCGTTTTAACATAGAAATAAATGTTATCATTGTCGTATGTAACCCTTGATTCAATAATATCATTTCTACCTGTAGTATTTGTATACGTTACCGTAGGATCATATCCTGCAAAATCTCGATGTGTTACATCACCTGTGGGGTCTTTAAAGATTGGTGTTACATCGGTCCATTCATCAAAAGATCCGTCAATAGAAATTGTTTGTTCACCAGAAAAAGTTTCTGGTGCAGTCATCCCTTTAAATTTTCTGATATTAGAAACTAGTTGGTAATAGAAATTATCGGTATGTCCGCCCTTCATAGGTGCCATATCTCTGTTGAATTCTTCACTAAATGCATCGACAAAATAGGAGTCACCATTTTTAATAGGGCGTCCGGCATAAGTGCTATTTCCTTGATCCCAAATGAATCGAGATGCTGTCCATTCGTTCCACTGTGTAACCATAATTATGGACGGATCTACATCTAAAGCCTGTGCCCATTGTTCGCTAGCATGAAGTCCACTACCTGTTGCTGTTGTCAAGTAATCAGAATTCACGCTCGGCTGAGAACCAGTGCTATAACTAGTTCCTCTATTAACAGTGGGGTGAGAAGCAACAGCAACAGGTATTTGATCAGCAACTCCTGGATCTGCACTCCAACCATAGTTTTGAGGATATTCATCTATCCATTGCCATTGATTTGGCTGGTTCGGATTTGTCCAAGCCCAACTGTATTTTGTCGTAAAAAAATCTTTTACTTCTGGTCTTAATACAGGATCATTTTCATCACCGAGTATCAGTGGTTTTCCTTCCCATTGAAACCAAAGGTCCTCATACAATTGATTTGCGTAAAAGTCGTCATACAATTCATTCATAACTCTACCGCTAAAGAAATGAGTTGTAAATACAATCTTAGGCGTAGGTATACCTTCCAATCTCATTTGAAGTGAAACTTCACATAAGGTCTTTACTGTTTCGAGATAGGTAAACGCATTGGTCACATCAAAATAAATAAAATCGACTTTTGCGTTGCTAAGCATCTGCAAATCTCGACGAATTACCCAAGGATCTTCTGAACGAAAATACCCAACTTCTGGTTCTCCCCAAAAATGAAAATGATTTACAGGTCCCCATGCATTGTTATTAGCACTTAATGGATCTGATGGGTTATTAGGAAGTATCTTTGTAATATCATATACTTTATCAGCATGAAAACCATGCCAGGTATAATAAAAAACACCTACAAGTTTACCACTGCGTTTTGCTCCTGCCATGTCATAGGTTGGTAATTCTCTACCTAATCCATCTGTTACCACCCAATTGTCTACATAATCTTGATTTGATACAGGAATATTACCAATAATAGGATCTTCTACATAAAACCTATTGATTACTTCTGGTGCAGCAGCATAGTCAGCATTTCCATATTGGTTGGCAGCAACACGCACAACCCCAGGTAGTCCAGTTAATATCACCGAATTTCCACGCATATATGCAGGTCCTGAAATTACCTTTGTTTCAACTGTTAAGCCTGAAGAGGCACTAACGCTTAGATCAAAAGGTGCATCGGACACATATTTTTTAGCTATCGGGTCAAAAGTTATGGTTTGGCTTTCGGTGGTGGTTTCTATTTTTACATGATACAACTGTAAATGCGCATCTCGCTGTGCGATGGCAATTTTTCCTTTTTCTGGCACATGCCTCTCTGTAAAAGTTCCGATAGTTGACTCATCGGGAGCTATGACACTTCCTGAAGAGTACACCCCTAAATTTAGGTCACTTAGATCGATTCGAAAAAAAGGCTTGTCATTGATGAATATATAGATAGAAGTACCATGATCTTCGGCTTTTAATGTATATTTCGTTCCTAAAACGTTTGGTACATCCGCGGGTAACGGAACATTTATTCTTGTAACCGCATAATGAGGATCAATAAAAGCACCTGTAAATTGCACCACCATCTCATTTCCATCTGAACTTGGATACATAGCAATTCCTGTTCTGTTAAAACCCGGATCTCCTGTAGCTGGCTCTTGAACAGCTTCTATATATCCGTCTACTGGTACACGAAGCACTAAACCTCCTCTATTAGACCCGCCGAATAACATCATGTCTGTTTCAATACGGTTTGGCGCATCGTATTGATTCTTTGATGTCAGTATACGTTTAGGTATCCATTCATATTTCAAATAACCATTTGCGATATCACTAGCATCGAATATATTTTCTTGTGATACTTCCCATTGACCGTAGAATGAACCGTTGTCCCATGTTTCTGAACCTCCAGTAAAATTTTGTTCATATGCTGGATAAAAAGTTGTTTGTGGGCGTTGGTCCCATTGTGCTTTTGCACCAATACTGACACAAAGCATCGCTATTAATAATAAGTACTTGTTTTTCACCTTGACTATTTTGTAAATATTTTAAATGAATTGGGCTTCATCCAATTCATCCGTATAGGTATTCTGTTATATTTTTTAGTTCTAGATACACCAATCCTTTTGTGAACCCCTTCCCATTCTACTTCTTCTCAATTTTTCCATTTTGAGCTTCTTAAATCCTTTGCCAGAAGTAAGCAACCTCTTTAAATTGAAGGACAGTACATTTCTATAGCTTCAACTATTTTAAGAAAACCTGACAAAAAATCAGGTTTCCTTAAACAATTTATTGTTATTGTACAATTACTTTTGTAGTATAAACTCCATTAATTCTCACAATATAAATCCCTTTTGCAAATGCATCAGTAGCTATTTCATAAGTACCTTTCCTTCCAATATTTTTCATATCAGAGACAACAGTCCCAATTAATGAATAAATTTGTATTTGATCTATAGGATCTTTTGCATTTACAACAATACTGTTGGATTTGCTATATACAAAATAGTTGTTTTCTAAAGCTGTGATATCATGAATTTCTAGAGTAATAGCTTCAGTTTCAATGGCAACATCATTAAGGTTTAAACCTGAAGCTCGTTGCGCAAAGCCAAGCTTTCCATCGTCATCCACTTCCATACCTGTAAACGTTCCTGCTACAGTCATATCTG
>Ga0115007_10001850_pt1 | contig 13421 bp, 8 predicted proteins | sample ArcOceMetagenome_2_FD_87166 | JGI IMG/M metagenome (GOLD analysis project Ga0115007, IMG submission 87166) | Marine eukaryotic phytoplankton communities from Arctic Ocean - Arctic Ocean ARC135M Metagenome | ecosystem: Environmental > Aquatic > Marine > Oceanic | place: Arctic Ocean | collected... | reverse complement strand
TAAGACATAACTATTTTTTAATTATAAAACTAAATCTCTGGTAGGGAAGAAATCATCTCCAAACTGTATTCTGTTTCTTCTTCGGTTGTCATTACCGTATCTAAGAGTCTTTTAGCTCTTTTCTTCGATAAATCAAACACGGCCGATCCATCCTTGCATATAAGAACACGTCCAAGTTTACCAGAGCCATATGCCTTACAAAATGCCGTTACCTCCGGAGGTGTTAAAAAAGAAACATTATCATTTTGATACAATCGAAGCGTATTATAAGTCAGATCGCCCGTTAATAAAGATGAATGTTGTGTAGAGGGAGAAATGGATGGATCTAACTTAGACAATGATACCATCGCATTTGCGAGCTGGTCGAGTAACTGATTTGGATCTGATGTATTGATACGTTCATCGGTTTCTAATCGTTGCCGAAAATACGTTGCCAAATCGTCTTCGCTCGATGATGACGATTCATCTTCTTTCGTACCTGAACCAGTAATAATGTCTTGTGATAGACGTGTATATGCTGCGTCTACAACTTGTGCCGATGATGGGATTGCCATAGGTTGGATCTCAACATCTAATGTTTCCCGAACCCCTTCTACCAAAGTGGATATCAATCTCCCTTCTCCTATAGCCGGATCGTACATAGCAACCGCATTTGACGTCTCATAATTATTGTTATTCGAATAACCATCATCGCCACCGATCTGGAACCGACCTGTTCGTCCCGTCCGATGTGCGTATAATTCTGGACTGATAGTTCCATCTTTACCAGCAATTTTTGGTAATCCGTACTGTACCACTAGGTCTACATTTGGCAAATCGAGACCTCTTGAGGCAACATCGGTGGCTACCAAGATTTGTCCTACTTGTTGTTGTTTCTGTTGTTGAGATTGTTGTTGTCTCGATGACGATGATGATTCCTCACGAATTAATGCGATACATCTTGATCGTGCACTTTGGGACATATCTCCATGCAAAATACGGATCTTCATCGCACCACTACTCTTATCTGACAAAAATGCTGCAACACTTTCCGTTTCAGATTTCGTTGGTACAAATACTATAGTCAATCTTGGTGACAACACCGATATTAAATCAGCAGTGATATCAGAACGAACCGATGCCTTACACGACATATGCCAATGTCCGACCGTTGCAACGTTGTTATTAGCTAACCGTGTTGTTGCTGCCGCTGGTGATGATAACGACGAAGAAGAAACCGGTGTTGTTGTTGTTGTCTGAGTAGTAGTAGTATGTACGAGTGTCTTACTGTCACTATTACCATCAACACGAATAAAAGCATCCGGTTCGAATTCCATTTCCTCCGCAAAATCACGAACATTTCTACCAATCGTTGCAGATACTAGTACCATCTGATATTCTGGATCATCTTCTTGTTCATCTAACGCTTTTTCAATATCTTCAATAGCAGCAAATACATCAGGAGAATCTGATTTGTCTAATAGTATGTCAGCTTCATCCAAAACCAGTGTCGAGATCTGTGAATAATCCATATGTCCCTCACGGACCAATTCACGTAGTCGTCCCGGTGTCGTAACAACAATTTGTGGTTTGTATTTTAATAACGATATATGTCGTTCAATAGGCACACCACCAAATACTGTAGCAACTCCAATAGATTTATCTAGAAATTTACTATATTCTTTTCCAATCTGCTTTGCTAATTCTCTCGATGGACATATTGTTATGACACGTGGTGATGCAACCTTTGCACGTTGCCAACGTTTTCTTTTTTTGGATGATAAGATTGGAAGAACAAATGCTAATGTCTTACCACTACCTGTTGGTGAATGCAATACAGCATCATTGCCGTTATATATCATTTCAAAGGATGCTTGTTGAATCGGCAGCAAAGAAGTTATGCCACGATTCATCATCCGTTCTTGAATGTTTGGTGGAATCATCGCAGCAATTTCTTTAGACAATAACGGTCGTGTTGGTGCTGTTGTTTCTGTAGTTTTTGATGACGACACTGACGATGATGATGGTGGTACCTGTTTTATTATGATGTCTTGATTAGTTTCTGTTGATACTAATAATTCATCATTTTCGGGAGAAGACCCTTCAATACTGTAATCATCAGTATCAGTATCAGTATCAGTATCTGTATCTGTATCAGTATCTGCATCAGTATTTACATCGTCGTTGTCGTTGTCGCCATCGACTGATAAATGTTTATGAAGGTAATCTACTAAATCTTCTTTTCTTTTCAATTTTGATATTACACCTCTTTTATCGAGGTTGTTATCTTTTAAAATCTGTTTCAATTCCTTTACGGTAGAACTTTCAAGTTCATTTAACGTCGACGAAAAAAGTTGTAGTGTTGGTAGTCGTATCTTGTTTCCTATTATCGATGTTGATGCTAATGTTGCTGCTGCTGGTGTTGATGTTGTTGATCGTTTTGGAATCATGACTTGATTTGATGATGAAAACCCCGATGATAAAATAACCACGTTCGATATCGAATAAATCACATAAAAACAGTGAAGTATCTTATGTATTCGTTGAATTCTTGTAAAGGACATCATGGTCGAGATATACACGAAAGGAAGGTAGGAAGGGGTATTTTCGACGACAACAAACGACGATGGATTGGACGATAACGAGGATCGATGGCTTTGTGCGTGCGTCTTGTCGATTGTTGCTGTTTAGTTTTGTAGTTGTACGGCTATTAGTTGTAGTTGTGAGAGGATGTTATCTTAGTATGATGTTTGTCGATTTGATTGATGGCACAAAATCTTCAAGAGAAGAGATGGAATGAAATTCCCCCCAGAAAAGAAAAAAGAAAAATGAATGGTGTTTTGAAAAAAAGGAAACAAAATCTCCCCTCCGTTCCTCCCCCACATAGTTTTGAATCCCCCTGCTTTGACCCAAAATTATACAGTAGTAGCTTTTTTCTTGCTTCTTTTTCTTTTTTTCATCGCGCACAGAATGCACTTGAATGCACGTGTGTCCATTCATTTTCTTCGCTCGTGCAGTAGTTAGGCGTTAAAGGAAACTCTCGTGATACACAAAAGTCCTTTTTTATCCGTTATTAAACCAATTAGCGATCGATGCTTGGCTGTCATTGAATTCTATTTAGACTTAAAACCAAAACAATGGAACAAGCATTGCCTTGGAGCTCCTTTTTCTCTCGAAAAAATAGTCGTTGTAGAATTATTTAATTTATTTCTATTCTTTTTTCACGTTACGGTTTTACGAACAAAGTCGCATTCATTTTCACTACAACAGGCGAAAATACAACGGTGACGGAACAAATAATCTCCTCGTTATTATTATCGATCTTTCACACAGTCATCAAACTTACTTGTTGTAAACTATTGCAATTATAAAATAGCAATAAGAATATAATAACCTACTAACTTACCATAACTAGTAGCAAATAAATAAAAATAAAACAAAACAAAAATGAAATTTCTATCTATTGCTCTTGCCGCCCTTGTTGGTGTGTCGGAAGCCCGAAAGGTCGTCAATACTGCCGAATTTAATCACCGTATGACAAACAATTTGGTGAATAAATCGGTTCTCTTAAAGGGTGCTAAGCCATACAACACGAATGCCATTCGTAAACTTGATGAAAATGAGGATGCGTTCGAAATTACCGGAGAATACAGTATCCAATTTAACACATGTATCTCTATGACAGTTCAAAATGCTGATCTTGCAGCAGATGCGAATCTTGCCGAGATGGCTGCAAATGGTGATTTGATTTCTGATAAGGATTATATTCTATTCAACGTATGTGAGACTGAATACTGTTCGTATTACGGCGAAGATGATAAGATGACCTTCATCGCTGATGTTGGTACCTACTTCCAGGCCATCTCACAATATTTGCCCACTAAGGTTGAAGAATACTGTGAGGCATGTGAGAACAACTACGATTACTGTTACGCTATGTCTACTGGCTCTCAGTACTACCCTGAGGGATATGAACCTGAAGAGGAAGAAGCCGAAGAAGAAGAAGATGCTGAAGATGGCGAAGATGATGGTGAAGAAGATGGTGATGAAGATGGTGATGATGAAGATGGCGAAGATGAAGACCGTCGTCTTTCCAAGAAGGTCAACCGCAAGTTGAAAAAGAACAACAACCGTAAACTTGAACAGAACCAAGTTTTGAAATTTGTTGACTGTGGTATGTGTAAGGATTATGAATGTCTTGACTTCCACGACAAATCCTCCAACGGATACTACGACGAGGATGGTGAATACGTCGAAGCTGAACTTGATGATGCTATGGAATGGTTGAACGGATTCTCTGAATGTGCTGAAACCAACGCATACATGGACGATTACCTAATCTATTCCAACCTTATGTGTAACGCAGAAGGAACCGGTCTTGAAATTGGTCTTTTCTTAGATGAAGACTGTTTTATGTACACACCTAAGCTTGCATTTTCTGATATCATGCAGGATGCTGATACTACCTACTTCAACATGATTTCTGACGTTGTCGAATTTACTTTCACCAACGAAGGAATTGAATGTTACAATCCTGAAATTGTTTGGTACAACGAGGTTGATTACTACTACGAACAAATGGAAGCTGCCGCAAATGGTGAAGAAGAAGAAGAGGAACAAGAAGAAGATGATGGTGAAGCACCAGAAGCTGCTGAATGGTGTCAAGAATTAGTCCAAGAAGATGCCGCAGTTGATATGTACGACTGTGGTGGATACGAAGCTGAAGAAGCCGAAGATGGTGATGATGACTACGCCGCACAATACGACTGGTACGTATTCGAACTTACTGCCGAACAATCTGAAGAAATTGGTGCCGTATGTACTGTCTACACAACTGAAGCATCCAACGACGATGCCAATGGAGCTTCCTCCGGATACACACCACACACTGTATACAACGGTGAAAATGGTGGTCTATTCAACTACGACAAGGCATCCATTAGATCTGGTGGTATGTCTGGTGGTGCTGTCTTCGGTACCATCCTTCTTATTGTCTGTGTTGCTGGAGGTGCCGCTGCATTCTTCATGAAGAAGTCTGGAGCTGGTGCTGATAAGAAGAAACCACTTATCAGTGAAAACGAAGGTACCATGGCATAAGAAGTTTATTTATCTATGTATAAATAATAGTCGAAAATCGTGTATCGACTTTTAACTTATAACTATAACAACTTTATTTATAGAGAGTATGTACAAATCGGATTGGACAACAACATCAAACTGCTTGCATGATGCTGAACGAGCATTGATGATGATGCCCATTTAAAGTTCCTTTTTACACACACCTTATTTGTTTAGTGAAAAAATTGAAAAAAGTATAAATGTGAAACAAACCAACAAACGAAAAGAAAAAAATAATAATATATAATATATAATAATATCTGTATAAAATAATATTTACTTTTATTCTAAAAACCTATTTATTATTATCTTATTTCCTATTGAATACGTGCAGTTATTAGCGAGTGAAACTTATGCATTTTCATGTCGCTTCTTAGCTTAGGCCTACAACTACTTGAAGTAGTAGTCTCCAACACACTGTACTATTCATATAAAATCAATGTGACTTTTTCACTTCTTTTGCGTTGTACGGAGGTGTACTCAGTACTGTACTCTCGCAAGTGCACAATCTTTGAATGCAGAAAAAGCCGAACACAGCGACGGGATTACCAAATTTGGTAATGAAGAATAATCATTATTGACTAGTAGAAAAAGTACTGGTCGATTGTTAAGATACTATCATCTTTTTCTATCATCTATGTTTGCAGTTAATAAGATTCAACGAATGGATACGTTGAAATAGCACGTAGAAAAATAAATATTGGGTAGAAATCGTTGACGTGCCGTGTCGTCCTGTGAATTAGGACTTGTTTCTTGAGATGATGTAGAAAAGCTGACTTTCGTGTCCAATCTGCAACGGTAAAGTTGCTCTACACCCAACCTTGCTCGTTTGCAAAACCCCTAATAATCGAATCCTGTTTGATACTGAACCAAGCGCTAGCCAAGCACACACCCAAAAGCATTCGAACATCAATGTGGTAATGTTCGGGATTATCACTATACCCATTCTTAAGATGAACATAGATATTTCGAACGCATTCAAATATCTTGTTGGCATTAATCTCAGCAGGTCGCCGTTCTAGGTTTTGACATATGAGTTTAGCAAGTTTCCGTACAGAGAAACGATTGTAGTCATACCCTCCTCCATATGCATACATATTTATTTCAAAATTGAAGTTACTATAATTACTGTATCAATAAATTCTAATCTAAATTTATATTTGAATTATTAATCATCTTCAAATGGTATAAAATCCATCATATTATTTGCACCTAGAGGTATTTTAAATATTGCATTATCCAGTTCAGGTTTTAATATAACTTGACAACCAAGTCGGGATGTACTTTTTGCATTATATGCTAAATCAATCATATCCAATTCAGCTTCAGATGGTTCACCAACCCTATCAAACCATTCATTCTATAAATTTACGTAAGTATGGTTATTATTATTGACATTAGTAATACGTGGAGGTGATGCAATCGATCATCAGAGTTTGAACATAAAAACGAGTGACAAGAGAAAAGAAGCAAAAGTTGAGATCGAATGCGATGCGATGCGGAGGGATGACAACAAGTACTAGAAGTTAAGTATATTTGATACAATTTACTTTCTTCTTCTTCAGTTGCAATGTCGCATAACAACAAGCAGCATATACAAACAATTTTACTCACCGCAACAACAACATGACACGTTGAACATGCCATAATACCACTGCAAGCACATTCAATCATTTCACCTAATACTTGTGCACCATCACCGTCTCCAAATTTTGCAACATCTGTCAAGGACTTTGGTACGGTTCCAATAATAGATAAAATAAAATGTGCGGTAGGCAGCGTAGAGAGAAAGAACAAAAATACGCATAGAACATAATGTTGGGTGAGAGAATGAAAAAAAAGGACAAGAAACAGAGAGCAAATTGATTGAATTACTTTTTGATGAAGATTTATTCATTTCACAATTCGTCATGGCAATCATCTCACAATAAGTATAACTTCTATATTATATAATCACTTACCATATCTTCATATCCTTCTACTTGAAAAGCACGGGACAAATCGGTCGGTGTATCATCATTATCATTGTCGTCATCAGCATCACTTTCTTTTGATGACCATGCACTTGATGGTACAATCCAAACTTTAATTAATTTTTTATTTTCAGTACGTGCAACTTCTAATGTAACACTTTCAACTAATGCTTCTAATCCAGCATCTTCATCAACTTCCCATCGTCCAGCTAATGTTCGTACCATACTTAATAAAGCTGGTCCACCAACCACACCTGATTGTTTTAATGCATCCACAACACCCTTCGCAATCCGTTCTTCATATCCTAATGTACCAACTAAAAATGATATCGCTTTTGCTCCAGGATTTGTTGATGGATCAACATCACTACTTGATCGTGCCATCATTGTACGACGTTGCGTTTTTTGAATTTTTGTTTTCATTTGTTGTAATAATTTTGATTCTGATGATTGAACAGCAGTCGTTCTTATTGTCGGAATACTATTATTTATTTGCCGTCGTTGCTCTATTAAACCGCCGACGAAACTACTATTACATGCTGTTGATGAAATTATTCTTGGTGAAATGTTGCTTCTACAGATCATCCCCACCGCTTGGCGTTGTACAGCATACATCATTATATTACTCTTCGTTAAACAGTTCATCGTTGGATTGCATTGCTCTCCGAATAATCTCGTCGTACAAGTAAGTATGTTATTGTCGTGAATTTTTTTTTTTGATGGGTTGCGTGCGATGATCAATATAAGGCGAAGAACCACAATGATCCGACTAGTTTGACTAAAATGATCGAAGCGCGCAACTTGCACCAGAAGCAAAAATGAGAATGAATCTGATCCTTCACAATTTGAAAGATGATGTCACAAAAAGCAATCATGACAACTCCTATCATCTCATGCTTGTCACGTCGAACGTCCGTCGAAGAGTCTTCACTTCTCTAGTAGCAGTATATTATTTTTAAGCAGTGACAATGGCAATTCCCCTACGACCTGAGGAGGTACCGAAGGATCTTATTTGTGCCATTTGTTTGTCTGTTCCTTTGTCACCATGTACTTTGGAGGATTGTTCCCATTTATTTTGTAATGAATGTATCCGTGAAAGTCTTTCTCATCAACTCAGCTGTCCTGTGTGTCGCGACTATGCTGAAGAATATGATATAACTGACTTACAAGAGGGTACCCTAGGGTATCGAATTTGGTGCAGTATCATAGTAAAATGTGACAATCACGAATCAGGTTGTAGCTGGACAGGTTCTATTTCCGATTATAATAAACATAAAAGAAACTCGTGTCGACGACAACAGAACACCGACGCCCAACGAAACCAAGAAATAATTGATACCTTAGAACAGGAAAACGATTCTTTACAAGATAAATTGTATTCTACGGAAATAATATTGAATGGAATAATAATGAAATATGAGGTATTGAAACAGCAATTGCAGCAAACGAAAGAAGAGAAAAATCTTGCTATCCAAAACTGCGTGCGCGAAAAGCCTGCTTCTAATGGCAAAGGAGGATATGCATACGACCGTCACTGTGTTGTAAAACTCACCAAGCTCATATGTCAGAACCTAGAAAACAAACCTATTGATATCAATGCCAATAAAATATTTGAACGTGTTCGACATATCTACGTTGATCTTACGAAAGGGCATGCTGATAATCCTGATCATTTGTACATCGATGTTCGAATGCTTTTTGGAGTGTGCTTGGCTAGCAATTGGTTTACAGACAAACAGCGACAGAATCTCAATAATCTTGCGATGGAGCAGTCTTGGATATAAATCAAATGATTTTTGAATGCTATTGCAAGTCTTGTCTTGTCTTGCTAGCTAGCTAGCTAGCTAGCTAGTTCGGACGGTTGATTTTATTCATGAAATTTTTTGATTCTTTATAGTTTCATCATTTTTGTTAAATGTATATACTATATATTAATTGTTATTATTATAAAATGTTCTTTATGTTATTAACTTTTTAAGTTTCTTTTCTTTCTTTAGATATTTTAGTTATATTTATTCCTTTTTCCCAGTATATCGTTTCGCTTCATCAATTAACCAACCAACAGCTTCTTCTGGTGTACCTTGCATAACACCGTGTCCTAAATTTAATAAATGACGATTACCTGGACCGCCTGCCTTATCAATACAATCACGTACAGATTGTTCAATTTGTTCTTTAGAACCAAATAAAATAGTTGGATCGATATTACCACTGATTGGAACATCTGGTCCTAAAATTTTACGTGCCTCACCGATATCAATCGACCAATCAACAGCGATCATATCACAACCCATATCACGTTGTAATTCCAAATAGGATGCTCCACCATTCGCAAAGTAAATAACAGGTGTATCAGGATGTTTTTCTTTAATTATAGAAATAACTTTTTGGGATGCAGGTTTTGCATACATTTCAAATTGTCGAGGTGAGCATTGATGTGCCCAACTTTCAAATATTTGTATAACTTGTGCTCCGCAATCAATTTGATGACAAGCATAATGACCAATCATTGTTGCAACTTTGTCAAGGAATAATGAAATTGTTTTATCTTCATTACGTTCATCTGCCATCATAAGTTTCTTTGTATCTAAACAATGTTTAGATGATTTACCTTCAATTGTATATGCTGCTAATGTAAATGGTGCACCAATAAAACCAATTAATGATGTATTCGCATCTTCTGCTTCTTTAGATAATGTACCAAGAATATCACGTATAAATGGTAATTTATCATCAAAGATTTCTTTTGCATTTGTTTCATCAACAGTATCTAATGTATTAACATCCATTTCATTTTCAATTTTAGTAGAAATAACAGGACCAACACCAGCAACAACATCAAAATCAATGCCAAGTGTTGGTAATGGTGTTAAAATATCAGAAAACATAATAATACCATCCATACCATATGCACGATGACATTGTAATGATAATTCAATTGCCATATCAGATGTTTCAGATCTTTGACGGAATGGATATTTTGTACTGTAGGCACGGAATGCTTCCATATACCGTCCAGCTTGTCTACATAACCAAACCGGAGTACGTTCTGTTATTTCACCTTTTGCTGCACGAATTAAAATATCACGATCACCAGGTTCGGTACAATGTTTATGTTCCAATTCTTTTCCTCTCATAACTTTTTCATCTGTCGTTGTCGAAAACAACGAAGTTGATGACGACAATTTCGACGATGGTGCAAACGACGACACTTGGGACGCCGCTGTCGCAAACAAAACAACTGCTAATGACAACTTCATTTTTGCTTTACTATTTTCTTTTAATTGTAATTGCTGAACGTAAAACGAGAGGTGTCTTTAATGCAAAAAGTATGTGGTGGCGTTCCATTATTGTTGTTGTTGTTTCGGTTTTTCTAGATTTTTTTGTAGCCGAGAGATTATGTGTTCCGCGTGGAAATCAGAATTAGATTTTGCGTGACTTCAACCAAGCTAAGTCGATCGAGTGAGTGCGAAAGAAAAGTTGTGCATGCTCTTTATATTCGATCACATACTTTCTTGCTTGTTCTACGGTGTTCTTCGTACGTGTAATTACTAGGTTTACCTTTATTTTCTTTGATACGGTATTTTTAAAAATCACAACGGAAAAAAGTACAAAGATCTCCCTGTTTCATAAAATTATTGAATGGCTATCTTCGTGCCGTTGCTGTGGCAAAGCAAGAATCATCGAATCATCTACTTGTAGCGTACTAGAGCTAGTTTAGAGCATGAACTTGTATTGATTTACGGTATTCACAATACGTACTGACCATATTATTTCTATCTGGAGAAAAAAGTAAGAAGTACAGTAGAACACGCACTTGCTATTGATGTATAGTTTGGGATACTCACAACATACATCCTGATCCATATATTTTGAGAAACAAGTCCAAGTAGGTAGTTAGCAGCAAAGGTATACGACACCGAACGAATAATTCAAGCAACGACAACTAAACGCCGATCCGATCATTCATTATGGATATCGCTCCTCCTTCTCCTTCCGATCATGCTGTTCCATCGGCATGGGGGCAACAGCAACAACAGCATCAGCTTCAAAATCAACAACAGCAACAGCAACATCAACAGCAACAACAACAACAAAATATGCCAATGGAGATACAACATAAATTATTATATGTTGTACAACGATGTTGGCATTCAGGACCAAAACAATATAATCCTGTTGACTTGCTTCGTTTATTTCATTCACAACGTGAGGCAGAAGAGGCCGCGTATCATTCAGCTAAAGCATTCCATAACGCGTGGGTAAAAGATAGTCCATCAAAAATAAAATCATCAAATGCATCAATGATAGGTGTTAAGACATTAATGTTACCATCGTATCCACATCATAATCCACAGGGTAGTTCGTATGGTTTTCTTTCATTTGGTTGTTTATTTTGGGTACGATGTCTCCGTACAACTATTGTAACAGCCCGTACCCAACATAATAATCCATTTTTAAATACATGGAATGAAAATTCAGATGGTGTATGTGCTAGTGAAGCATATGCAATATTAACAGAAAGTATAATTGGTGGTACAGGTAATAGAAATTCAAGAAGAGGTACTGAAATTTGTGATGGACGTGTATTTGGTGGTGATGCATTAGCATATTCAATTGCAAAAGAAGCTATAGCAACAGTTAAGGCTAATTTAACAAATTTTCATTTACAAGTTGAATTAAAGACATTACCTATTGGTAAACCAACCGAATTTTCATATACAACAGGTGATTTCTTAAATGATTGGCCAAAAGAGGTTATATTAGAACGTCCATCATCCTGCTCATTATCGAATAATTCGATGAATTCAATGATGACAGATAATGATGGTAATTTAACCACTCCTACTAATAAACGTGCTCAAAATGCTGCTGCTGCTGATAGTGCTGCTTTTGATAGTTGGGGAAGAACAGTTTCAGGTAGTATGACTGAAAGTAGTACAACAACACATGGGAATGAAGAAGAAATTGAAAATGTTGATTATGTTGTAGTTGATTGTCCATTTGAACAACCGATGGCAAAACGTCGACGTACTACTAGTATAGAAGGAGAAGTAGCAACAACACCAACAGCACCAATGCATAACGGTAATGGCAATGGCAATAATAACAACAGCAATTACGGTAATCACTTGGGTATGACATTTTAATAATATAAATTATATCATAAATTAAGGTTAAGTTGATGTAATGCAATGCAATGCATCATAACTTAATATAAATAAGGGAGAGGGAGAACAGAGGGTATGGTCAATAAAGAGAGGTATTTTATAAATTGAGCCATTGGATAAGATAAAATAAGATACGATAAGGTATGGGGATCAACATTAAAACTAACAATAGCTAGCAGACAAATTCATAAATAAATACATACTGTATAATACATATTAAATACTTTAAATGATAAGATTAGTTAGTTTTTTTAATTGCTAGCGTGCATGATTTTTTTTTTCTAATAACAAATATTACTTTAAGTACCGTGTTCTATCCGTAAACGTTCATATCGTTCCATTTCTTCTTCTGATACACTCGGTAATATATCCTTAGATGCTTCTAACAAATCTTCGTATGTTATAACAGGTGTACATTTCTTTTCATCCCAATTTTTTAATATTTCATCTACTGTAATAATTTTTCCCGAAGAAGAAGAAGATTGTTGTTGTTCCCGTTCCTGTTCTGCTCGACGACATAACCGACGGAGGGAATGTAGCATAGCACCACTAGATAATTTTGACATATCTGCACCTGATAATCTTGGTGGTAATTTCTCAACAATCAAACTAGCCATTTTTTCAGCAGAAGATGTACCATCATCATCATCATCATCATCATCATCATCAACATCGTCATCATATTCTAATTTCATCTTTCGAAGTTGTGATGCAAGAATACGAGTTCGTTCTTTATGATCTGTGGGAATACCTAAATATACCAATCGATCTAATCGTCCCGGTCGTAGCAGTGATGGATCTAGTAAATCAGGACGATTGGTTGCTCCCAATACAAATACTCGTCCTTGTGGTTTTTGTTTGTCGCCACTGGAATTGTTATTGTTGTTGTTAGTACCATCCAATTCAGCAAGGAGAGATGCAACCACTCGTTCCATAACACCACCACCATTATTCATTCCTCCTCCATCTCGCCGAGGAGCTAAGCTATCCATTTCATCAAAGAATAAAACGGAAGCAGCGATGGGTAAATTCGTCGATGCGGCACGTCGTGCCGTTTCGAAGACGTTACGAATATTTGCTTCACTTTCTCCTACGTAACTTCCCAGTAACTCTGGTCCCTTAACGGACATGAATGGTAATCCACATTCAGTCGCAACAGCCTTAGCGACTAATGTCTTAC
>Ga0115007_10001848_pt1 | contig 13427 bp, 13 predicted proteins | sample ArcOceMetagenome_2_FD_87166 | JGI IMG/M metagenome (GOLD analysis project Ga0115007, IMG submission 87166) | Marine eukaryotic phytoplankton communities from Arctic Ocean - Arctic Ocean ARC135M Metagenome | ecosystem: Environmental > Aquatic > Marine > Oceanic | place: Arctic Ocean | collected... | reverse complement strand
GTCGATTTAAATTATAAGTAGTTGTTGTCAGCCGCTAAACTGCTATTGGATATGAAATTTAACTTTATAACGTCTTTCGCCTACTTATAATAACCGAGACTTTCATATATAATTTAAATCATTAGGAGAAATTGAACTACTTAAATAATCACATGGTAGAACAAAGCAAAGGTGGAATCCAGTATTTCGACCTCGATTCTCTGTACTAGGTAGCTGTCGAACGGTAAGTCACCAGCCCTTCCCCTTCTCACACTTTGTTTAGAAACTTCCGTGGCGATGGCAACACAGTCGGACAAGTAATCTCGCAGGCCAGTTACGCGCTTGTATGGGCCTCATTCAGCAAGTAAGTAGTGTTTTATTTGTCGGTTAATCCCGACAGCAGCTTTGAACTTCCAAGCTAATTGTCCGTTTCAAATTTATAGATGGTGCCAGGCACAGATTGAGAAAGGCACTGCCGTCAATCTTCAGAACTTCGCTACTATCGGTTACCAGCCACTGCGCGAAAACAAGCGTGTCGTATACGCCAAGCTCAACGACAACTTCCTGTAGACGCACAAGCTCCAGTATCACCCTTCAATGGCTGAAGTTGAATCTCAGATCCAGACCGTGTTCTCCCCGACCACCAAGCCTTCGATCCCAGCCATGGCCCAGCAAGCCAACATGGAACGCAACGTGTTCATCAACTCCCTGCAGAACATGTTCCTGCTGATCGGTGAGCTCCTCAGCGAAGGCAAGAACGTCGAGATCGACCTCCAAGAGTTCGGCAAGTTCCAGGGCATGAACGGCCAGGTGATGTACGCACCCTTCAACAAGCTGAAGCCGACCGGCGCTCAGGGCAAACAAACCGTTAAGAACCTCATGGGCCAGCGGTAGGGAGTCCTCCCCCCGATCGACCACTCCTTCGAGCAGGCGGACGGCCAGAGCTTCCACAACTACCAGGCCAACTTCGCCTACTCTTACAACTCGCAAGGCGCAGGTATCTCCGCCATGCTTGTCAAGTAGGGAGGCAAAGTGAGCAACTTCTCTCAGAGCTTCCCACCCCAGGACTCGCCCACCCGCCGCTACAAGAAGCCCAAGAACGAGGGCAAGATCGCCAGCGTGCTCCTCGGCGCCGGTGACGACCCCATGGCCAAAGACATGGAGTACTCCATGCTCGCCAGCAACCCCGCCTCCCTCATGGCGCAGAACTTCACCAAGCCGCAAAAGGCCAAGAGTCGGTTCCCCCCCGTCATCGATCCCTTCTCCCGGACCCTGGCAGCCCCGGTCTCCTCCCAGAGACACTACCTTTCGGTGTGCCACCGCATCGGAACTAACTACACGCCCACGGCTAAGGGCTTCTACATCGACACTGACGTCCGCGTCGTTAAGTACAAGGACATCTCTGACACCGGCACCAAGCTCGACATTATCAGCGAGCATGATGCTGAGCCAGCAGACGAGCTTGAGGAGTATGACGCCGTTATGCAGCCAGCTAACGCTGACCCCCGCCGCATCCAAGCCCGCCGCGAGTCCTTCTCCCGCTACCGCCAGTACGTCGAGTAGGAGATCTCCGTCGACGTGATCGCCCCCATCCGCCAATACTGGCTCACCCACATTATCGAGCTGATCCCCGGCGATCTCCACTACGTTGAGAAGGAGCGTATCGAATACATGATCGACTCCATGCTCAACGAAATCAACAAGGACTACTTCGACTCCGTCCGCAAGTCCATCCTCGACTACATCCTCAAGGACGAGGACGAGAAACGCCGCCTCGGCATCCAGCAAGTCCTCGAGTAGCCCATCACCTGGGGCGACGACTTCTACAAGGGCATCGAGCCCGACGAGGAGTGGAAACACAACGTCATGATGGCCCGTATGCTCATGAGTGAGAACCTCTGCATCTGCTCTCAAGCTACCCTTGAATTGATGCGCATCTGGAGAGAGAAGGACTACTACCAGACCCTCCTCGTGACTATCCCCAGTGAGGCTGACCCACCAGTACCCCTCTCAGAATTCAGCAGTCTCTAGAAGCGCCAGACTGATAATGTCAGGGCCCTGCTAGGATCTGAATGGAACAAGAGTGCCGGTGATATTCTCCGCGAAGAGCTCGATAACCTGGACAAGGACCAGACCAAGAACTTCTGCGACTCCGTAGCCGCGCTCATGAGCAACCAGGTCAGAGACCTGACCCAACGCTCCATCAGCAAATACGTCGACTTCTTCAGGCGTTTCAGAAAGCCCAACGCAATTTACCCCACTCCAGAGGAGGTCATTGCCCGTGAGTATGACCCTGATGCAGAATTCGAGTCCACTTTCTTGACGCTCAAGCTGGAGATGCACTCGCAAGACGGCATCAAGTTCAACGACGATTACACGACCCTGCTCCAAGACCTGGTCAAGGTGGTCCCCTTCATGATCGACAAGATCAACTCGATCCCCCGCCCCGACCTTGGCTTCCGCAACCCCGACCAGACCCATCTGTGGGATATCCAGCCTGATGATGAGTTGGTGCAGAACGCGATGAAGGAGGTGAAGGAGGTTTTGATGGAGCACTTGGGAGTCACCCAGAAAGTCATTAACGTGTATGACGAGTTCCTGTTCGTGAACAACGAGAAGGCTAACGTTGAGGAGTTCCTCGAGAAGAAGCCGTACAGCAGGCAAGAATTCCTCGAGCGTATCGATAAGTACCAAAACACCATCAACAAGATTAAGACTTCAATGCCGTTCGAAATCCGTATGTCCATGTTCTTGGTCGAGTGCGAGGATATCAACAACAAGCTCGTCGAAGAGCTTGAGCAGCTGATCACCCTGATGCTCAACAAGATCACCGACTACGTCCAACACGACCTCGCCACCAAGGTGCAGACCGAAGTGCGCACCATCCAGACGCAGTTCCAGGACAAGCCCAACACCACCAAATCTCTGGTGGAGGCGTATGACTACCTCGAGGATGTCAAGACTAAAAAGCGCAACGATATTGTGAAAGACTACAACGATGTTATCGAATGGATGTCTTTCCTCTACCGCTTCCCTTAGGCCTTTGAGGAGATCAGCAGCCAGTAGAATGAGATTGTGAAGCCCGTGACTAACGCTAACGTCTCAGTCAACAAGATCGAGGCTATGATCGAGAGCCACAACCACGATTTGGACGGCTACAAGACTCAGATCGAGAAGAGGTTGCTCGATGAGACCAAGGCTTTCCAGTCCGAGCTTGAGGAAGTCAAGCGCAACGTTGACAAACTGAAGGACGTCGCTGTCAAGAAGAACAGAGAGGAGCAGATGAACCGCGATATTGCTAGCATCCAAGCCACTCTCGCCAAACTTACCGACCGTCGCCAGCACATCAACGACCAAGAGCAGGACCTCGACTTCGAGTTGACGGACTTCCCCGCCCTCCCCGAGCTCAAGAAACGCATCATGCCCTTCGAGGCACTGTGGAAGCTCGCCCTCGACGTTTACAACACTGTCGAGCCCTACCTGCCCGACTCGTGGGTAAAGCTGCCCGTTGAGGAGCTCAACCCCGAGGACATCGAGACCAAGTTCAGAAAGATGAAGGGACAGGCCAACACCGCCAAGAACACCTTCGACCAGCTCAAGCTCCAGAAGCCAAAGAACTTGGCCGACGGCATGCTCAAGACCCTCGAGAACTTCGAGCCGTGGATCCGCATCGTGCGTGCCCTCAACACCGAGGGTGTCAAGAAGACCCATCTTGACCAGATCAACGCCAAATGCAACGAGGTCCTCGACGGTGAGCTCCAGATCGAGCTCAACATGGACATCACCACCCTCCAAACGTTCAGAATCACCCAGTGCACGAACGAGATTGAGGAGATTGCCGATGTCGCCTCCAAATAGTGGAGTAATGAGAAGCTCCTTGAGACCATGGAAGCTGAGTGGGTTCCTCTCCGTTTCGAGACCAAGGAACACAAGGATACTTTCATCCTCGATGGTGAGTCTGTCGAACAGATCACTTAAGTCCTTGACGACCACCTCATCAAAACCCAGACCATGAAAGGCTCTCCATACGCTGTGCCTTTCCTCGATTAGATCGGCAAGTGGGAAGAGCTCATCGAAAGAACCATCTACTTCCTCGAATACTGGGTTAAGGTCCAGGGAACTTGGAGATATCTTGAGCCCGTCTTCTCGTCAGAAGATCTGATGAACCAGATGCGTCAGCACGGTACCATCTTCAGAGAGGTCGACCGCGTCTGGAAACGCCTCATGAAGGACGTTACCGGTGACCCGTCCGCCAAAGCCGTCTGGGAAATCCCCGATCTCGGTGGCACGTTGAAGAATGCCGACATCAAACTCGAAGAGGTCCAGAAGGGTCTCAACCAGTACCTCGAAAGCAAGCAGGGCCTCTTCCCCCGTTTCTATTTCCTCTCGAACGAAGAGCTCCTCGAAATCCTCTCCGAGACTAAAGAACCTACCAAAGTCCAACCCCACATTCACAAGTGTTTCGAAGGTATCGACAGACTTGAATTCGACGACGACAAGAAGATCCTCGGTATGTGCTCCGGCATGCAGGAAAAGGTCACTTTCACCAGAGTGATTGACCCCGTTGCCTCTAGAGGTAATGTCGAGGAGTGGCTCCTCCAGATTGAAGACATCATGTTCAAGACTATCAAGTCATCGACTGAGGGCTGCCTTGCTGACTACGGCAAGAAAGACCGCGACAAGTGGGTGCTTGGAAACTGGGCCGGTATGGCCATTATCGCCGTCGACATGATGCAGTGGACGCAAGGAGCCGAAGAGAACATGAAGAAGGGAGGTGTCCCGGGCCTCGAACTCTATTTCGACAAGCTCGGTAAGATGATGGACGGTATTGTCAACCTCGTACGTACCCCCATCACCAACCTTCAGCGCTCGACCATCGAAGCCATGATTGTGCTCGATGTGCACGCTAGAGATGTCATCAAGGAAGATCTCATCGAGTGCAACGAAGCGAACGTTAACTCCTTCGCCTGGCTCAAGCAACTCAGATACTACTGGGAGGACAACGATGTCTGGGTAAAGATTATTATCAACTTGCTCGACTACAACTACGAGTACTTGGGTAACTCCCCCAGACTGGTTATCACCCCGCTCACGGATAGGTGCTACAGAACGCTCTGCTCAGCTATCGCGCTGAACTATGGTGGAGCTCCTGAAGGCCCCGCCGGTACCGGTAAGACCGAGACCGTCAAGGATCTGGCCAAAGCACTTGCCCGTCAATGTATCGTGTTCAACTGCTCTGATCAGATGGACCATCTCCAGATGTACAAATTCTTCAAGGGTTTGGCCTCTTGCGGTGCGTGGTCCTGCTTCGATGAGTTCAACAGAATCGAGAAGGATGTGCTCTCCGTCATTGCCCAGCAACTGCAGATCATTCAGTGTGCTATTGACAAGAGACAAGACACCTTCGATTTTGATGGCTGCTGGATCGCCCTCAAGTTCACTTGCAATTGTTTCATCACCATGAACCCCGGTTACGCCGGCCGTTCCGAACTGCCCGACAACCTGAAGGCCCTCTTCAGAACCGTGGCTATGATGGTGCCCGACTACACGTTGATCGCGAAGATCTCGCTTTTCTCGTTCGGTTTCCTCGAAGCTGCTGGTCTTGCCTCCAAGATCACTACCACCTATAAGCTCTGTTCCGAGCAACTCTCTTCCCAAAAGCATTACGATTACGGCATGCGCGCCGTCAAGTCCGTCATCACTGCCGCCGGTAACCTCAAGAAGAAGTACCCCGACCAGAACGAAGCCGAACTAGTCCTCCGTGCCATCAACGATGTCAACTTGGCCAAATTCTTGTCCCACGATGTGCCCCTCTACGCCAATATCACCAAGGATCTCTTCCCCGGTGTCGTGTTACCGACACCCGACTATGAGGAACTCTACGCAGCCATTAACAACCAGTTGAAGAAGCCCGAGTTCAACCTGCAGGGCACTGACTACTTCCTGACCAAGATTATCCAACTTTACGAGATGATTCTTGTCCGTCACGGACTTATGGTTGTTGGTCAGCCGTTTGCTGGAAAGACCTCCGCCCAGAAAATTCTGGCCGCTGCTCTCGGTGAACTCGCCGAAAAGGGCAAGATGGAGGAAAGAAAAGTCATCCAACAAATCATCAACCCCAAGTCTATCTCCCTCGCGCAACTCTACGGTACTTTCGACGAAATTTCCGCTGATTGGGCTGATGGTATCCTTGCTGTGTGGTACAGAACTCTGGCCACCATGGACCCCAAAGACAGAAGGTGGTTGATCTTCGACGGCCCTGTCGACGCCATCTGGATTGAGTCAATGAACACTGTGCTTGACGACAACAAGAAACTCTGCCTGACCAACGGCGAGCAAATCACCATGGGCAACAACATGACCATGATGTTCGAGCCGATGGATCTGTTGGTCGCGTCCCCGGCCACCGTCTCTCGCTGCGGTATGGTCTACATGCAGCCGCACGAGATGGGCTGGGAGCCCCTCTTCATCAGCTGGAAGGCCAAGTTGCCCAAATTCTTCCACCAGGACGGCAACGAGAAATACCTCGCCGGCATCGACGAGCTGGTCGAAGTCGTTGTGCAACCGTGCATCGACTTCATCAGAAGCGGCGAGGTCCAAGAGACTTCCGCCACTGTCGACCAGAACCTGTTGAACGGTCTACTCCGCAACTGGTCTATCCACCTGAAGGTCTTCGAGGACGAGAACTTCCTCGGCACCTTCGATAAGAAGTAACTGCACTCTGTTATTGACAGTTCCTTCATCTTCGCTATTATCTGGTCTGTGTGTGTCTCGATTGACACCAACTCTCGCAAGAAGATGGACCAGCACTTCAAAAAGGTCTGCGACGGTCAAATCGACGGCCTCAAGAAGTTCAGCAAGAAGATCCTGCACTCGTGCTTCGATAGAGGCACCATCTACGACTACGTGTACTACTCGGACTCGAACACGTGGAAGTCGTGGTTGGATCTCTCCGACCCCGGTCAGCGCGACAAGTTCCAAGAGGGCACCCTCGTCCAGGATATCGTCGTTACCACTATCGACAGTATCCGTTACTCGTACATCCTCGAGATGAACATTCTCAACAACATCCCCACGCTGTTCTGTGGACCCACCGGAACTGGAAAGTCGGCCTATGCGACCAATGTGCTCCTGAACAAGCTCGACTCCGCCAAATTCGTGCCCATCATGATCGGCTACTCGGCCCAGTCGAAGGCCAACATGGCCCAGGATATTGTCGACTTGAAGCTAGACTCCAAGAGAGGAAGACGTGGCAATTTCGGACCCAAGCTCGGCATGCGCGCGGTTGTCTTCGTTGACGATCTCAACATGCCAAAGGAGGAGGACTCTGGAGCTATGCCTCCCGTCGAAATCCTCCGTCAGTGGTAGGATCAGGGCGGCTGGTATGACCGCAAAGACCAGAAGCATCCCTTCCGTACTCTTATCGATGCGATGCTCATTTGCGCTATGGGACCTCCCGGCGGTGGTAAATCGTATATCTCACCCAGATTCCAACGCCACTTTAACGTGATTATCTTCAGTTTGACTGACGATCCCACCATGAAGACCATCTTCTCGTCCATTCTCAGCTACTACTTCAGAACTGGTGGCTTTAACGACGAGATTAAAGGAATGAATGATAAGCTGGTCCAGGCCACTATCAACATTTACAAGAGGATCCAGGAGGACCTGAAGCCTACCCCGTTGAAGAGTCACTACACTTTCAATCTTCGTGATGTGTCGAAGGTCGTCTGCGGAATGTGCCTTATCGAGAAGAAGGAGCTCACCAACTCTGACGTTGCCGTCCGCCTTTGGGCGCACGAGACCGTCCGCGTCTTCGGCGACCGCCTCATCAACAACACGGACCGCCTGTGGATGCTCACTGCGGTCTCGGACTGCGTGCGCGCTCCCTTCGGAAGCAACTTCGACATGCTCTTCAAGCACCTGGACCTGAACGGCGACAACAAGGTCGACTCCATCGACGAGTTCCGCGGCCTGCTCTTCGGAGACATCTTCACGCCCTTCGGCATGACGGAGCGCACCTACGAGGAAATCCAGGACCAGGAGCGGCTCAAGATGATGGCCAACAACGCCCTCGAGCAGTACAACGGCATCAGTGACAAACCGATGAACTTGGTGCTGTTCAACTTTGCGGTCGAGCATCTGCTGAGAATTGCCCGCATTATCAGGCAGCCCAACGGCCACGCGCTGCTCGTCGGTGTCGGTGGTTCCGGCCGTCAGTCCCTCACCCGCCTGGCCTCCAAGATCCCCGACTTCGACGTCTTCCAGATCGAGATCAAGAAGGTCTACAGGATGCAGGAGTGGAGAGAAGACATTAAGGCGCTCATGCGCGGTGTCGGCGGAAAGGGAATGCCAACAACTTTCCTGTTCACTGACAACTCGATCAAAGAAGAGGCTTTCCTCGAGGATATCAACAACATCCTGAACACGGGTGAAGTTCCCAACATCTTCACTGCCGAAGAAAAGGTCGAACTCAACGACATGCTCAGACAGTCATCCAAGGAAGAAAACAGGTGCCCCGGAGGAACTCCCGCTGAATTCTTCGCGTACTTTGTCGAAAGGTGCAAGAAGTATCTACATATCGTGTTGTGCTTCTCACCCATTGGCGACGCGCTGAGAAAGAGAATTCTTAACTTCCCGTCTCTGGTCAACTGTACCACCATTGATTGGTTCTCTGAGTGGCCGGCTGATGCGCTCCAGAGCGTTGCCGAAAGTTTCCTGTCCGACGTTCCCATGGACGAGGATGTAAAGATGAACTGCACAGAAATGGTGCAGATCTTCCATACCATCACGTCTGAGACATCCGCGAAATTCCTGAAAGAGCTCAAACGTCATTACTACGTGACGCCCACCTCTTATCTCGAGCTTATCACCACTTTCAAGACTCTTTTGAACGAGAAGCGTACATACGTGACTCAACAGAAAGACCGCTACAAGAACGGTTACGAAACGCTCATCACCACCGAGCAGAAAGTCGGTCAAATGCGCGAGTACTTGGAAGACTTGCAGCCCAAGCTGGTAATCAAGGCTGAAGAAGTCGGTCAGCAGACGGTCATTGTCGAGAAGGAGGCTTCTGAGGCCGAAGTTGTCGCGAATGCTGTCGGAGCTGACGAGGCTGTCGCTAAGAAGTCTGCCGATGCTGCTAACGCAATCGCTGAAGATTGTAAGGGTGCCCTCGCAGAAGCGATGCCCGCTCTCAAAGCCGCCGAAGATGCCCTCAAGAACATCTCTGGTAAGGATGTAACGCTCATCAAGACTGTGAATGTGCCTCACGCAGACACAAGAATGGTCATGTCTGCTGTTTGTGTCCTCCTCGATGTGTAGCCACAAAGAAAGATGAACCCCGAGACCCAGAAGAAGGAGACCGACTACTGGCCTTCAGCTCAGAAAATGATGAACTCTGGTCATTTCCTCTAGGATTTGCTCCAATACGACAAGGACGCAATTGATGAGAAGAAGATCAAGGCTCTTAAGCCATTCCTTGAGAACCCCAAGTTCACCAAAGAATCTCTCACCCCTGTCTCACCTACCATCGCTAACGTCGGTAGTTGGTGCATTGCTATGGACAAGTATTACAATGTCAACTTGATTGTTATCCCGAAGAGAGCTTCGCTCAAAATTGCCCAGGCCGAGTATGACGTGGTTGCCGGGGAGCTCCGCATCAAGCAGGCCGCCCTCAAAGAGATCATGGACAAGGTGAACAAGATGAAGCGCAGTCTGCAAGACTTGAAGGACGAACTGACGGACCTCGAGGCCCAACTCGAGGACTGCAAGTCGCGCCTCATCAAGGCCGAAAGTCTGATCAACTCCCTGTCCAAGGAGAAGGAAAGATGGCTGTCGCTCTCGAAAGAGCTCGCCATCGATCTCATCAACTTGACAGGCGATGTGCTGATCTCAGCTGGTATGATTGCCTACCTGGGCGCTTTCAACTCCATCTACAGAGACGACGTGGCCCAACAATGGGTCAAGCTGTCTTCGGAGAAGAAGATTCCCAACTCAGGTTCCTTCTCGCTGAAGAGAGTGCTCGGAAACCCGGTTGAAATCAGGACGTGGAACCTCTAGCAGCTTCCTTCTGACGACTTCTCCGTCGAGAACGCCATTATCACCAAGACTGCCAGGAGATGGCCCTTGTTCATCGACCCCCAAGGTCAAGCCAACAAGTGGATCCGCAACATGGGCAAGGACGATAAGATCCGCGTGCTCAAGTTCACCGGAAAGGACTACCTCAAGCACTTGGAGGCTTGCATCCGCCAGGGGTACCCCGTCCTCATCGAGAACGTCGGTGTTGAGCTCGACCCCGCGATCGAGCCCATCCTCCAGAAATCGTACGTCAAGCGTGGAGCCTCGTACAACATCAAGATCGGTGACTCGATCATCGAGTACAACATGAACTTCAAGTTCTACCTGACGACCAAGCTGCGTAACCCCCATTACCTGCCCGAAGTCTCGACCAAGGTGACCCTCCTCAACTTCATGATCACCTTCGAGGGTCTGGCTGACCAGCTCCTCGGAATCGTTGTCGAAAAGGAGAACCCCGAATTGCAGCAGAAGAAAGAGCAGCTCGTGATTGACGCCGCCAACAACAAGAAGAAACTGGCCGAAATCGAAGAGTCTATCTTGAAGACGCTCCAAGAGTCCACCGATATTCTCGGTGACGAGGCCGGTATTTCAGTGCTGACCAACGCCTCCGTCGTCTCCGTCCAGATCAACCAGCAGCAAGAGATTGCCGCCAAGACCGAGATCGAAATCGACGAGGCCCGTATCGGCTACCAGCCCATCGCCCAGCGCACCTCCGGCCTCTTCTTCTGCATCCAAGACCTGGCCTTCATCGACCCCATGTACCAGTACTCGCTCCCCTTCTTCGTGCAGCTCTTCAACTCGGCCATCGACGATGCCAAGCCATCCGACGAGCTCCTCGAGAGAATCGAATTCCTCAATGAGGAGTTCCTCGCCTCGCTGTACAGAAACATCTGTCGCTCGCTCTTTGAGAAGGACAAGCCCATTTTCTCGATGCTGCTTACCTTCAAGTTGCTCGATATGGCTGGCGAGATGAACCAGCAAGATCTTCGCTTCCTCCTCACAGGAGGTGTGAGCCTGGGTGACCAGATCCCTCCCGTCCCCTGTGACTGGCTCAGCGAGCAGAAGTGGCATGAGTTGTGCCGCGCGTCCAACTTACCCTCGATGAAGGGCTTCGCCGACCACTTCAAGAAGGAAGCAAACGGGGCTTACAAAGAATTGTACAACATGCCGGACCCCGCACTCTTCAACTGGCCACCAGAGAGTGACAAAATCCTTAGCGACTTCACCAAGCTCATCGTGCTGCGTGCGATCAAGCCCGACAAACTTGTACCGGCCATGGTTAGATACGTCGTCATGAAGCTCGGTGAGGCTTTCATCCAGCCGCCCCAGTTCGACCTGCAGCTGATCTACAAGGACTCCTCCAACATCACGCCCCTCATCTTCGTGCTTTCACCCGGTTCCGACCCAATGAAGGCCCTCGAAGCAATTGCGCTCAGCAAAAAGAGAAACCTTAAATCGGTCTCGCTGGGTAAGGGTCAAGGAGAGAAGGCTGAGAACTACATCCGTGAGTCGCAGAAGAACGGCGACTGGGTGGTGCTCCAGAACTGTCACTTGGCTGCCAAGTGGCTCGGCACGCTCGAGAAGCTCTGCGAGGACTTGCGCGAGCAAGGATCGGACCTGACCAAGGTCAACCGTGACTTCCGCCTGTGGTTGACGTCGTACCCCACGGACGAGTTCCCCGTCACGATCCTGCAGAACGGCGTCAAGATGACCAACGAAGCGCCCAAGGGACTGAGAGCCAACCTGCTCAACTCCTTCTCAGTCACTCCCATCTGCCTTCCCGAGTTCTTCAACGGAAACCAGATGCCCGCAAAGTTCAAGAAACTCTTGTTCGGCCTGCTCTTCTTCCACGCCATCCTTCAGGAACGTAGACTATTTGGACCCCTCGGTTGGGTCAACAGGTACGAATTCAACGAGCCTGACTTGCGTATCTCCGTCCAACAGCTGAACATCTTCATCAACGAGTACCCGGACAAGACGCCGTTCGATGCGCTCCATTACTGTATCGGCCACTGCAACTACGGCGGCCGTGTCACGGACGGCAAGGACCGCGTCACGCTGATGTGCATCCTGGAGACCTACTTCAACGAGGATGCCTTCGCCGAGAACCCCATGTACAGGTACTCGCCCTCCGGCATCTACTACTCGCCGGCCATGGGCGAGATGGAGGACTACAAGGCGTACATCGCCAGCCTGCCCCAGTTCCCCACGCCCGAGGTCTTCGGCATGCACGACAACGCCGCCATCACCAAGGAAATTGGCGAGACCAACGACACCCTCGGTGCTATTCTCTCCACCATGGGAGCGGCGGCATCCGGCGCCGGCGGTAACAGCGACGACATCATGACCAACTTGGCCAACAGCATCCTGGCTGACGTGCCCGACCTGTTCGACGTCACCCAAGCTGAGAAGGTCTACCCTGTCATGTACGATGAGTCCATGAACACCGTCCTCACCCAAGAACTCTCCCGCTTCAACAACCTCATGAGGACCATCAAAGTCTCTCTAACCGACCTGAAGCGCGCCATCCTCGGTGAGATCCTCATGTCCGCAGAAATGGAGGACGCCATGCTCTCCATGATGGATGGGCAGATTCCCGCCATGTGGTTGAAGCAGAGTTTCCCCTCGTTGAAGCCGCTCGGCAGCTACATCAAGGACCTCTAGGACCGCCTGAAATTCTTCGACTAGTGGGTCGAGGAGGGCATTCCCCAAGTCTACTGGATCAACAAGTTCTTCTTCACCCACGGTTTCCTGACCGGTGCCATGCAGAACTACGCTCGCAAGTACTCCATTGCCATCGACACGCTCACGTTCGACTTCGACGTCGTCCATGATGTGCCGGCCGATGGAGCGGGAGTCGCAGGCCCCGAAGACGGAATCCACGTCGTCGGCATGTTCATCGAAGGGTGCCAGTGGGATCCCAAAGAGCGCGTCCTCGGCGAATCGACCCCGAAGATCCTCTACACCAGGTGCCCCATGATCTGGTTCCGCCCCTGCAAGAACGACGAACTGAAGTTCGACCTGTGCTACAAGTGCCCTCTCTACAAGACTGGCGACAGACGTGGTGTGTTGATGACTACCGGTCACTCAACCAACTACGTACTCGACGTCAAGCTTCCCTCCGCTGAGCCCGAGTCTCACTGGATCAAGAGAGGTGTTGCTATGCTGTGCGCACTCTCGGAGTGAGAGAAGTCGAAGAGATTGGAGGATTTGGTCGGCCGTGATCAGCACATATGCGGCTGAAGGGGCTTTCTACCGATCAGCCTTCATAGTTAAAAAATATTCCACAATATAATTTCGTAAAGATATTATCTACACCATTTATTTTTCATTTCAAATACATCAACATGGGGTTTTGGGGTTTTGGG
>Ga0115007_10001847_pt1 | contig 13433 bp, 22 predicted proteins | sample ArcOceMetagenome_2_FD_87166 | JGI IMG/M metagenome (GOLD analysis project Ga0115007, IMG submission 87166) | Marine eukaryotic phytoplankton communities from Arctic Ocean - Arctic Ocean ARC135M Metagenome | ecosystem: Environmental > Aquatic > Marine > Oceanic | place: Arctic Ocean | collected... | reverse complement strand
CCCCAAAACCCCAAAACCCCAAGGTTTTTATTGAAATGAATGTATTAAATGAATGGCTGGTTGTATCAGAACCATGAGCACCAGTTGACTGGCTTTTAGCTGCGCCTTTCATCATCGCAGGCCATCTCGATGAGCGCGAAAACTTTCTCGTTGTACTCGTAAGGCATGTTCGGCCTGTCCATCTCGATGTCGAAGAAGGATTTTGGCACGTAGTGCTGGCCTAGCTTGTAGTTGCCGTTTTCGACGTCTTCTTGGATGGTGCTGCGTTGTTGGGGGAGAGGCTGTGCCTTGGCATCCTCCGATTTTTGCGTGTACTCGATACAGCGCTGGTGACTGCAGAGTGATTGGATCTTGAACATACAGTACTCAGCAACTTCCTCTGGTGCAGCCTGGTCCTTATCCGTGATCTCGTCTTGGAAAAGGAGGCGAAGGAAGGCCAAATACTTGTTCTTATTAGCGGTGATGGCTAGTGCACCCGCCGTCATGACACCTGCAAAGAGTCCCTGTAACCCGATCGGCCCAATAAAGTGCTCGAAATTCTTGGTCAGGCGGAACGGCACATAATTGAATTCCTAAGTGTGCTTGTTGTCGAGCTGCTCCTTGACGAAGTTGTCCTGTTCGATGACGTCGACGAAGTTTTTGGCAAATTCTTTCTTCTTGACGATGGCGTTCTTCAGGATATTTGACTCGGCGAAGGTGATTCTGCCTGTTTCTTTGCAGAAAGACATTTTTTCGAGGCTTAAGTTGTCATTCAAGTTGAATGCGTACGCAAACAGCGAGTTAGTCGCATGGTAGCGCGTAAACTACTTCTTGAAGATGAAGAGGTGGTCCACGTTGTAGAAGATACGGTGGAAGTAGCTCGTCAGCAAATTCGGCTCAACTACCTTGACCATCTTGGAGTAGCAGTGCCAGTTGATGTCGAACAGGTCGCGCTTCTCGATAGTCGAGAGCAGCTTTGGCTTGTCTTCGCCGTATTCAGAGAAGATCTTCTCAAGATGCTCGATCTACATAAGCATGGCCAGGTCCGGGTCCAAACCTCTCTCCTGGAGCAAATAGTCGTGCGTCTCTTGCAAGTCGATACAGGTGAGATCGTCTTGGGTGAGTTTGGCCGACGGGAGCAAGAAGGTGGGCGCTACGTGGAACTTGATACCGCGTTTGGCGGACTCTTTGTGGCGGAGGAAGAGGAGGTTCGAGATTACTTTGAGTTGGATGAGTCGTTCGTCCGAGTTGAACATTTGGAGTTCTTTGGCGTTGCGGTTTTTGTTGGATTGGACGGAGGTGACAACGAAAGCATATATTTTCCCGTTGTTGCACTTAAAGTGAACCTTCTTCTGATCAATTCCTGAACGGAAAACAGCCGGCTCGAACTTTTCAATCAAGATGGCTCGCTCAGGCAGCGGCTCTCCCGCGATCACATTACTCGCCGTCATTATGTGCTGCCCAGGCAGTTCAATCCCCTTGGTCTGGAAATTGGCCAGCTTGGGGAACACTTCCTAGAGGTGCAACTCCTGCTGCTTCAGATTCTTGTGGATCTTCAGGTAGTCCTTGATGCCCTTGATGAAGCGTAGCTGGTCGAGGAAGTTCTTCTCTGCAGTGTCCTTGTTCAGGATGTGCTTTTCGAATTACTGTTTGATCTCTTCGATGACTTCGAGTCCTTCTGTTTCTACAGGGAGTTGGTTGGGATCGCCTTTGGCAGGTTGTTTTACGTTTAGGCGAGAGAAAAGTTTGGTTTCGAAGAAGTTTTGTGTCTTCTTTTCCACATCTTTGAGCGATTTGTCTAAATAGTTGCTAAACTACGACAGGGTGATCTGCACGTAAATTAGCAGCTTCTCGTCCATGCTCATTTGCTTCACTTTTCTGAACTGGTCTATCAAGAACTTTAAGTTCTTGTAGTCGCGATGCTTGGCGATCTTCCGCATCTCCAACTAATAGAAAGGCTTCTTCTCCTCCGCATTATTCGAGTAGCTCTACTTCGCCTTCAGCGAGAAGTACGACGGCTGCGGGTAGAAGTGACACACTTTCTACAGGATGCAGTCGGCCACTATGTGCCAGAGCGTTTCCCTCTCGCTGCACATGAGCTGGATCAGTTATGGGAGCCAGAAGATCCAGATCCAAACGGGCATCTAGTCGACGTTCAGTTTGATGAAGCCGGCGATGTCACGCTTGTTTTTTAGGGAGGGAGTCTTGATCAGTTTGAGGACGAAGGGGATGATCAGTTTGGATTTATGTTGTGCAAGTGTGACTGCAAACAGATATCCTTTGAGTGAGTTCATCACTGAGCGGTCCTTGTCCTGTTCGGCTCTGGCGTTTGTGAACACGATCTCGTTCAGCTTTGCGTATGCGAGCCAGGTTTTTGCCTCCTTCTTGTTCTTTTCGATCGACTGGGTGATTTTAGCCTTGGCTTCAACCAGATTTCCCTGCGCCAGACCGAACTCGCCCTGGAGTCTCAAAATTTCCGCGTTCATCCAAGGGTCGTACTGATCCGCCTCCCGCATATAATCATTGGCAGTTGCCTGGAACTCCAGTGAGATCGACTGACTAGCCGAGTTTTCAATCACATGCATCTAACCCTTCAAGGTCTCGTAGGTGTGAAGGAATTTCTCAACTTTGAGAGTCGAATCTGGGGCTCCGGCGTTTTGATGCGGCTCACCGTTACCATCTTGATCGTGGTTTTGGGTGGCCTGGTGTTGACGGATCTGCGAAAAGTGTCGTTTAACCTGGTTCAAGTACTGCTGGGCAAGGCTGGGAAGCCCGTGCTTGCGGGCTACTCGAGCCAACTGCAGCTTGTTCCAGTACGTGTCCATCACTTTATCGTGATTCTGTTCGCCACCAGCTGCCTGCGTCGAGCCAGCAGAAGTGGAGAATTTCTTCTTGAGCAGGTCGAAGCAGAAATTCCTGTTCTCCAAAATCTGCTTCCACGTCTGGATGCTCTCGTGCATATGGGGGAGTCGCAGACGCCAGGTTTTGAAGGCGTCGCGCTGCTCGGCGAGGCGCTGGAACGTTGCCACCTAGCAGATGTTTTTGGCCTCCTGACTTTCAATAGCTACTTGCAAGAGAATGAGATACTCATGCTGGATGCGGTCGATGTAGGACGGCAGTTGCTCGTCGTACTGGCGGAGCATGGTCCTCATTGTTTCGCGGTAGTTCTCGTCGAAAGCTTTGATGTCGTCGGCTACAAGGCGGGAGAAGTGCATCATTTATTCTTGTGCTTACTGGCTGTTCGCATAGGTCAACTTGCTCTGGTGGATGACCTACTTCTGCAGAAGCACATAGCTCAAGTATATCTAATACCTGATCCGCTGAATACTGTTCCTTGGCACTTCCAACTCAGTCTCATACAACTAGCCACCCCGGTTATTCCGATTAGTCATATAGTGTGATATGTCTATCAGATGTCTCCGCTCATTTTAACTGTAATGGGCGTAGAGCATGTTGACGAGGAGGACGCGTAATTCCTCGTCATTATAGTCGGGGCTGTTTTGCCACATGCATTCGAGCTTGATTTCCTGGCTGTTGAGGGACGATGCTACATCGTTCAGACGGTCGTACTTGTTGAGGACGCGGAGGCTCTCGACGTATAGAGTCTCCCACATGCGGAGGTCTAGTTCTGAGACCTTTTCGTTGCCGTTGCTGCGCTTTGGGAACTTGTTGCTCTTCAGTTTTTCGGCAAACTGCTCGTTCTCGAACAGGTCGCAGTAGTCGGTGTTCTCGGGTTGGGCATTGCCGCCGCCGAACTGTTGATTGCCGGGAGGTGGTGGCGGTGGCTGGACACAGTCAATTAGGTGAGCCCGTTCGAGCTACCTACTGTATTTGCCTGGCTTTGACTGTAATTCTTCCAACTGGACGTAGAGGCCTTCCTACTCAGCGTAGAAGTTGATGTATTGGCCGAAGAGGGAATTCAGCTGTTCCCAGTTGTGGTGTTGACCGAAGGTGATAAGAGTCCGCATTTCGGGGCTCTCGGTACACAGTCTCCTCAAACCAGCTTGCATGTCTTCTTCCATCAGGCCCCTGTACAACTCATTGAGCGCGTGCACGTATCGCTCGTTGTCTAGGAACATCTCCACGGTGTGGGACTCGAGCAGCGGCAGCGCCACATGCCACAACTTGAAGTGCTTGCCCATGTACTGGAGCACTTCTGGCTCGATCCGGGGGCTTGGGCCCTAAATTGCTACGATGGCTTCGAGCATGGCACGGGCAAACTGCAACTTTACGTTAGGGTGCAGATGGCTGCTCTATTGGATCAGGTTCAAGAACATCTTATTGAATGCCTGTCCAAGGAACTGCTGCTGGTCTCGGTCCAGGATGTTCCAGTATTACCAGAAAAGTTTTGTGAAAATCTTCTCTGAGATGTTCTTGTCGTGCGTGTGCTCGGGATTCTGCTTCACGATTTCCGAGAGCGGCCTAAGCAGTGAATTTAGGGTTGGTTTGCAGAACTTTTTGTGCTAGGCCACAAACGGGATCAACTCTGCGTACACCTGCTCGGTGAAATTCTTTCGCTGTCCTGGTTTCCCATTCAGATTCATGTCCTGCATCTGGGTTCTTACGACTTCGGTCGCGTCGACGCGAGCACGAGACGAGTAGAAGGGGCATAGGCTGGAAGTCATCTTGATATCGAAGAGTAGAGTGTCCTCGTGCTCATAGAAGTTGAACAAGGTGAACTCGAGGAAGTTCTACACATAAGTGAACTTCAGGAACATCTCCTTATCATCCTTGATCAACTTGTCAAAGTAGAAGTTCATTTTTGCTTTAAGGCTGTTCCCATTAAACTTCTCAAACAAGGCAAAGATACGCTGCCTCAGCTTGTATGAGCAGCGGGGTCTCATCACGAACAACAGGACGTATAGCTTCTGGTTGTACTCGTTGTTGAGGAGTTGCGGTTGTACTTCGAGGAAGTCTAAGCAGAGACTGTACATCTGGTCGATCAGTTCCTTGTTCTTTTGCTGCGAGTCGTCGAAGTCTTTCAGTTTGAAGGAGCACATCATGCGACTGAGGAGAACTGCCTTTTCTTTGGCGACTATTTTGAGACGTTCGTGGGACTTTTCCTCGACTAGGAGCTTGGTGATTTCGTATAACTGACCAAGCGTGTATATGTCCGTTTTGTAGTTGTGGAAGACTTTCAGGATAGTGCGAAGTTAATCGAAGGCTAGGATAGCTTCGTCTTGGTGCATCTCAGGGCTCTTGAGATGCGTCACCGCCAACTTTATGGCAATGATAAGCGTCTCCCGGACATAAATACTGTAGCCAGGTTCCTTGGGCTACAACGCAGCAAAGTCTATCGGGAAGAACTTCGTGTCTTCGAAATGAGTCACGGGAATCTAGACAGTAGAATCTTTCTTCTACTATTCTTATTTTTGGTTCATAATCGATTGGTCGCTCACCTTTTCCGAGAAGATTTCACTTCTGAACGAACAAGCCAGTTTCTAGACTATCGTGATGATCTCGCCAAAGACCTTGTTTGACTTTGATTCGCGGTTGGAAAGTCCCTGTGGTGGCATGTGGGTGTCGCTATCAGCGTCAAAGAGCCAGAAATTGACGGAGTTGGGGGGAAGTTCGCCAGCTTCGATCATCATCGATAGTTTTCTGATGAGTCTGATGGTGAAGTGGGGCACTATTGAGGAAATCTGTTGGGGTTCCCAGTCAGGCATGTGTTGGAAAACCTCTGACGTCTGATGATTTCTTTACTTCTTGTTAAAGTTATCAACAATCTTGTCCTGCAAATTCTAGATGTCTTTGTTCAAAGAGTGACGAATTTCCTTTGAGACTTGGTTGCAAAGGTGATTTCTAAGAACTTTGACGTGACTCTCATGCAAGAAATTTCGTTTGCGTATGAGATCTGCAATCAATTCAATCGCACAGAATTACACTTGGAAGTTCTGTACTTTGCCGAATGATTCATCGAGGATCTGCGGCATTGAGTTGGCTGGTTGCTGCTGTTCTTGTTTTTGGAGGACGATAAGCACTCCTGCGTCAAGCAGAGCGATCACTTAGGTGAAGACATGGTGCAAGCAGAAGTCCTTCTTGAGCAGCAAGTGACACAGATTCAGGTAGAAGAATATCCTCCAGTTCCTCCTGTCACTCATACCCAGGTGCCCGTTCGACACCAACTTACGCACTTATCTATCTTCAGTCCAGGCTTGGAAGTTGTGCCGGGGCGCGAACTGTCCAATTATCCTGACGAGGATGTCCTGGCATTTCGTGATAAAGGCAGGCAAGTTATCCCAGGCTTGTGGGAAAAGTTGAGCTGCCTGAGCCACGGGGTGGTTATTCGACTGAGTCTGGTTTCGCTACCGGATGAGACCATATTCCTCGTATACTGAGTGTAGGTGCATCAAGTAGTCAAAGTTGGTGTCGAAGATAAGCAGTGTCTAATTCCACTGTTCTTGGAACTTCAGATCCATCTGGTTGCGCAGGTAGGCGGGATCCATAGTCTACTGAGCGTCTGCGAATGATTTCTCGATCCAGCACTAAAGGGTGTCAACATAGGACAGCGCATTGTTGCTGTTTTGCAGGTCGGTTAAGACTATTTGTCCCTGCATGTTCCTCATGTTATTCTGTTGGTTTTCTTTGATGTGGCCGATGGTGCGCTTCATTCTTTCGATGATCTTCTCCATGTGAGTTTGATTGCGGGTGAAGAAGAGATCTTGGTTCTTGGTGATCAAATTGCACAGCGAGATCCTTTCATCAGAGAATTCCTTGAGGTGCGAGTATCTCCGTTTGAAGTAGCTGTGCAGCAGCGGCTCAGGGATCGTTAAATGCATGTGATTGATGACCCGATGTCGTTCGAAGGCCCTCGACTGCACGATCCGCGCCATGTTAGTGAACGCGTGCTGCATCAGAGCAGGGTTCGCATGTCCGGCATTCCTCTTATGTTCGAGGATCGGGCTCAGAACGCTCTCGAGACTTTCCATGAGCATCTACTACTGCTCATGTTGCTAGCTGTCAGCGGCCACATTGACCGTCGGTACTAAGCTCTCCTCAAGCCCGTACAGCTTCATACCAAACAGACTCATGGTATAGTACACATGTTCTTTGGTACTTGCCTGTTTGGTTTTCTTCTGCACCCACATGAGGAAGCGGAAAATCATGCGGTAATTAGTAGGCGAGCAGAGTCGCATCATGTCGATGTAGGAGGGAAGCTGCTTCACGATTATGGCGAGTACTTTGATGATCTCGACAAAGAAACTCTCATAGGATATTTGGAATCCTTGCTGTTTTTCTTCAAGTTTCTGGAAGATGACCCACCAGAATTCCTTCTACCGCTGATTGTTGACCTGCCTGGGATCGCTGTCATTTATGTAGGTGAAGAAAGTCTCAATGAACTGCCTGATCAGCTGCGGCTAGAACAGGTCGTTGAACATCTCTTGGTTGTCCTGACACTGCAGCGCGCACGGCATGAACGCAAACTCGAACATCATGTACTTTTGTTCGTAGTCGCAGCGGCTTGTCAGAATCTTGTTGAGGGTCGTCTCCATAATCTTGATCTTGCGTTTTTTGTTGGGCTGGTTGGGAATCCAGTTGGTGCAGAGGTCGATTAGGGGGCTCATGTCTAGCCAGAAGAATGTTTGGAAGCACTTGAGGAGGTCGAAGAGAATCTATATGTCACTGTTCTCATTTCTACAATAAATCACCAAGATCCTCTATATCCGACTATACAACCTCCTAGTCTCAGTAGGGAGGAACTAATCAGCCTCCAACCTACGAATCCATATCCCCCTCAGTATATCCAACACTTGGTTGTTATTATGCTGTGTCAGTAGGGGTGGGTAGAATTTCGATACGATGAAGATCAGATCGACTATGATCTTGATGTTGAAGTTGTAGTCGCGGTTGCCGTTGGCGAGGACTTGGGGTTCGTTGTAGACGAGGCGGTAGAAGAGGTTTTCGCGTTGGATGCGTTCACGGAGGCAGACCGTGTCTTTTAGTTTGAAGAGGGAGAGGACTGGTTGCATGTATGCAGTTGGGTCACTAAAGACCAATTCCAAAGCTCGGTGCGCCTCTGGCTAATGGAAGTTGAAGATCTTGGCCATACCTTCTTACAAGTCACTGCACAAGAAGCCAATCTTTACCTATAGCGATGTGAGTTTCTTCAGGGCCAAAGGTCTGTACCTCTGATACTCGTCAGTATTTGTGCCGAGAATTCTTGCCAGCTGCTAGTCAAACTTCAGATCGAAGTGGTTGATGATGAAGTCTTAGAAGACTAGTGTTTCTTTAAAGACAACGATGATGCTTTTTTCGTTGTTATTAGCTGGTGCAGCACCAACATTCATAAACTTGTGTAGAATAAGCGGGTAGATATTGTTAATAATACCACAGATGACCTCAATCACACCCACTCTCTGATTATACTAATCAACCAGCATCTACAATTCTTCCTACCTCTATTCAGTCGTCATCTATACGATCCCTCCTGGCAGAATGATAGGCGGATCAGCCGGATCAGCAGCCGGTACAGCGTCTCCCGGCACCGCTGGCTATACAGGGATGTTTCCTGCGGCGTCGGGGATGTTACCGATCTGCTGTTGTTGTTGTTAGGCGGCGGCTGCGGCAGCGGCTTGCATATTATCGAAGTAGCGGGTTTTGTAAACGTCCATGATGAATTGTTACAGGTTGTAGTAAGAGTCAATTAGGTGCTTAATCAGTTGGTCGTTGAAGCAGTTGGTCAGGATCTTGATGAGCATGCCGAAGTGCTGGAACTGCGACTCAAGCAGAGTGTTGCGCTGCACGGTGTTGAGGATCGGCTTGACGCACTCGTTGAGGATGGTGCGTGGGATCATGGAGTTGTTGTGCAGGCGGATCATTCTTTTGAGGCACTGTTTGGAGCGCTTCTGGATGCTTAGCTCATCTCTGAGGAAGAACTTGAAGAAGGAGCATATGATCTTGCTCTGGATCTCCACGGCGTAGAAGTCGAGCCTCGTCTTCAAGATTGACCTGGTGGCTGCCGGCTGTGCCATTGAGTTTGGCGGTTGCTGTGGCGCCTCCCTGATTATGTTGTAGAATTCTTCGTAGCGATCTTTCATGAACTCAGATAGCTATGCATGAGTCATGATATCACACAAAACCGTCAAGATCTTGACCTACAAATCTACATGCATCCTCACGTTCGGATATATCTCATGCAGCTATTTCAGATACTCGAAACGGATGTCTTACGGGCGGGGGGTCCTCGGCGCCGGTGGGAAGTGCCGGTTCTGGAAATCGGTTACCTGTTTTTTCAGGTGGTGGACCATGTTCTGGTGCAGGCTGTCTGGTAAGACTTGAGTGGCTTCGTCGGCTAACTTGGTGAAGTTCGGTGTTTCGTGCTTGTTCTGCTCCTCTCCTTTGAAGATGTTCAGGTGGTTGTGGGACTGTCGCTATAGCAGCTCTTCTATCTCCATTCGCATGGCTTCTTCCCTGGCACGCATCTGCACCTCGAAGTGATTCTTGGATAAGAAAGGATGAGCATGAAGCGAAAACGAATACGGGTCATACTCCTTGTTTTGAGACACATAGATCTTTTCCAATTTCATGTATCTCCGCCCGAGGCGCGCCAAAAGTGGATCGCCCAACACGTTGGGGACGACCTACTCAGCTACTGATTCGAAGCGTTCGGATTCGCTCTCGAGGATGAGGATCATCAGGTCGGAGATGCCAAGGAAGACATGCTTCTTTTTGAAGATCTCATCACCATCAGTGTTCTCTAGGACGAATTACACCAGCTCGAAGTATGACATGAGGTGTTTCAGCTGCGTGTAGCCTCCTTTGAACATCTCAAGGATGTCTTTTGACTTCTTCTCGATCTACACCGTGATGAAGTACTAACTCCAACTAATCCTCTCCTCTACCTACTACGGCTACGCAGCCAATGGCGGCTACCCTGCCTGTGGCGGGGGTCTGGGCACAGTAGCCGAGTAAATGGAGCATTTTACTTGGGCGAGAATCTCGCTGAGGGGACGGCGCTGGTGGGTGGCGATTTGTTTGAGGATGCGGGTGGCTAGTTGGCGGGAGCTGCCTTGTTGGGAGAGGAGGTTTTGGGCGAGTTTGTCGACGACGAGTTCGAATAGCTTTTGGCGATCCTCGTTGCTTATAGTCAAGGTCTACTCCTCCCTGAACGGCTTCTCTTTACCACCTAGCTCGGCGCAGGCCGACATCGGGAGGATGTCGACTCTTACCAGGATGGCGATGAGGGTGGGGTAGATTTCATTCTCGATCTGTTTGACGATGCTGTCGCTGGCGGTGTTGAGGAGTTGGAAGAGGGTTTCGGTCATTGGGCCGATGTGTTGGACGATGGTTTGGGCTGGCAGTTCTTTTATGAGGACCTGCAGGGCAATGTTCACTGCTAGATTAGTGATCTGACATATCTTTTTGATCAGAATTCTTACAATCTCCAATTAATCGAAGATTTCAGGGCGATCACCATAGAACGAGCTGAGCAGCCTGAGCATGGTCTTGAGTGCGACAACTGAGCCGTTGTACTGGGCACGGGCTTGACTCTGCCTGTGCTATTTGGCCTGGTAGTAGTGCAGGTTGATGTAGAAGAAGAAGTAATTCAGGAGCTCGATGAAGAGGAGGGGGTTGATCTCATCAGGTCGAGTCTGCATCAGTTGGCCGTTGCGGATGATGTAGATGAGGGTGAAGTAGCGGGCGACCCAGCGCATGAACCGGAGGTACTTGCGGTTGGCGCCGTTCTTGCTCATCGAGGCACTGCCTTACGTGCAGGTGGCAAACATATACCTCAGGATCTTCTCAAAGGTATGACTCTCAGACCCCCGAATCATCTGACTGATCTACTACTATTACCTAGAATAAGGATTATTCTTAGCAGAAAAGTCCGTGTGCAGCTGCACCTTCGGCAGCCTTACTTCTGCCTACTCGAACAAACTGGCACTGGGTTCTTGGTCCCGCAGGAGTGCGATACTTGCGACCAAGTAGTCCAAGTCCAAGTGTGGGTCCACATAGCAGAAGAACACATTTCGGACGAAATGAATGCCTTAAGGAGACACCGGCGCATATAGAATCGAGTTGATAAATGCGTCGACGCCCAGGACAACGGTCTTTCCCGAATGCTTGTCGCGGAGTTTGAAGTTGAGCCCGTCTTCTGCATAGTTACGCGTGGAGATCTTGTAGTCTTCGTTGTACTGGCGAGTCTTTGCACCCAGTTTGGCCATCAGACGTTGTGATTGCTACGGCATGTGGTACATATTCTGGCCTAGCGCCAGGTTGAGTTCCGGGAGTACCTGGTTGACGACGGGGTCGAGCAGTTCCGGGAACAGATTCAACAGCTAGATCCAGTCTTTCAAAGCCTGGATGCCAATCTATATTTGCTGCTGATAGTGTTGCGAGTGGTTCGGACTAGCCCTCAGACAGTCAACCACCGACTTCATGATCTGTGGTAGTTAATCCAACAACTGCTTTGGCTTTGCAGGCATCATGCAGTTAATCTCGTTGCTTTCGATTTCCTACCACAGCTCACGGAACTGGGTGCTTTCTTCCTTGCGCTGCAGGAATGTCTCGAGAAGTCCCTAGACAAGTGGCATGAAGTCAGCCTTGATACTCTTAATCACAGGCTGCTACTGCTCATCAGTATCCTCCACATATAGGAGGAAATTGCGCAGGATTTTGAAGTACATGCGGGCAAAGTAGCCTGAATGGATCTGCCTCACGCAGAACACGAACACTGAGAAAAAGGTGTCGTGGCACCTGAACTCAGAGAATCTTTTCATGGTCTGCTTGCTGATCTTTTCGAGGAAGTCTTGGATCGCCTCTTGGACGTCTCCATACGGGAGGGTGGCCAGTTTGCGGTCAGCGGGGGAGAGACCGCACAGGGGCACGGTAAACTCGTTGGAGAGGTTGAACATGTTCGATCTCTCCATGAGATACTTGGCGAAAAGTTCGAGGAAGTGAGACACAATCTCGACGTTATACTCCGGGTGTGCATGGTTGCTCACTTACGCGTTAATCTCCAACGCGTGTTGCATGAAGTGGCAGATGCCTACATCTTCCCTCTCAGTTTGCTGGGCCTTGACGTATACCAGCTGTCCGAAGATCTCATCACCACAGGCATGCAGGAGATCGCGGAAGTAAGATGGGCGCATTTTCAAGAAAATCTTGTCGAAGTTCTCGAGAATCTTCTTATCATCGTTGTCCATGTAGGGTTGAGGGAATGTATCGGAGATCCTTTGGATCAAAAGAGACCCATTGAGCATGAGCTTCTTTAGGAGCTTGATCTCCTTGAGGATGAGGAAGTCTGTGCCGATACTGTTCTGGTTGTTCTGCTTACGGGCCTTGCGGAAGCACTCAAGCAAGAAGCCAACGAACAAGAAAATATTCTTAGTGATCGAATAGCTGACTACATTGAGTTACTCCTCAAGCTTCAGAGTATCTCTAAACGGGGGCAGCGATGCCTTAGTGTAGAGCCAGTTAAGCGAGAAATTGTCAGTGTATGCTTCGACTAAGTAGTGCTCGTTCATGATGAAGTTGACTTCTTTGGAAGCAGCTTCTGAGTCTTTTGGGGCTTCTGTTGGCTGTTTTTCAGGTTCTTTGGGTTTGATTTCCTCTTCGGATTCGTCTAAAGAGTCGGGGTCTTCTTCGTTGTCACTAGAGGAGGAGGATGACTCGTACATAAAACGCCGACGCTTTTCCTTCTTGTTGGTTTGATATTCACTGGCTGATCCGGACCTCAGCGAGATTTTGGGAGCATCTGTTGACTTAGCGGAGCCCGTTGCTGGCTGTTGCTTTGCCTTGTTTTTCTTGAGGCGGTGCTCTTGCATGTCGAGGAATTCTTTGCCGTTTTTGAGCATCTCGCTCATCTGGGTGGACTGCTCAACTAGGCAGTAAAGCACCTCATCCAAAAAGTCAGTAGCTTCAACGTCAGCTGGAATAGGCAGGTTCTACTGCTACTGCGCATTGGTGATTTTCCACTCCCTGCGCGAGTCGCAATTACGAACAAATTGCTACGTCAGCCCATGCAAGTTGATCAAATACTGATTCTTTATCTTTCCGGGCATCAGCTTATTATTCATGCACTCGAGGAGGATCTTCATGGCCTTGGCAAGGATCACGTTTGAGAACTGGATGCGCTCCTGCTAGATGTGCTGGAGAGAGTACTGGTTCTGGAGGGAGGGGTCTTTGCCCAGGTTGTCAAACAACGTTTTGATGAAGATGTTGACCTGAACGAGGACTTCATGAGAGGTGGATCCAGCGCCCAAAACTACGTGAGTGTCGAGCAAGTACTCGGCAAAGAGGTAGACCTTCCTGCGTGCTTCTAGCTGGAACTGGTGCCAGTGGTTGGTCTCTCGGAAAGGCTGCATCTTGAACTGACTGGGCTGGAGTGCAAAGATCAACTCCAGACTCTAGTTCAGGTAGTACAGCATCTTGTTACGCAGTTGGTTTTCATACGCAGGCACGTACTAGAGCAAATTCTTGAAGAAGCAGAAGTAGTTGTGCATGTGCAGTCT